>Ga0326727_10010495_pt1 | contig 22044 bp, 17 predicted proteins | sample MB2enrmetagenome_FD_207643 | JGI IMG/M metagenome (GOLD analysis project Ga0326727, IMG submission 207643) | Lab enriched peat soil microbial communities from McLean, Ithaca, NY, United States - MB29MY | ecosystem: Environmental > Terrestrial > Soil > Wetlands > Peat | place: USA: New York...
ACTCCAACTGCCGACCCATGAAGCACCCCAACCTGCGCCGCAGCGCCAGCGAAGGCGCACCAGTCAGGCCTGCGAGGGGCGCGAGGATGAGCGCAGCGAAGCCGAGCCTGTCGGCAGTTCAAATCTGCCCGTCCCGACCATTAAACTTCGCATTTCATTCCTGCTCGCATCGGCAATTCACTCCAACTGCCGACCCATGAAGCACCCCAACCTGCGCCGCAGCGCCAGCGAAGGCGCACCAGTCAGGCCTGCGAGGGGCGCGAGGATGAGCGCAGCGAAGCCGAGCCTGCCGGCAGTTCAAATCTGCCCGTCCCGACCATTAAAATCAATCACTTGTAGAATCCACTTCGGACTCATCTCTGAAAATGTCGGGGGAATTGTGGGGCTGTGCGGGTCCCGCTCTCGGAGATTGAGAGGCTGATAAAAGAAGGCGCAACTCCGGCGCGGAGCAGATGAACGAGACGGCCTTAGACATTGCGGAGATTCCGCCGCTAGGCGAAGTCAAAGCACATTCTGTTGCATTGGCAACGAAGTTTTTGATGTCTTTCGCCTATTATGGGGGCCAATTACCTCACAATCTATTCGTGGTTCGCGCGGAAGCTCTTCGTTACAACGCCGGCAAAAGTGACAACAGCCGCGACGTTCATGAGATCTCAGACCTTGAGTGTGTAATCGTGGATGCGGAGCCAGCGTGCCGCCCGTCCAGCATTATCGCAAATTATTATTGCAAACCTTGCCCACGTCCATATTTCCATTCAGGTGGCTCTGGGTACCCGCAGCCACTAATCATTTTGCTAGATAAAAATAGATAAAGATAAGATAAATACAGTGAACGGCGCGGCGAGTATATAACTCAACCATTCTGTAATCGACAAATTCATAAATTCCAGCCGAGCAGTAACTGATAGATTCGATATTTACGACTTACTTATGCAACACTCATGTACTGCTTATAACTATCTTCAACACACACACGGATTCTTTACGGCCACCAAGCTAATGTCTATATAAGTCACACCCCTTCTCGAAGCCATAGTGCATGTAAGTGGCCAAGGGATACACATACCTAAAGGCGCAATGCTATTTAAGCCTTTTCGAAAACACTGCGTTTTCTTTGCGGCTCCTTTATGTCGCTTTGCATATTAGTAAAGTGAGGGACGATATCAGAAAACTAATCATTCCTCAGTGAGAACAACAGCTACTTAACCTGGCGACGCCTGGCGTCGTGGAGATCAGACACCTATGAAGAACAATTTTTGGAAGGTCATCATATTGGGAGCTGCAATCTGCGCACTCGCCATGCAGCTCGAGTGTAAAGCCCAAAGCACAACGCCAGAAAGCGCCACAACTACGCCGAGCGCGAACGCTGCTACGAGTCCTTCTGCCGCCGCCGCGCCGGCCGACAGCGAAGCGATCATCAAAGAACTCACGGAGATGAAGGCGCGGATCGAGCAACTTGAATCCGAACTAAAGGCGGTCCGCGATGCCAACGCGCTGCGCGAGGCAGAGAAAACATCTGTGAGCGGCGCTCCGAGCACTCCGGCGGCCACAGGCCAAGCCGCGGCAGCGCCTGCCCCGGCTGCGGCTCCCGCGCCACCCGAGATGAGAGCGGAGGTCACTACCAAGGAGGCGCCGTTCCCCGGCGACTGGACTTGGCTCAACAGCAACGGGCGCGTGGTGGACTTCCCCATGACTACCAAGTACTTTACGCCGGAGTTCCGCGCCGACGTGAATTACACCCTCGACTACAACCACCCGTCAGACGACACACTTGGTGGATCCACGGAGACCTTCCGTTCCGACGAGATTCAGGTTGAGCAGTTGAGCTTCGGTGGCGACATTCGCATCGACAATGTTCGCGGCAGATTTCTAACCATGTACGGTATGTTTTCCACTACCACCCCGCGCAACGACGGCAGCGTCAATCGCGGTCAGTGGAATTTGGCCGACGCTTACAGGTACGTCTCGGAGGCATGGGGCGGATATCACTGGAATGTAAACCATGGCCTCAACCTGGACGGCGGCATCTTCGTCTCCTACATCGGCCTGTTCAGCTACTACAACGCCGACAACTGGACCTATCAACCCTCCTTCGTTTCTTCCAACACGCCCTGGTTCTTCAACGGTATTCGCGTGCAGTGGTTCCCAACAAAGAACCTGAAGATCGAGCCGTGGTTCATCAACGGATGGCAGTCATATGCCCGTTACAACGGCAAGCCGGGGTTGGGCGGACAGATTCTGTGGCGCCCCAAGCCTTACCTGGACTTCGTTTGGAACAACTACGGCCTGGGTGAAGACGATGCTGGCTTCCCCGGACGCTCGCGCATCCATGCCGACTACAGCGCACAGGTCAAGGTGTATGACAAGCCTAAGCAGTTCCTGGACAAAATTGCCTTCACCATCACCGGCGATCTTGGTTGCGAATACGGCGGCGGTCCCGCCTCATTCGCCAGCACGAATGGCTCTCTGAATCAGAAGGGCCTATCGCCGGAGACGGGCACCACCGACACCTACAACGGCGGCGTAAACTGCCACAACTCCAAAAACGGCAGGCCCAAGCAGATGTTTGCCGGCTGGATGGCCTACAACCGCTATTGGTTCAAGAAGGACCGGTACGCAATTACCCTGGGCGGCGGAGAGATGAACAACCCCGGCCGTTACCTGACGCTGCTGCCGCCCATCAACGGCGCGACGGCCGTCACAGGTACCCCGTACTACACCGAGAACGGCGGTGATCGAGCTCAGATGCACGACGGCACCATCACCTTCGATTACATGCCGAGTCAGTACATCACCTTCCGCGCGGAGACTGGCTACCGCTACTCCGATACGCCTTACTGGACCGGCCGCGGCGGCATCACACCTCCGGGCGGCAACAACGGCAGCCCGTCACAGTACGCCTGCGCCAGCGGTGCTCCCTCGGGCGCGGGCTACGTAAGCAGTAATCCACTATACACAGCTGGTCTCTATCAGGCCGAAGCCGCCTGCGGCGCTGGTGCAAACGTAGGTACACCCGCAGGTCTCAGTACTATCTGGTGGCCTGACCTGCGCACCAACCAGACTGTAAGCACGGTGGCGATCATGGTCAGATTCTAGCCGTTTAGTTCAACGCGGCCGCTATTGGTAAATGCGGCCAAACACGCTCACTGAAAGGGCCGCAATCACTACGTTTCATTGTGAAACTCTTCATGCGGCCCTAACACAAATCGACGAATACTCGAAGAATCATTCATGAAACTTGCAAACAGCAGCATTGGGATTGCCTGTAATTCCGGTGCTGCCAAAGGCCAGGAAACGCAAATGAGGTGCAAGAAATCGCATGAAAAACAAGACTATTGGATTCGGTTTGCTTCTGATGGTTTTTGGCGCATCGCTGGCCACCAGCGGCTGCAAGAGCGATAAAGTGGATGCAGCCGCGGAGGCTCCGCCTCCCGCCAAGGTGGTTTCCGGAGTGGACGTCACCTTTTTCGCGGTCGAGCACCCGGAGTTGTATCCGATCGTAACAGCGACCGAATACCAAGCCCCGTCGCAATTGTTCGTGACCGGCACTGTGTTTCCGGACATCGCGCGAACTGTTCCGGTGATTTCGCTTGCCTCCGGCCGCATTGTGGACATCCGCGCTCGCCTCGGCGACACAGTAAGGAAAGGCCAGGTCTTGCTGCGTGTTCGCAGCGACGACATTTCGGGAGGCTTCGACGCCTACCGCAAGGCCGTCTCCGATGAGCTGCTTGCGCGCAAGCAATTGGATCGAGCGAAGCAGCTGTACGAACACGGAGCCATAGCGCTGGGAGACCTGGAGGTGGCGCAAGACACCGAGGAGGACGCTAAGACCACCCTCGATACCGCCACTGAGCATCTTCGCCTGCTCGGCAGCGATCCCTATGATCCCAAGGGAATTGTCGATATCCACGCCCCGGTTTCCGGCGTGATCACCGATCAGGAGGTTACCAACGCGGCGTTCGTGCAGGCCTACTCTGCGCCGAACCCATTCACAATTTCGGACCTAACCACCGTGTGGATCGTCTGTGACGTCTACGAAAGCGACATGGCCAACGTGCGCGTCGGACAATCAGCCGACATCAAGCTGAACGCCTATCCGGACAAAGTTCTCAAGGGCTCGATCAGTAACATCGGCTCGATTCTCGATCCGAATATCCGCACAGCGAAGGTCCGTATTGAAGTGGCCAATCCGGGCCAGATGATGCGGCCCGGCATGTTCGCCACAGCCACATTGTTCGGCAAGGAGAATAAGACTTACACGGCTGTCCCGGCGTCCGCGATTGTGCATCTGCACGACCGCGATTGGGTCTTCATTCCCGTGCAAGGGAAGTTTAAGCGGATTCAGGTCATCAGCGGAGAACAGTTGAAGAACAACATGCAGGAGATTCTATCCGGTTTACAACCGGGCCAGCAGTTGGTGACAAACGCAATCAATCTCCAAAATGCGATCGACAATGAATGACGCTCAACTCCGGGGCACGAGGAAGAAGACATGATTCGCAAGCTCGTAGATTTTGCTCTCAATAATCGGTACGTGGTGCTGGCGGTTGGAGTGCTATTGCTCCTCTGGGGGGCGGTGTCGTTTCATAATATGCCCGTCGAGGCCTATCCGGACATCGCCGATAATTACGTGAACATCATCAGCCAGTGGCCAGGACGTTCCGCCGAAGAAATGGAGCAGCTGGTATCGGTTCCCATCGAAATTCAGATGTTTGGGATTCCGCATCTCACCACAGTGCGGTCAGAATCGATTTTTGGTCTTTCCCTGATCACGTTGATCTTCGACGACCAGTCCGTCAACGAATGGAACCGCCAGAAGGTGCTCGAAAGGCTCACACAGGTCAATATGCCGGCAGGCGTGCTGCCTCAAATCGGCACGGATTGGAGCATGACGGGCCAGATCTACTGGTACACGATTCGGAGCACGAACCCGGCATATGACCTGATGAATTTGAGGAGCATCGAAGACTGGGTTCTGTACAAGGAATTCAGGAAAGTCGGGAACGTGGTGGACGTGAGCGACTTCGGCGGCACCGCGCGCGAATATCAGGTGCGCGTAGACCCAAACAAGCTCATCTCCTACGGCTTGAGCATCGCCCAGGTTGAGCAGCAGTTGGCCAATAACAACGTCAACGCCGGCGGTAGCTTCGTCGAAGAGGGCTCGCAGCAACTGAACGTCCGCGCACTCGGGCTTTACCACAATGTGCAGGATATCGAGAACACCGTGCTGACGACTTCACATGGAGCTCCAGTTCGCGTAAAGGACATCGCGGTCGTCGACTGGGGCCCCAAAATTCGGCTGGGGCACATGGCCAGAGCCGATCATCGTCCGGACGGCGTTATTGTAGATGAGCCCGACGTCATCCAGGGCGGAGTGCTGATGCGCAAGGGGGCAGAAGAAGGCCCTACGCTCGACGGGATTCACAAGAAGGTGGAGGAGCTCAATAATCACATCCTGCCCGAGGGTGTGAAGGTCGTTCCCATGCTCGACCGCAGCGATCTGCTCCATTACACCTTGCACACCGTGCTGCACAACCTCGGCGAGGGGATGATCTTGGTAACGATCGTCCTCTTTCTATTTCTCGGTAATGTTCGCGGAGCCTTTATCGTTGCGCTCACCATTCCGTTTGCTTTGCTCTTCGCATCCGTATTTCTCAACCTGAGCCATATCCCCGCAAACCTGATTTCACTTGGCGCGCTCGACTTCGGAATGGTTGTGGATGGCGCCGTGGTCATGATGGAAAACATCATGAGGCACTTGAGCCATCAAGGCAAGAACATTTCGCCGGAAGCGGGCCGCATCACTATGAGCATCAAGAAGCCGGTAGAGATGATCCGTGACGCCGCTCACGAGGTCCAGCGGCCGGTTTTCTACGCAATTGGCATCATCATCACCGCCTACATGCCGATCTTTACGCTGCAACGAGTCGAGGGACGTTTGTTCCGGCCCATGGCATGGACTGTTGCTTTCGCACTACTCGGCGCCATAGTATTCTCCATTTTCATAGTGCCTGTGCTTGCAGCCTTTCTTTTCCCGCATGGCGTCAGGGAATGGCGCAACCCGGTTATGGAGTTCCTGAAGGACCGTTACCGGAACGGGGTTAAGTGGGCTATTGAAAATCGATGGATCACCTTTGGTGTTGGTATCGCGTCGCTTGCGCTTAGCCTGTTCCTGGCCCTTAGCGGAATCATCGGATCTGAGTTTCTGCCGCATCTCGACGAAGGCGCCATTTGGGCGCGTGGCGCGATGGCGAACAGTGTAGGCGAGACGGAAGGCACGCGCTTCGCTGAGCAAAACCGCTATATCTTCGCCTCGTTCCCCGAGGTCACCAAGGTCGTCTCGCAATCCGGGGCGCCCGACGATGGAACCGACACGGGAGGATTCGGCAACACGGAATATTTCATCGACTTGAAGCCCAAGGACCAATGGCGGCCCGTCTTTCATCAGAATAAAGAGGAGCTAATCGCCGCGATGGACCGCGAAGTGGAGAAACACCCAGGGGCTTTCTGGAACTTCTCCCAGCCCATTGAGGACAACATGGATGAAACGCTTACCGGCACGAAAGGCGGACTGTGTGCCAAGCTTTACGGGCCGGATCTGGACGTTCTCGAGGAAAAGGGCGAAGAGATTAAAGAAGTCATGGCCAAGATTGACGGGGTCAAGGATTTGGGAATTCAACGCGATACAGGCCAGCCGAATATCGATCTCACCGTTGACCGTCAGTCGGCTGCGCGCTTTGGCATCAATGTGGCCGATATCCAGGATGCCGTTCAGACCGCTGTCGGCGGTAATCCTGTCAGCCAGGTCCTGCAGGGAGAAGCAGTCTACAACGTGGTCGTGCGCTATCAGAAACAGTATCGCGATACCAAGGAGGCTATCCAGAATATTCGACTGCTTTCTCCCTCGGGCGAGCGCGTCTCACTGGCTCAGGTGACCAAAGCCCAGATTCACGATGACGCCTACGACATTTACCGGGAAGACGGAGCCCGCTATGTGGCCATCCGCTTTGAGGTTCGCGGGCGCGACCTGGGCTCTACGGTCCGGGAATCCATCGACAAGATCGCTAAGAGTGTGCAGTTACCGCATGGCTATCACCTCGAATGGTCGGGAGAATACGATAGCGAAAAGCGAGCTGAAAAACGGCTGCTCCTCATCCTGCCCCTGACGGTATTTTTTATCTTCATCATTCTCTACGCTATGTTTCGTTCCTTCAAATGGGCGCTGCTGATTCTCGCCAACGTGGCCATGGCTCCCGTTGGAGGCTTGCTCGCTCTCCTTGTGACCGGCACATTCTTCAGCGTATCTTCTGGAGTTGGCTTTCTGGCGCTCTTTGGAGTTTCAGTCCAGACTGGTGTCATCATGCTTGAATATATCAACCAACTGCGGGCACGAGGCTATACGCCAGAGGGGGCCGCTATCGAGGGCGCTGTATTGCGGCTTCGCCCCATCATGATGACCATGCTGGTGGCGACCTTGGGCCTGCTTCCCGCCGCAATGTCGCACGCTATCGGCTCCGACTCGCAGCGCCCATTTGCCATTGTCATTGTGGGGGGACTCATGGCGGCTCTCGTGCTGAGCATCTTCCTTTTGCCCACTTTGTATGTCTGGGTCGCGAGAGAAGGGGACGTGCTCCCGAAACCGGAGGTGTCAAATGAAGCCGTCTAAGCTCATATCTGTTTTCATGCAATGCGTTGGCAGTTGTGTCTTGTGCACTGCTCTCCTAGCGAGCACCGCAAGCGCACAGCAGGCGCTTACCTGGGATGAAGTCAAGGCGAAGTTCGAGGCGGTTAATCCGGTGTTGAAAGCGGATGCGGCCAACGTGGAGGAGATGAAGGCCGAGGAGATTACAGCCTTTCTTCGCCCCAATCCGCAATTCACTATGACGGCGGATGGCACGCAGATCGCACGCCACAATGGGGCATGGACTCCATTCAAAGGCACGACCGAACAGCCCAACTTCAGTTATCTGCACGAACGGGAGCGCAAGCGCGAACTGCGTCTGGAGAGCGCCAAAGAAGGCACGCAGATTTCTCAGTCCCAGCACGTTGACCTCGAACGCAACCTGATCTTCGGCCTGCGTTCGGCATTTGTGCAAACCCTCCAGGCCAAGGCGGTGCTGGCACTGGCCAAGGCTGACCTCGAGTACTACGACAAGATCATCGACATCAGCCGTGCGCGCTACAAAGCCGGCGATATTGCCAAGATCGATCTGGCTCGCATCGAACTACAGCGCGTACAATACGAGTCGGAAATCGAGACTGCCATCGTCAATTTGCGTCAGCAGAAGATTCAGCTCCTGCTGCTGCTCGACGACCGTACTCCGGTCGATCAATTCGATGTGATCGGACTCTTTGAGTTAGGCCCGGACTTACAGCCACTTAGTGATTATCACCAGATTGCGCTGGACAACAGGCCGGATCTGCGGGCCGCGATCCAGACAATTCAGCAATCGCAAACCAACCACAAACTCGCCTGGGCCAATGGTTCCACCGATCCGACATATGGCGTGTGGTACACGAATAACTCCTCAACTAATAACCCCAACGGCCCCCAGACTCTCGGCCTCAGCGTCAGCATTCCCCTCCGCATCTTTGACCGCAACCAGGGCGAGAAGAAGCGGACGCTGATCGACATCGACAAAAGCCAGGATGCCGCCGAAGCCACAAAAGCACAAGTCTTCAGCGACGTGGACAATGCCTACGAATTGGTGCGCGGCAATATTGCATTGATCAAACCATACAAGGCGCAGTACCTCGATCAATCAGTTTATGTGCGCGATACCGTAACATTCTCCTATCAACACGGCGGAGCCTCGTTGATGGATTTTCTAAATGCGCAGAGCGACTACCGCGTGGTTCAACTGGCCTATCTTCAGTTGATCGGCGCTTATATGACGGCCGCTGGCCAAATGAATCTTGCCGTGGGGCACGAAGTTATTCAATGATTGACATGCCTGTTGTGAAGAGCGCCAGGCGAGTCGCAATTCGTACACCGGTAGAGAGAGGCCGAATCAATGAAAAGACACGAAGTTCGAGCTCGCATCGAGGAATTTGGCATTCTGCCTTCTGTGCGTGTTTCGTCGCGGGAGATGGCGCTGTTTGCGGCGGAGACTGTCTACTCGGCGGGAATCCCAGTTGTAGAAATCACCATGACCACGCCTGGCGCGCTGGAGGTGATTGACGACCTGGCGAAACGATATCCGGATATGGCAGTGGGCGCTGGCACCGTATTGGATGAGGAAACTGCACGCCTGTGCGTCGACGCCGGAGCCAGATTCCTGACCAGTCCTGGATTTGTTCCTGAGGTGGCGGCCTATGCAAACACAATCAACGTCGTAGTGCTTCCAGGGGCTTTGACGCCGACCGAAGTGATCGCGGCATGGAAGGCCGGTTCGGATCTTGTCAAGATATTCCCTACAGGTCATATAGGAGGCATCAAGTATGTGCGCGCGCTAAAAGTGCCGCTTCCGCAAATTCCGTTGATTGCCTCGGGCGGAGTGAATCAGTTGACGGCGTTTGATTTTATTCAAGCCGGGGCAACTGCGATCGGCCTGGGAGGAGAACTGCTGCCCAAGGAGGCTTTGCACTTTCGCCAGGTTGATCGTATTCATGAGTTGGCGAACAGGTTCCTTGGCTTGGTGAAGGACGCGCGAGCGTTGCGAGATACTTATTACTAGGGCAGCGCATGGTTCCCGCATTGCGAAGCGCGTGAATTCTCGGCGATCTCCAATCTACTGAGTTAAAGACTAGTCGGGCGAAAGCGCGACATACATCTTCGTGTTGTCAATCTATTAGTCGAGCACGGCGAGCTTGATATGAGTTCTATAAAAACGGCATGATTGTAAGCTTATTAACAATGTATATAGATAAAAAGGAAGGGCGTATACGCATAGATACACAATAAAGCGGCGCTTACTAACTTCTTGTAAAGATTTATTTTATTCCAGCCGATCTCTTCATGCCTCCCTCACGTAGTTTCTTTAATACTTGAAGCATGGGAGGTATATTCACATGACTCGGAAACTGTTAGCAACATGTGTATTGTCACTCGCTTTCGCGGGTGTTGGTTATGCACAGGGTACAGCCTCTTCCTCGGAGACTGACGCCCATTACACTAAGGCACAGTTAAAGCAGTTGGTGATCAGCGCGCATACACCGGAGCAATATTCGGCACTCGCCAGTTACTTCGACAAGCAGCGCGCCAACTATCTGCAGAAGGCAGAGGAAAGAAGGAAGGAGTGGTTGCAGCTTAGCCAGAACGTCACGAGCACGGCAGCCAAGTACCCAAGGCCCGCAGACTCGGTACGGAATTATTACGAGTTCTACATGCACAAGGCCGGCGAGGCAGGAACCCTCGAAGCAAAGTACAGTCATCTGGCGTCACCGGATGTCCTTGCAAGCGAGCAATAACGCGTCGAAAACAGGCAATTCTGCCGAATAGACGCCTCGTGGCAATGGAGTGCAGGGAGCCGGTTCATCTGGTGCCGCTCCCTCCTCCAATCACATATTCTATAGATGCATTCCTTACGTAATCTTCATGCATACGCTGCTAGGCTTTATTCAGCTTGCCTGGAAATGCGGGTGAGCGAGATACGTGTCGAATGGAAAAGCCAATTGTCTTGAAATCGACGCAACTGCCGCGAAGACTTCGGGCTGTAGCACAGTGTCTAGCAGCCAGTGCCATTCTCGCTCTGCTGACATACTTCGGGTTTGTTCTGCAGATTAACCTGTTGACAATCGGCCTTCTCTATTTGTTGATTGTCGTGGCTGTAGCATCGCTCTTCGGTTTCTGGCTGGCATCGCTGATTTCACTTCTGGCGGTAGCCTGTCTGGACTATTTCTTTTTACCGCCTATCTTTCATTTTGATGTTGCAGATCCGCAGGACTGGGTGGCGCTTGTAACCTTCGAGGCGACGGCGCTTGCGATCAGCAGATTGCACGCACGGGAAAGGCGAGTTGCAAAAGAGGTTGTCATCCGCCGCGCGGGGATGGAGCAGTTGTACGAGCTGAGCCGCAGCACGCTTTTGCTGGATTTGCACCAGCCGCCGGGACCGCAACTTGCGGTTTTGATTCATAGGATATTTTCCCTGCGCGCGGTGGCTTTGTACGATACGAATCTTAGCCATCAGTACAGGATGGGCGATTGGGAGACAGGCGAGGATAATCTGGCCAAAGAATGCTACTTGCGCGGTACTTCTCTGGATGATTCGGGTACTCAGACCTGGCAACGTGTCCTGCGCGCTGGACCGGGACCTGTGGGCGCACTGGTGGTGCGTGGCAAGCTCAGTCCTCTTGTGCTCGATGCGCTTACATCTCTTGCCGCAATTGCAATCGACCGCTATCAGTGGTTTGAGAAGGAAGAGAGAGCTGAGAGCGCGAAAACAAGTGAGCAATTGCGCGCGGCGGTGTTGGATGCACTCGCGCATGAATTGAAGACGCCGCTTACAGCGGTTCAGACTGCCAGTTCAGGCTTGCTTGAGCTGGGGGGATTGACGGAACCCCAATGCAATCTGGTTACTTTGATCAACGGGGAAGCTGTTCGACTGAACGAATTATGTACGCGACTGCTGAAAGCTGTGAAGCTCGATGCGAAACAAGTCGACCTGGAGGCCGACGACGTGGTTATACTTGATTTGATTTCCGAGGTATTAGCCAGGTATCCAGTCGAACAGGAAAGGAACAGCATTCAGGTTGCTGTGGAAAATCCTTCGTTGACCGTGCGCGCGGATCGCGAACTGCTTGCGATGATTTTGACGCAATTCATCGACAATGCGCGGAAGTATTCGACGGTAGGGACGCCGATTACAATTGCCGCAAGAGCAAGTCAAACAGAGTTTCTCGTTTCCGTGCATAACTTCGGATCGACGATTCGAATTGAAGACCGGGAACGTATCTTCGAGCGCTTTTACCGGTCTTCGGATTTGAAAGATGCCGTTCCCGGGACGGGTATCGGGCTCTCCGTTGTGAAGAAAGCCGCTGAAGCGCATCATGGGCATGTTTGGGTAATCAGTGATAACAAAGAAGGAACAACATTCTATCTTTCTCTTCCCATCGCCGCAAGGAGGACGTATTGAATACGGAGCAGCCGAATGCAGGGCAGGGCACGATCCTCGTGGTAGACGACGACAGTTCCACGCGAAGGGCTTTGCGTGTGACCTTGACCGGGATGGGCTTCACGGTTGTGGAAGCAGCTCGCGGCGAGGAGGCGTTATCGCTGGCCCGTGTAACCTGGTTCGATGCCGTATTGTTAGACGTGGACATGCCGGGGATGGGAGGAGTTGAAGCATGCCGAAGTATCCGCCGTGCAGTAGCGCGCTTGCCGATCCTGATGTTGACGGTAATGGACAGCGAGGATGACAAGGTGCTGGCGCTGGACGCCGGCGCCGATGACTATATCACTAAGCCGTTTCAAGTGCGGGAATTGACGGCTCGATTGCGCTCGGCAGTACGCAGAAGAAATGCTCAGGATGACAACCGTGACGCGCCGATTCGTTATGGCCAACTCGAATTGGATCCAGTTAAATACCGGGTGCTGAAAAGCGGGCGTCCGATTCATCTGACGCCAAAGGAATTCGAGGTGCTGCATTACCTGATGATGCACGCCGGCGAGCCGATTCCACACGCCCGCCTGCTAAAGTCCGTGTGGGGGCCGGAATATGGAAATGAGCTCGAGTACCTTCGAACGTTTATACGTCAACTACGCAAGAAAATCGAAGACGATCCGCGCAATCCGAAGTATTTACTGACTGATGCTTATGTCGGTTACCGGTTCAATGAACTGCATGCAGAGCATTAGTAGATATCAGAATGGAAGAATTATCGACTGGAAAGTAACAGGAATCCGGGTTGAGTCAGAATATTTCAGAATAACTATTCATTGCGCATAAATACTGACTCCGGGGCACATCACGGTAACTGATGGGAGACCGCCGAAAAAACAGCGAGACCGCTTGGGGTGCGAGGGGTCGGCAGTTCAAGGGGTCCCCAGCGACTCGGGGTCCCCAACGAGCGATTGTCGCTCGTTGGGGTGAAGGGACGGGTCTTTGTCGCTGGGGCTGAAATCTGCCCGTCCCGACCATTAAATCTCTCCGCATTCGATCCGCAGCAAGATACAAAGAACGGACCGCGCTAAATCTAGTGCGGCCCGATTCGCTCTCCCTCTCCAGGGGTTCTACTCCCGCGCTTCGCAGGCCTTCTGGTTACCGGTTCTGTGCCAGGCATGAGAAGCGGTTCCGCGCCACGCTGACGGCCAGCAGCGCCAACCCAGCGCCAACGGCAAAAAAGGAGGAGGGCTCGGGCACCGGGGAAGGTCCAGACTCGTTCGTAACCGTCGTGTCGTACTTGCCTGCAGCATCCGCATAAGTCTCGGTTAGCACTGTACCGTCCGGTTCCACGGTCAGCGCGGCAGACGCGCCGCTTAGGTCGGTAGACAGCACGGGGGTCGCATCGTCGCTGGCATAGAAACTCAGCGAGAACGAGCTGTTCATCGTGCCGCCTACCGGGTTGGAGAGGGCAACCTCAAATTCGGTAAACGTGCCGAAGGTAATCGCCTCGTTATAGTCGTTATACCCCGAACTGGTCAGTGCGCCGTTCAAAATAGTCACCGAGCTGGCCAGATTGCCTGAGGCATCGTTGACCAGGGAGATGGTGGCAGGGCCTCCCAGGCTCCCATTCGTCGAAAACCCGGTGATGGTCGCCGTCGAGGCTCCTGCACCGGCATTCCCCTCGTACTGCAAGTCGATATATCCCGATCCCGTGAGTGAGGATGTATTGGTCTCGATGAGGAAGATTGAGTTGGCGTGCGCTCCAGCAGGCGCCAGCAGGGTGAGCGCGAAGCAGGTAGTCCAAAGAATGGCGTTTCGAATAGTTCTGAGCATCAGAAAGCCTCCGAATATGCTTCAATCGAGATAAAAATCAGGGTTTGGCTACAATTTCCTGTCGGTTTTTGAATTGCACTGAATGTATCACAGGGACATGCCTCACGGAAACACCAGTTATGCATGGATGACAAAAGTAAAACCCGCCGTCGGGCAAAATTCGCTCAGCCTTCAGATAAACAAAATGGGCCGCGCCAAAGCTGGTGCGGCCCGTTCTGCTTATCCGAAAAACCAACCGGTTCAATTTCCCCTTTAGTTGCTCGTCTCCCGCGCTTCTCCCGCAATCAATTTGAGCGTAATCTGCTTTTGGCCGCGATAGAAGGTGACGCTGACCGTGTCGCCCGCCTGATGTTTTTCCATGATGGCATTGATCTCCTGGGGATTGGTCACCCTATGTCCGTCAATGGCCACGATGAGGTCGCCGCCCAGCAGGATGGGAGTATTGCCCACGTAGGCCTGCTCGTTGCCGCCGCGCAGGCCGGCTTTCTCGGCCGCGCCGCCGGGGATGACCTGTTCGATTAAAATTCCGGAGTCAACGGCCAGGCCCATCTGCTCGGCCAGATCGGGTCCAATCTCATACGACACGATGCCCAGCGAGGGCCGTTTGACGCGCCCATAGCGGGTCAGGTCGGCCAGCACAGCCTTGGCCGTGTTGATGGGAATGGCGAAGCCGATGCCCGAGCTCTGTTCGGCGCCGTTAGAGGCGATCATGGTGTTGATGCCGATGACTTCGCCGCGGGAGTTGAGCAGCGGGCCGCCGGAGTTGCCGGGATTGATGGCTGCGTCGGTCTGGATGGCGTCCTCGATGGGCGCGCCCTCTGAGCCGCGAATGGAGCGGATGGAGCTGATGATGCCCCGCGTCATGGTGCCGTTGAGGCCGAAGGGATTGCCGATGGCGTAGACCTTCTGTCCCACCGACAGCTCGCTGGAGTCGGCCAGCGTGACCGGCTGCAGGTCGGGAGCGGTGATCTGCAGCAGAGCCAGGTCGTGGGTGCGGTCGGTGCCCACCACCTTGGCGTCGTAGCTGCGCTTGTTGCTCAACTGCACTTTGATGCCGCGGTTGGCGTTGGCTACCACATGATAGTTGGTCAGGATATGCCCGGCCTTGTCGAGAATGAACCCCGAGCCCTGGCCCTGCTGCGGCACCGTTCCATAAAAGAAGTTGAAAACCAGCGTCGTCGAGGTGATATTAACCACCGAGGGCAGCACCCGCTTGTAGACGGCAATGTTGTTCTGCTCCTCGGCATCAAAGGCGGGCGCGGCCTCCGCCTCCGTGAGCTGAAGCGCGGAACCAGTGCCGCTGGCGTGAAAGAGATTGCCCACGGACAGACGGTCAAATCTGGAGGGAAGATGCGTGGTGAGATACCAGAACCCACCCACCAGCAGAACAACCAAAAGAATTTGGCGCAGTTTCATATTGTGTAATCCTCTTATGTGGTCGGAGATCAAAGATTAGCGAAAAACATGGTCTCATCAAAAACTGGGTGCCCCACCTTCGCCACGTCTTTGTTTTTGTGGCTAAGGTGGGATAATTCCTGTTATCTACGGCTTTTTACACTCTGTTCCCTATTCTAAAGACTCATTTGCGGATAACTTGTTGCTCTCCGCCCGGAGGTGCTGCCATAATTCTTTCACCTGGGCCAGGAGCGCTTCCTTATCTCCTGAACTATCAAGGACATAGTCAGCGCGGGCTGCTTTCACCGCGTCGGGAATCTGGCGCGCCAGGCGAAGCCGGGCATCGGTTTCGGCGGCTGCGCGGCCAGCCCCCGCCGGGCACACGCGGGCTGCGTAGCGGGCAATCTTCACCTCGTCGGGCGCGGTAACCACGATGATGCGGTCAAAGCGCCGCCGCCAGTCAGCCAGCACACTCTCGCTTTCGCCGCGCAGGCGTGCATCGCGCTCAACTTCAAAAATGAGCGCCGACTCGACGACCGCAACGGCTGCCGGGTCGCGCGCAAATACCTGTTCCATCCAGCGCTGCTGGGCGGCAATCACCGCCGGATGCACAATCGCGTTCAGCTCGTTCACCCGTCCGCCCTTGAAGGCCATCTCGGCCAGCCGCTCGCGGTTCAGTTTGCCATCGGAATTGACCACCTCCGGGCCAAAGTGCTCCACAATCGAGGAAAAAACCGACTGCCCCGGCTCCATCAGCGCCCGGCCCAATTCATCGGCCTCGATAACCTCCGCGCCTAACGAGCGTAGAGCAGCCGCAACGGTGCTCTTGCCGCTCGCTAACCCGCCAGTGAGACCCACTCGCAGCATCAGCGAAGAACCCCTCTCCCGGATGCGATGATTCTTTGTTTCTCCAGGAAGCTGAAGATCGACGCATCAAGTACACATGGAAAAGTCACGCACTTTTCGCAAAGTTCTTGAATTATATCCAGAATAAATCCGTAACAATGCTTGTCTGCGAGAGCTATTGACGTTAACTGGAATGGGAGAATCCTTGGTTCACTATCATTGAGCCACTCCATGACACGGCTGTCGATTGGGATCTCGAACCTCGTGAGTCCCAAATCCTGGAGGATATTCCGGGCCTGCTTTGGGCCGATCCCAGACAGCTCGTCTTCGAGGAGATCGGCAACGCTTCTTTCGGCGCTCGGGAGCGACGGTTGAAGCAAAGAGTTGCACCGCTCAAGAACAATCGGCCATTGACCGCCATCGAGTTTGTTAAGGCATTTTACGAGATCTGCGGCGATCTTCCTGCGATGAGTTCCCACCATGTGCTCTCCGAGTGTGGCGTGGATAAAACTCTCTCGCGTTGCTTTGGACTCCGCTCGAATTCGTTCGAGCAGGAGAGGGAAGGGATTTAGACCCTGGAACGTCTCAATGGGGCTTCCCTCGCCGCTATGTGCAAGTGTTGTGCAACGCATACAAACAAGCACCGTCCAAAAACCGGACTGTGCGATCTCCTTCTTTGGATAGTGGAGATTCCTTGCAAACCTGTCCTTGACCCAAGGGTGGTCTTTCTCACCGTTAAGCAGTCTCTTGACAGCTGCAACGTCGGCATCGGTGATCTCCCAAGTGTATTTCATAATGATTCCTCAACTGGATTACTTTCGGCATCCTGGAAACTAATTTAAGGTCACAGTTTGTGACCTCAAAGCCTCGTTCTCCTCCGCCGTGAGCTGAAAGACGAAATCCGGAGGGAAACGCTCCTCGTTCCGCTTGACCGCCTGATTGAGCGCCTTGACTTCTACGCCATACAATGCTGCCAAATCGGCGTCGAGAAGAACTTTTTGGCCGCGAACCAGAAAGATTTGGTCCTCAATGGAATAGGGTACAAGAGCGCGTTCTCTGGTCATTCCGCCTCCTGGCTTGAGAGCCCCCTGCGCATCTTCGCGGCGCGCACCGTGTTCGCCATCAGCATCGCAATGGTCAGCGGACCCACACCGCCGGGAACCGGCGTATACGCTCCGGCCAGCTCGAAGGCTTTGGGGTGCACATCGCCCACCAGGACCGCGCCACGCTTGGCGAAGGCCGCTTCGCGCTTGGCGTCTCCGGCAAAAAAGCGGGCAAATTCCGCGTGGTCGGTGATGCGGTTGATGCCCACGTCGATAATCGTTGCGCCCGGCTTCACCATCTCCGGCGTGATAAATCCCGCGCGGCCAATCGCGGCCACCAGAATGTCCGCCTGGCGGGTCATCGCGCCCAGATCGCGAGTCTTTGAGTGACAAATGGTCACCGTTGCGTTCTGGTGCAGCAGCAGCACCGCCACAGGCTTGCCCACCAAATCGCTGCGGCCCACCACCACCGCGTGCTGGCCGCTGATGGGAATCTCGCTGCGCCGGAGAATCTCGATAATCCCCGCCGGGGTGCACGGGGCCAGCGTAGGCCGTCCCGCCAGCAAACGCCCCGCGTTCACCGGGTGAAAGCCGTCCACGTCCTTGGCGGGGATGACGGCGTCGAGCAGGGCCTTGCCGTCGATGTGCGCGGGCAGCGGCATCTGGATCAGGATGCCGTCGATCTCCTCGCGCGCGTTGATGCCGTCGAGCAGGACGAGTATCTCCGCCGTGGTGATGCTGGCGGGCGGGGTGACAATCTCGCTGTAAATGCCGAGATCGGCGCAACTCTGGGCCTTGCCGCGGACGTAAATCTCCGAGGCGGGGTCGTTGCCCACCAGCACCACCGCCAGTCCCGGCCGGATTCCCCGCGCAGCCAGCGCGCTGACTTCCCCGGCTACCTCCAGCTTGATCGCTGCGGCAATCGCCACTCCGTCGAGAACTCTTGGCATTTTGGCTCCTAAGTTCATCGTATCGCCTTGCGCCCACCATACTGGGCATGCGCATTTCCCCTCTGATAACGAAGCCGTACACGGCCCCGGCGAGCAGCCCGCATCCCATTAAAGTGTGATCTTCCTCACATACAACCATGAGAGGTGCCCATGTACCGTCAGGAACACGCGGAGTGTTCTGGATCACATTAGCATAGACTTCCTAAATCCCCTGGCAATGGCGTTGTGGAGAGGCTTTAATGAGTGTTTTCAAGGATGCAGGGCATCTTTTCCGGTTCGCGGGACTTTTCGTACTTGCCTTTCTTATCTTTCTGGTGGTGCGCCACTATGTTGTGCCCAAAAGCTTTGGGCAGTATGGGCACTATCGCGGGAACGCCATCGGTGAAATTGCGGCGCGGCCGGTGAAGTTTGCCGGCCATGAGACCTGCGAGACCTGCCACTCGGATGAGGCGGACAAAAAAAAGGCCGGCAAGCACGCGCATGTGAACTGCGAGGCCTGCCACGGAGCGCTGGCCAGCCACGCCAACGCCGACGATCCTACAGCGGTTAAGCCGGTTCTGCCCGATACGGCCGTACTCTGCGCCCAGTGCCACAGGGCCAGCGCGGCCAAACCCAAAGGCTTTCCCCAGGTTGATCCGGCAAGCCACTACTCTGGCCCGCCATGCGGGAGCTGCCATCAACCGCACAATCCGGGCATGACCGCGGGAGGCGCGAAATGAATCTTTCCCGGCGTAAAATGCTCATTCTGTTGCCGGCCGCTGCGGTCGCATGGGAGTCCGTGCTGGCCGGAACCCCCGAAGACGCACCCAACTATAAGATGTCCGATCACTGGTGGGGCATGTTGATCGACATCTCCAAGTGCATCGGTTGCGGCAACTGCGTGCGCGCCTGCCAGACCGAAAATGACGTGCCGGATGGTTTTTTTCGCACCTGGGTCGAACGCTATCACGTCTCGGACGAGAATATGACCGAGCCTGAGGTCATCTCGCCCGACGGCGGCAAGGAAGGTTTCCCGGTTGCGCAGCAGGATGACAAGAAGTACTTCTTCGTTCCCAAGCTGTGCAACCACTGCGCGGATTCGCCCTGTACGCAGGTCTGCCCGGTGGGCGCCACCTTCATCAGCCCCGATGGCGTGGTGCTGGTGGACCAGACGTATTGCCTGGGCTGCGCCTATTGCGTGCAAGCCTGTCCCTATGGCTGCCGCTACATTCATCCGCAGAAGAAGGTAGCCGACAAATGCACTCTCTGTTATCACCGGATCACCAAGGGGTTGACAACCGCCTGCTGCGAGGCTTGCCCCACCGGGGCGCGCCAACTGGCCGACCTCAAAAATCCACATGATCCGATCCATGAGTTTTTGAAGACGCACAGCGTGCAGGTGCTGAAGCCGCAGATGGCCACCGGCGCAAAGGCTTACTACTACGACCTGGATGGTTCGGTGCGGTAGAAACAGCAGTCAGCGTTCAGCTATCAGCCGTCAGCTAATTCGTGGGAATTGAAGATATAGGAAAGATGTGGAGCGGTTTTGAAGGTTTGAGAGACACAAAGGGATTGATGCAGCAGGGTAAAGCTGATAGCTGATAGCTGATAGCTGATAGCTGAAGGCTGACGGCTGAAGAGGAAAATTATGAACGGTGTTGAAGGCTTCATGTATCCCAACGAAATCGCGCTGCAATGGAGCGTGCTGATCGTTTTGTACCCCTTCATCACGGGGCTGGTGGCGGGCGCTTTCATTCTGGCGTCGCTGGAACGCGTCTTCCGCGTGGAGGCGGTCAAGCCCACCTACCGTCTTGCGCTGTTGACGGCCCTCGCCTTCCTCCTGGTCGCGCCCTTGCCGCTACAACTTCACCTCGGCCACCCGGAGCGCTCGCCGGAAATGTACTTTACTCCGCACTCGACCTCGGCCATGGCCATGTTCGGCTACGTGTACCTGTGGTACCTGATGGCCGTTCTGGTATTGGAGATCTGGCTCGACTACCGGCGCGACATTGTGCTGCTCTCGCAATCCAGCAAGGGCCTGCTGCGCCTGGTCTACAAGATCATGACGCTCGGTTCCAGCAACATCAGCCCACGCTCGCTGGCCATCGACGACCGGGTGGGCTGGATCGTGACGCTGGTCGGCATTCCCTCCGCCTTCCTGCTGCATGGCTATGTTGGTTTCATCTTCGGCTCCATCAAGGCCAACCCCTGGTGGTCCTCGCCGCTGATGCCGGTGGTCTTCATCTTCTCCGCCATGGTCTCGGGAATTGCCGGGGTCATGCTGCTCTACATGGCGCTGACCAAGCTGCGCAAGCAAGCCATCGACATGCGCTGCGTGGACACCATCGCCATGTATCTCTTCTACATCTTCATCATCGACTTCAGCCTGGAGATGCTTGACCTGGTGCACCGCATCTACGAGGCCGGCGAATCCTTCCGCAGCCTGAACTTCATGGTCCACACCCAGCTTTACATTCCGCATATCGTGATCCAGATCTGTTTGGGCACGCTGACGCCGTTGATCTTGCTCTTCCTGACTCAAGTGGTCAAGCTCCCGGAGATAGTCCGCAAACGCATCTATGCCATCTCCGGCTCCCTGGCCCTGATCGGCATCTTCGCCATGCGCTGGAACGTGGTGATCGGCGGGCAGTTATTCTCCAAGAGCTTTCTCGGCTACACCACCTACAAGATGGGCCTGGTGACGCGCGAGGGCCTGCTGGTGGCGATTGCGTTGACCCTGCTGCCGCTGGTCTTTCTCTGGGTGCTGGTCAATCTGCTGCCGCCGTGGCCTGAAAAGAACGCGCACGCTCCGGCCATCGGCGACTAAAACGCGGCAGGATTCGATGCGATAAAAACCCCAGGCCCGGAATTGAGGCCTGGGGTATTCAAATTAGAAGCCGGCCTTAGCGATAAACCTCCGGGTGATAGCGCCGCGGCGATTTGATGGAAACCTCCGCGTCTCTCAGCTTCAGCTTGCTGATGTGCACGTCGTAGCCGGTTCCGGGCAGCAGCGATTCCAGCACGAAGGTCTCCGTGCCCTCGGCGCGCAGTTCGCGGTAGCGGTAGACGCCGACGTCTCCTTCGCTGGTTTCCGTGCCGCCCGAGGGAGCGTCGAGAAAGCGCTGCGCATCGGCCACTGTGGGCGCGGCGTGGCTTCCGCCTTCCGTTATACTTTCAGCCGCATAAGAACGCACCAGCTTGGTCCAGTAACGGCTGAGCAGATCGGTATCGACAAACAGGTCGGCCCACACAATCTCGCCGCGTACCGCCACCACCACGCCGACGGCGCCTTCCTTGCGAAGCTGCGCGATCACCTGCTCCCGCGCCTTCATCACCGGAGCCGCGGCCTCATCCACCTTGGCGCTTACTGAGTTGTCTTCCATGGCCCTGGCGTAGCTCGTGGTTCCCATCGAACGAGCGTATCCAGAACCAGCGCCCGATCCGCCATCCATTCCCATGCTCGCGGAAGGAGCAGACGCCATCGCCATCTGACTAATGCTCCCCCGCACCGATTTCCACACCTCCTGCTGGTCCTTGGCAACCATGGCCCGCTCCCGCACGCTGGGCTGCACCATGAAACTGTGGGCGGGCGCCTTGGCCGATGCGCCAAAGGTCTCAGAGCTCGCGGTCCAGCGTCCCGGCTCGATGCAGAAGACCCCCAGGTCGATGGGATCGCTGCCAGCCGGCACAATGCGGTCCTTGGCGATCACCCGGTCCTGCTTGCCGCCGGTCACGATCTCGCCCGCCAGCAGCAACAGAGGCTTGTTGGAGTTGTTCACCAGCACCAGCGTGTTCACCTCGTCGCCGCGATAGCGTTCATCGTGGTTAGGCGGCACGCCGGCACTTCCCCTCTGCCGCACCATTCCCTGCGCGCGGCCAGCTTCGGTCACTTCCACTTGGCCGCTCTTGATGCCTTCATCCAGCGTGATAAACGGCGTTGCGCCGCCGGACTTG
>Ga0326727_10010496_pt1 | contig 22043 bp, 23 predicted proteins | sample MB2enrmetagenome_FD_207643 | JGI IMG/M metagenome (GOLD analysis project Ga0326727, IMG submission 207643) | Lab enriched peat soil microbial communities from McLean, Ithaca, NY, United States - MB29MY | ecosystem: Environmental > Terrestrial > Soil > Wetlands > Peat | place: USA: New York...
CGCTCCTCAGGCATCGGCGCCTTTACGCAGCGCGCGCAGATCGATGCCCAGGGCCTGGCACTTCTTATAGAGATGGCTGCGCTCGAGCCCCAGCGCCTTGGCGGTATCGCTCATGCGCTGGTTGTGGCGCTTGAGCTCCGCGAGAATCTGTTCGCGCTCGAACGAATCCAGGCGCTGTGAAAGGGGGCCGTTCGGGCTGGGCAGGCCGGTGACCTGCTCCACAACCTGCGGCAGCGCTAGGCGCACCGCCGCCCGGTCCACCGGCCCATCCGCCAGCAGCAGCAATCGCTCCACCACGTTGCGCAGTTCCCGCACGTTCCCCGGCCATGGATGGCGCTGCAGTTCCTGGATGGCCTCCGGCTCGAAGGTCTTGGGCTTCCAGCCGTTCTGCCCGGCAACCTCCGCCGCGAAATGCGCCACCAGCGGCGGGATGTCATCCACGCGCTCGCGCAAGGGAGGCAGCAGGAGCGGGAATACATAGATGCGATGGTACAGGTCCGGCCGGAAGCCGCCGGCTGTGACCAATTTGTCCAGGTCGCGGTGGGTGGCCACGATCACCCGCACATCGACCGGGACGGGACGGTCGCCGCCCACGCGCTCCACCTGGCGCTCTTCGAGGACGCGCAGCAGCTTGGCCTGCATCGCCATCGGCATGTCGCCGATTTCGTCGAGGAAGAGGGTGCCGCGATGGGCCTGCTCGAACTTGCCGATGTGACGCGAGGCCGCGCCGGTGAACGATCCCTTTTCGTGCCCGAACAGTTCCGATTCGATCAGCTCGCCGGGGACCGCCGCGCAATTCAGCGTGACGAACGGCCCGTCGCGGCGCGGGCTGCGCTGGTGGAGAGCGCGCGCAATCAGTTCTTTCCCCGTGCCCGTCTCGCCCATGATGCAGACCCGCGCTTCGCTGGCCGCCACGCGCTCCACCTGCGCCATCACGCGCCGCATGGCCTCGCCCGAGTAGACGATGGCTTGCTTGCCAACGCGCTGCCGCAGCTCGCGGTTCTCCTCCTCGAGCCGCTTCAACTTGAGGACGTTGTCCACGGTGAGGAGCAGTTTGTCCGTGGAAAGCGGTTTCTCGAGGAAATCGACGGCGCCAAGCCGCGTGGCGCGCACCGCCATCTCTATGCTGGCCTGTCCGGAAATCATCACCACGGGTAGCGAGATCCCCAGGTTGCGCAGGTCTTCGAGCAGCGCCAGGCCGTCCTTGCCGGGCATCACCACGTCCGACAGCAGCATGTCGAACGGCTGCGACTTCAGCAACTCGAGTGCGCGCGCGGCGTTATCGCACACGGTGGCCTCATGGCCCGCCAGGCGGAAGGCCCGCGCCAGGGACGCCAGGGTGCTGGCGTCGTCGTCGACAATCAACAGGTGCGCCAAGTTTGAGGGTAACCTATTTGTGTGAGCCCCACTGCTCTCTACGTGGCTTGCTTCCTGCTGGCCGGGACGGCCGGCGCCGCTCCGGTGTGTGGAGGCCACGGCACGCGCGCGAGCATGCTGGTCTCTACCGCCTGGCTGGCCGGCCACCTGCAAGATCCCAACCTGGTGATTCTCTCAGTCGGGCAGAAGGCCGAATACGTCCATGGTCACATCCCCGGCGCGCTTTACCTGGAATACGCGGATACGCGGCTCGCGAAGAGCCCGGCGAATCTCACCTTCGAGCTTCCTCCCATAGCGGATCTGGTTGAAGTGTTTGGAAAACTCGGAGTGACCAACGATTCCCACGTCATTCTCTACTTCAGCAAGGATATGGTGGCGCCCACCACGCGGGTCTTCCTGACGTTGGATGCGCTGGGGCTGGCGTCGCAGACATCCATACTGGATGGCGGATTCCCGGTTTGGCAAAGCGAAGGCAGGCCGGTTTCGACGGAAGGCCGCCTGGTGATCAGGGGCAAGCTGGAGCCGTGCCCCCAGAACGACGTCATCGCCGGCATCGATTCCGTGCGGGCGAACCTGCATCGCTCCGGCGTGGCGATCGTGGACGCGCGCGACCTGGAGTATTACACCGGCGCCAGCCACCGCGACGGCCAGCGCGCCGGCCACATTCCGGGAGCGCGCGGCCTGACCTACAGCACCTTGCTCGACGATAGCGGCAAATTCAGACCCCCCGATGTGCTGGCCGCCATGTTCCGCGATGCCGGCATCCAGCCCGGCGATCGCGTGGTCGCCTACTGCCACATCGGCCAGCAGGCCACCGTGGTCTATTTTGTGGCGCGCTACCTGGGGTATGATGCCAGGCTCTACGACGGCTCGTGGGAGGATTGGAGCGCGCACACCGAACTGCCCGTGGAGACCTCGCCCGAAAGAGAATGAAGGTTAGACCGCTCCCCAAGCCGAGGGTCGCATGGTCATCTTGGACGGCTGGAAATGAAAATGGCCGATCCGACGCGTGTCGGATCGGCCATTACTCGCTTCTTAATCTAGGGGATCAGCCCGAAGAACCGGTTGGCCATCGCCGGTCCGTTGGAGACGCCCAGTCCGGTGACCAGGTCGAACTGGTATCCGGCGGCGAAACCGTTGTTGCCGCTCGTTACATCGTAGAAGAAGTAGTTGTAGTTAGACGCAGCCGCGTTATACAAGGACTGGTTCAAGAAGGTGAACTTGGCCTTGCCGAAGCTGACGCGGGCGGTATCGATGTTCGCAACCAGGCCGGCGGACACGGGTGTCGCGACGCTAGTTCCTCCCACGCCGTAGTAGCCGGGGCTCCATTCTGGGTTGTTGATATAGACGGCCACGGGGGTGTTGGGATCCGCGATGGCCGCGATGTCAGGCGCGGCGCGGTACGGAGAACACACACCTGAGCCGTTACGCCCCTGCCATGCAGGTGTCGTCTCAGCAAGGCTGCAGCCGCCGCCGGCGCCGGACCAGCCCGTTTCCGAAGTTCTCTGAAGCTTGGCGTTGACGTGTAGCGCGGTTCCGCCCACACACGTCACGGTAAGCGCCGAGCAAGGATAACCCACGTTATAGTACTTGGTGGGCCAACTGGCGTCATCGCCCGAAGAGAAAAGCAGAACCTTGCCGACATTCCAGTAAGAATCGTAAGCGGTAATCTCCTCACCGATCCAACTATTGGAGACGATGTCGGCGCTGGCGGCCGCAACCGCTACGGCTGCGCCCAAGCCTTCATAGCTGCTGTCTTTAGCCTGCACGTAGATGAGCTTCGCGTTGGGCGCCATGGCATGCGCGTACTCCAGGTCGAGCATGGATTCCAAGTCCCAACCGCTGCCGGTGCCATCGGAAGCGCCGGTCATGACGACTGAGGTGAAACAGCCATTGGCCGTGGTGCAGGCCGGGAGGCCCATATCGGAGTTGAACTGGGCCAGGTTGGCCTCGGCGGACGAGTAGGCATAGGCATCGACAATGGCGATGACAATGCCGGCGCCACCGTTGCCGCCTACAATCTGCTTCACGCTGTAAGCGGTTTGCAGGCCGAGGGGACACAAGGCTACCTGGGAGCCGTTGTTGAAATCGCAGAACGAGGGCTCGCCAGTATGAAGCGTCGGATTAGCACCCAGACTGCGGCTCAGCCAGACGCCGGGGCGGGCCGCAGGCTTAGATGCGGCTGCGATAGACGCAAAGGGGACCACCGGTACCGGTATGCCCGTGGCTTGAACCGCGGCCACTGCCTTGGCTGCCAGGGTCTTGTCGGGAGGGATGGCCGCGGATTGCGCCCAGCCCAGTTGACAAACCATCAACAGGGCCACGGCAACCAGAAACAGATTGCGCAAATATTTCGATTTCATTTATTTGACCTCCGATTTCAGGCTTCGGCGGCGACGAATGAACGCAGTCAGCCCCAGCAAAGCCGAACCCATAAGAAGCAACGATTCCGGTTCGGGAGTCGACATTAATACCGTCCCGATGGCAAAATCATCGTTGCCGAATTGGTCAACGACGTCAAACTGCGCAGCCCAAACCGGGTTGATCGGGTCAGACGCGCCGATAAACAGCGCGGTGCCTGGGTTGCCGTCCGAAGTACCATTGGCGCTGAAACTGCCCAAGAGCTGGTAGGAGGCGTCATAGAGCATAATGGTCGCCGCGAACGGGCCGTAAAAGTCCGCCTGGATATAGGCGCCGACTCCATATTGGGCCTCATCAAAGGTAACGGAGATATCAGTAGGGGTGTTGCCAAAGGATACGGCACCACCGTTGTAGACCAAGCCCATTCCCGAAGCGAAGTTGCCAAACCAGGAGGTGCCCTGCTGCAGGTTATAGAAGCCCTGACCCGTATCGAAGAGGCCGACGAGTCCGGTCTGGCCGCCAGCCGACGTCCAGGGCTGCGGCGTAGCAAGCTGCGCGCCTGTGCAGCCGAATTGGCACCAGTCAACGGAGTCGACGACATTCCCCGGACTGGTCGACCCGACAATACTGGCCCAGGAACTGCCGGCTGCGAGCGCGAAGCATAGCGATAAAAATAACAGTTGCCGTTTCATATTCATTAATCTGTCTCCTTCACATGGCCTCACTTGGCAGACGAAAAATCCACCCCTCCCAATAAGTTAAGGTACTTAAAATATGATGCACTTTAGTACTAGTCCCCGTCAAGTGAAAACAGGAGACGAGATCCGGACAGAGTACTATTACGTGTCAGTTTCATCATCGAAACAGCCAGAAGTGGTTGATGGTGAATCGGAAAACATATAAATTGGTTAATATCAAAAAATCACAGGAATTTGCTGGATTTGGCCGGACGCGCTTCCTTTTGCTCCTTTGGTGTCGCACAGGCTTCGCAGGAGGTTCATCCTGGCTGGCAGGGAACGGTAATGGTCGCGGCTCGGGACGGGGCGCCGCATTGAGCCGGTAGAGCCGGGCTAGGCGAGGTCGATTCGGAAGGTGGCGCCTTTGCCGGGGGCGCTTTCGACCGAGATGCGGCCGTGGTGGTCGCTCACCACGGATTGCACGATTGCCAGGCCGAGACCGGTGCCGTGCGCCTTGGTGGTGTAGTAGGGCGTGAACAGGCGGCCGCACTCCTCGGGAGTGAGGCCCTGGCCCGTATCGGAAACTTCGAGGCGCACGCCGCCTTCGAGGGCGCTGGTCCGCACGGTGAGAGTTCCGCCCTCGGGCATGGCGTCGATGGCGTTCAGGATGAGGTTGCGCAGAACGCGGGTCATCTGCTCCGGGTCGGCCTGAACGGGGCGCAGGCGCGGATCGAGCGCGGCGTTGGCGCGCACACGCGCTTGGGCGAGTTGCGGCTCGAACAGCTTCAGGGTTTCGCTCACCAGCTCGTTGAAGCTCACCGGCTGCATTTCGGGGGCGGGCATTTTGGCGAAATCGCTGAACCGGCCGACGATCTGCTTCAGGTTGGCCAGCTCGGCCAGCAGAGTGGCGGCGCCTTCGCGGAAGACTTCCTCGAACTGCTCGGGGTAGCGCTCGCGCGCCCGCTGCATGTTCTCGACGGTGATCTGGAGCGGAAACAACGGGTTCTTGAGCTCGTGCGCCAGGCGCCGCGCCAGTTCGCGCCACGCCGCTACGCGCTCAGCCTGCACCAGGCGCTCGCGCTGCGCCACCAGTTCGTGGGTCATACGATTGAAGGCGCGCGCCAGTTGGCCGATCTCGCCGGCGGAAGGCGACTCGACGGTAGCGCCCCAGTCTCCGGCCGCCACCCGCGCCGCGCTCTCCGCCAGCCGCAGCACCGGGCGCGTGACGCGGGCCGTGGCCCACCAGCTCAGTGCAATTCCCAGCAGGATTCCGGCCGCCGCCACCCCCATGCCGGTCCGGCGGAGGACCGACTCGAGCTCCACCAACTCGCGTCGCGAGCTCGAAATCAGCAGCACGCCCAGCAGATCTTCCTGGTAACCCGTAAGCGGCAGGGCATGAAAGGTTTCCGCGCTGGCGCCAGTCCCCAGGGTGCGGGCGATGGCGCGTTTCCGCTGTTGTACCTGCTCGATGAGAGGCCGAACGCGGGGCACGTCTTCGGCCTGCCCGCCCACCAGCTCGGCCGGCGAAAACCCAGGTTCCAGATTGCGATACAGCAGCACTCGCATGCCTTCCGGCAGCAGCAGGCTGGAGAGGAATTCGCGGTCGAGCTGCTGCCCGCCAGCGACATACAGCTTGCGGCCGCCGGCGCTGGCGGTGCCCACCGCCACCAGCGAGAGCGTGACGCCATCCGGCAGCTCCTCGCGCCTCAAAAACGCGCCGCGCGATTCCCAATCGGCGGGCTCTCGGAGCCAGTCCTCCTGGTAGCCGAACCGGGCGGGCCATTCGGCGGAGGATACAATCGTGCCATCGCCCGCCACCAGTTCCAGCAGGCCGAGCCCGTGCGCGGAGGCGAGCGACGCGGCTTCGTTGTAGTACGGGGAATCATCGGCGGAGATGGCGATGTTGACAGCGGCCTCGGAAGCCGCAATTCCGTTCACGGCGCGCACGATCCGCTGCCCGCGCTCGGCGAATTCCTTGCGGAACTGCGCCACCAGCCCGTTGGCGCGCTGCGCTTCCATGCGCTCGAATGCCTGGCGGGTGCTGTCGGTAACCAGCCACTCGACCAGCGCGACCGAGGCCACCACCGCCACCGTGAAGACCAGCAGCAGGCGGGTGCGGAAGGTCATGGCCGGCCGCCTTCCACCCACAGGCTTTCAAAACGCCACTCACCCAGAGGCGTGATGCCCGGCCTGCCCTTCACCCGCGGATTCACGCCGTAAACATCCGGGAGATGGAACAGCGGGATGACGCGGAAGCCTTCGAGCAGCGCGCGCTCGGCGGCGTAGAGCGGCTCCGGAGAAGCGGCGCGGGGCGGCTCGGGAAGACCCAGCGAGACAGCCACGCCCGCCAGTGCAAGCGCCGGATCCAAGGAGCCAATCCGCACTTCCACCAGGCGCGCGTCGGCGCCGGCGCCCTGCGGAACCACGGAAACGGCCAGGCCCGCGTCGCGCGCGTTGAGGGCGATGCGCTCCGCAATGGGCCGCGCCGCGGCGTCCTCCACGCCGAGAGAAATGGCGCGTACCGCGGCCGGAAGGCCCGCCACCAGCGTGCGCGCCCTGGCGGGATCGGCCGCGGCTGAGAACAGAAATGCGTAACCCGAGAGCCACTGCGGCAGCAGCGCCGCGGAGACCTCGCCCTGGCGTTGCAGCAGCACGTTGTGGATGGCGGCGCGGTCCACCGCCAGCGCCAGCGCCTCGCGGATACGCACGTCTTCCACCCGCGGAGCGAAAACCAGCGCCACCAGACGCACCGGCGCGGACAGCCAGACCTTGCGCCCGGCCGGCTGGCGGCGCAACTCGCTGGGACCGAGTTCCACCACGTCCGTCTTGCCGAGTTCGAGATCGACGGACTGGTCGCGCAAGGGCCGCGCCATCTCGATTTCCACAGTGTCCAGGTACGGCCGGCCGCCGGTGGCGTTTTCGTCGGCCGCGTACACGGCGCGCCGGCCCGCTTCCCAGCTTGTGATGGCGAAGGCTCGCGCCAGGTCGGGCATTCCGTAACCGGTGGTGGGCGGGTCGGGGGTCTCGAAGGACTGCCGTATTTCAACGTGCAAGGTGCCGCCGTAGTGCGGGCGGGTGGCGGCCGCCGCCGTGGCCACCGCGAGCGCCGCCAGGGCCAGGTTACGAACCGCAAACCACGGTGATGACATAAGCCGCATATCTACCTGTCAGGGGATCTCGCACGACCGCCAGGGCCGAGGTTGCGCTCAAGGGCCAGAGAGCCGTGACCGGGCCGGCGAACTCCACCGGCGCGGTGAGCGGGAGGGCGGCGCGGTTCACAATGGCGAAGGCCTGGATGGCATCGGGATCGCCCGCATCGCCGGGCCGCGTGGCGAGCACCTGCGATCCACCGCCGCAGGTCGCTTCTGTGCCGGCGATGTCGCTGCCCCACGAGGCGATGGCGCCCACCGGATCGAGCCAAGCATCGAAGATTTGAGTGCGCCCGTCCAGCATGGCCAGCAGCCAGAGCGGCCGGCCCTGCTCCGCCGCGGAAGCGGCGGAATAGAACGGCGCTATCGTTTTCCGCAAACCGGTCCCGGTGGCCACGCGCCCGTCGAAGTGATTGCGCGCGGCGGCGAAACTGGCCAGCAGCGTGGCGTGGCTGCGCGATTCCAGTACCCAGGGCTGGTCGCCCGCCCGGCATTCGATGGAGAGCGAAGGCTCAGCCGCGCCGCCGCACTCGACGCCCGGCAGAAATGCCTGAAAAGTCGCGCCGGTGACCCGCAGCCGGCCGCGGACGTCGCGCGGCCACGGTTTCCCAGGCGCCAGCGGAACGGCCCGACTAAGCGCCCAGGAGCCGTTCTCACGCGGGGTGTAGAGCGTCACCTTGGAAGGCGAGAGCACCAGCATGCCGGCGGCGGGAAACGCTACGTCCAGGATCTGCTCCTCCTGTTCCCACACCAGCTTCCTGTCGAGCGCCATGCCCGGCAAGGCGGCGGCTGCCGGTTCGGCCCGCTCCCATGCGGCCATCCAGACCTGCCGCTCGTCGCCCTTGCGCGCTTCCTCTACCAGCAGGTACTGCGACTGGTTTTCGGAAAGTGTGAGGCGGAGTTCGGCCACTGGCGCCACGTCGCTTACCCGCAAGCCCGCTTCCTTGAGCGCGGCCTCGAAGGCGCCGCGCGCCTGGCCGATGCCGGCCGGGCCCAGAGAGGAAACGTTGCGGTACTCGACCGAAACCGGCTCGCCTGAGCCGACGAAGGCGGCTGTCTGGCGCGCGAGATCGTGCGCAGCGCCGTTCACGTCGTCAGCGGCGCGAGCGCCCGATGGGATGAAGAACAGGAGCGCGCAGAAAACCGCGTGCCATCTCTTCACGGCTGCGATCATAACACATCGCGGTGCTCTCCCCCGGTGATGACGCGGATGACGCCGCGCAGGCAGCTCCGCGCCACGAAGAACGCCACCGGAAACGTGATCGCCGCCATTAGTAGGCAGCCGAGAATATTTTGCATGGTCGCCTCTCGGTACGCGAGGGGAAGAAGCAGACCGGGGGCCAAATCGCAAGTAATTGATTATAAGCAGCTTATCAACCAGCGGCTTGTGTCACGTGAAACACGTGTGGCACGGCGGACGCATCAGGCCATCATCAATTCGGGGAGGCGGATGATCTTTTTCTGGATGGCATACTGCACAAGATGGGCCTTGTTGTGGATGCCGAGCTTGCGCATCAGGTTGAATTTGTGAGCTTCGACAGTCTTGACGCTGAGCTCGAAGCCGGAGGCAATCTCCTTGACGGACTGGCCTTCCGCCAGCATTTTGAGAATCTCGCGCTCGCGCTTGGTCAGGGTGCCGAACCGGGGTTGGCGCAGCGGCCCACCGCGGCCTTGCGTGCGGAAATCGTCCACTAGGCGGGTGAGCAAACGCGGGCTGAGATAACTGCCGCCGCGATGCACCTCGCGAATGGCGGTGACCAACTGCTCGGCGGGACTCTCCTTCAGAATGTAACCGCTGGCGCCTATGTCCACGCATTCGGCTACGTAATCCTCATCATCGTACATGGAGAGGAACACGACCCGGGTCTCGGGGCGCTCCTTTCGAATGAGGCGGGTGGCTTCAAAGCTGCTCATGCCGGTCATCCCGATATCCATGAGCACCACGTCGGGATGGACCTGCTGGGCCAGGGCAACCGCATCCGAGGCATTGGCTGCTTCGCCAATGATCTCGAGATCGGGTTCCGCCGAAAGCAGCGTCCGGATTCCCTGCCGGAACAGGGTGTGATCGTCAGTCAAGAGTACGCGAATTTTTGCCATTTCGAGTCACTGGTGCGGAGCTCAGCGGTAACTGGAGCGTGATTCTGACGCCCACGCCAGGTGCGCTTCGTACAGCGAGCGTTCCACCAAGGAGCGCGGCTCGCTCCCGCATGCCCGCCAAGCCGAATGACATCGGCTGATTCCGTGCTGTTTCCGCACAAAAGCCGGCGCCGTTATCCGCTACGCTCAGCCTGATACACTTATCGGCGGTCGTGAGCGAAAGGTTTACCCGAGTCGCCCGGGAATGTTTGGCAATGTTCTGGAGGCACTCCTGCGCCACGCGGTAAATCACCTCCTGGGTTGGCATGGGAAGGTGGTCGAAGGGGGCCGGAATCCGCAGGCGCAGGCCGGCCGGGTGCATTTTCCGGAACCGCGCGGCCAGTTGGCGGAGCGCGGATTTCAGGCCCAGGCGCTCCAGCAGGGCGGGGCTGAGCGCCGCGACCAGGCGGCGCAACTCGGCGACGGCTCGCTCGGCGATGGCGCGGGTCTCCGCCAGGCGTGGGCGCAAGGGTTCGGGAGCGTCGCGCTCGATCATCTCCAGTTGCAGGCGCAGTAGCAGCATGGATTGGCCGGCTTCGTCGTGGAGCTCGCGGCCGATGCGGCGCCGCTCTTCCTCCTCGGCGCACCGCGCCTCGGCCCCCAGGCGCCGGATCTCACCCTCCATGCGGGCGCGTTCGAGAGCCTCGTGGCAACGCTCGCCCGCCGCCACCAGCAGCGCCAGTTCGCGCGGCAGCCAGGGATAGGGCACCCGAAAACCGAACTGAACGAGCGCGGCATTGCGTATCGGGTACGACCAGTAGGAAGCGTAACGGCCGCGCATTTCCGGATCGGCGATGAGGCGCTCATCGGGCCGGCCGCGCTCGATGTAGAGCGGGCGCGCAAGTTTTCCAGCCGCCGGCCGGTCGAGCAGGAAGAGGCGGCCGGCGCTCGCCTGGAATGCCGGGGTGAGGATGCGGACGATACGGCGGAGCAGGTCCTCGAGACCGGCAGCCTCGGTTTCGGCGTGGTAAAGGGCGAAAAAGGCCTGGCTCTCGGCCTCACGGACCTGGTAGAAGGCGTCGTTCAAAACCAGGACGGTGGCCAAGTGCAATTGCTCCCGCGCCGGCTCGAAGCGGCCCGCGAGCATTGGGTCAAGCAGGCCGCCGAACTCCCGGAGGACTTCGTTCACCGCGGCCGGCGGAACGTTCAGCTTGGCCAGGCGGCGGCCGTTGTACTCCACCTGCTCCAGGAATTGGGCGAGCGAGCGGAGGCGTGAAGCGGCGGCGGGGGTGATGGCCAGGAAGGCTCGGACTTGCAAGGCATTATAGCGGCGCTGGCGCAGCAGGGTAGCAAAGCGGCGATCCAGGCGGCCGGCCGCGGGAGCGATGGCGTGCACCATGCGCGCCACGTGACGGCGGGCCGCGGGGGTGAGGAGTCGGCCGGTAAGAGGTACGTTCAGCAATGCCCTGCCAGGAAGATCGGCAATCGCGGCGGATCGCTGTAGGGCCTAACCTTGGCTCAGGCGAATCTGTCCGTGGCCGCGACGAGGGCGCGGCTGTTGGGGGGGTCGAAGGCGCTATGGCCGCTGTCGGGGGTGATGACGATCTCGGCTTCGGGCCATGCACGGTGGAGCGCCCACGCGCTTTCCATGGGGCAAACGACGTCGTAACGGCCCTCGACAATCACTCCGGGGATGTGGCGGATGCGAGGAGCGTTGCGCAGCAACTGGTCGTCGGTTTCGAAAAAGCCCTTGTGGAAGAAGTAGTGGACCTCAATGCGCGCGAAGGCGAGGGCGAACTCATCCTCTTCGTAGTGGCCAGTGAAATCGGGGTCGGGCATGAGCTTGGAGGTGGCGCCCTCCCACCCGCTCCAGATCTTGGCCGCCGCGAGTCGGACGGCCGGGTCATCGCTGGTCAGACGGCGGTAGTAGGCGGAGAGCAGATCGCCGCGCTCGGCCTCCGGGATGTGGGCGAGGTACGGCTCCCACGCGTCGGGATAGAGGACCGACGCTCCGCGCTGGTAGAACCAGTCGATTTCCCGCTTACGGAGGAGGAAGATGCCGCGGAGGACGAGTTCGGTGACGCGATCGGGATGAGTTTGGGAATAGGCGAGGGCGAGGGTGGAGCCCCACGATCCGCCGAACACCTGCCAGCGATCGATGCCGAGGCGCTCGCGGACCTTCTCGATGTCGGCGACGAGGTCCCAGGTGGTGTTGGCTTCGAGAGACGCGTAGGGCGTGCTCTTGCCGCAGCCGCGCTGGTCGAAGTTCACGATGCGGTACTTTTCGGGATGGAAGAAGCGGCGCTGTTTGGGATCGGAACCGCCGCCCGGACCGCCGTGCAGAAAAACCACCGGCTTGCCGGAGGGATTGCCGCTTTCCTCGAAATAGATCTCGTGGACGGGTGAGACCTGGAGCCGGCCCGTGTTGTAGGGCTCGATGGGAGGGTAGAGCCAGGTGACGGGATCCTTCATGGTGGATACAGGCAGGGGGTTAGGCATCGCTGAAAGTATACCTTTTTTGCTGTGGGGCAGGAGTGTATCCTGCGGCGATTGGGGGTGCCCTCTGGGCCCGGCCCGGCGGCGGTAACAAACCGCCGCACAGGTTGGAAACCTGCCCCACATCGAGGGCGCATGCCGTTGTGTAGCACAGTGAGTACTTGGTCACTACCCCACGTACTGCACTTCTTCTTCGAGATCCATGCCGAAGCGGGCGCGCACGCGGGCCTTCAGGTCCTCAATGAGCGCGCAGAGGTCGGAAGCGGTTCCCGCGCCGGCATTGTAGATCAAGTTGGCGTGATAGGCGGCCACGTGGATATCGCCGCGCCGGCATCCCTTGGCGCCTACCTGCTCCAGAAACCAGGCGGCGGGGACCTTGCCCTCGCGCACCGCGTTGGCAGGGAGTTCGGCCGCCACCGCCGGGGGCAAGTCCCGCAGCAGCAGGTTCTTGAAGATGCTGCCGGCACACTTCATGGTGATGGGAAACTTTTCGTTGCGGACCTTGAGAATGCCGGCGGCGGTTTCGCGCAGTCGAGCGGCGTCGGCAGGCTGCAGCAGCAACTCCGTCGAAAAGATAGTCCAGTCCTTGTGGCGCTTGAAAATACTCTCCCGATAGTGAAACTGGCACTCTTCGTTGGTGAAGGTGCGCACCTCGCGGCCGTCGTGGAAGCGGACATCGACCACCCGCTCGGAGAGGGAGTGGCCATACGCGCCAGCATTGCCGTAGATAGCCGCGCCGACGGAGCCGGGAATGCCCGCCAGGGTTTCCAGGCCCTGGAGGCCGCGCTCGATGGCGAAATCCACCAAATCCTGCAAGACCGCGCCGGCCTCCGCCGTGACGCGTCCGTTGGCGGCCATGAGGCGGTCGCCGCGGTAGCGCAGCACGATGCCACGGAAGCCAGCGTCGGAGACCACGAGGTTGGTGCCCCCGCCGATCACCACGGTCGGAATACCGCTCGAGCGCGCGGCGGCGAGGGCGGCGATGAAAGCTTCGACATTACCAGTTTCGGCGTAGAGATCGGCGGGGCCCCCGATCCCGAATCGCGTGTAACGAGAGAGCGGAGCGTCCATGGAAACAGTTAAATTAGGAATCGCGGCGAGACGCACGCGCGTTTCTTCCGTGGCCGGCATCACCTCAATTATAAGGGAGGCATTCCATGCGTTCCGCATTTCCGGGCTTTCCGCGCGAGGCTATTCAATTCTTCCGCGGCCTGGCGCGCAACAACAATCGCGACTGGTTCCTGCCGCGCAAAACGATTTTCGAAGCCCAGGTAAAGCAGCCGATGCGCGAGCTGGTGGCGGAGCTGAACGCGGCCATGATGGGGTTCGCCCCGGAATACGTCACCGATCCCGACAAGGCCATTTACCGGATCTATCGCGACACGCGCTTCAGCCAGGACAAAACGCCGTACAAGGATCACATTGCGGCGAGCTTTCGCCGCCGCGGCACGGTGGGCCACTCAGACGCCGGCTATTATTTTGAGGTGTCGCACCAGGAGGTCGGAATTGGCGGCGGCGTGTACATGCCCGCGCCGGAAACCCTGTTGGCCATTCGCAATCGCATCGCCGGGCGGCACGAGGAGTTCCGGCGGATTGTCGGGGCGCGCGCGGTACGGCAATTGTTCGGCGAGTTGCAGGGGGAGCGGCTTTCGCGCGTGCCGAAGGGCTTTTGCGCCGAGCATCCCGCGGCAGACCTGCTGCGATTCAAACAACTCTATCTATATGTCGATCTTTCGCCGGATCTCGCGACCACACGCGCGCTCTATGGGGAAATCGTGAAGCGCTTTCGGGCGATGGTTCCGTTTCTGGGGTTTCTGAACGCTCTTAGACCTCGTCCTCTTCCTCTTCCGGCGGCTCGAACGCATCCAGCAGGTCCGGGTTCCTGGCGAAGCGTTTGAGCACGCGAATGATTTCGCCGGAGCGGAAGCCGGCGTGCAGCAAGCGGCGGTAGGCGGCGGCGAGGTCCTTGTCCTCGCGAAAAAGCCCCTCGCGCGGCGCGAGACGGTACTTGCGGCGGATGAAATCTTCGATCAGGGCTTCCTCGTCCACGTCGTGGTAGACCTTTTGCACGGTTCGTTCGGCCAGGGAGGGCGCCACGCGGCGTTGGCGCAGGTCCTGAATGACGCGCGTCCGGCCGAGTTTCTCGTTGGCCAAACGCGCCGAGGCGAATCCCTCCGCGTAGCGGCGGTCGTCCAGGTAGCCGACTTCCTTCAAACGGGCCAGCACTTCATCCACGTCGGCGGCGCGCTCGGCCCGGCGGCGCAGTTTTTCCCGCAGTTCGCCGGTGGAATGGGCCCGCCCAGCGAGCGCCTTGACAGCATATGTCCATAATGCGCCGCCATCCAGCCGGTGTATTTTGCGCTCCTCCATGATAAGGATTCTAATGGGGAGTATACTGGAAACTGGTTCAAGCTGTCGGCTTGAAAGGGAGGAAATATGGATAAGAATGGGCTTTCCAGCTTCTTGCTGGGACTAGGCGTGGGTGTCGGCATCGGCATGCTGTTCGCACCGAAGTCCGGAGAGGAGACCCGCAAGATCATCAAGGAGAAAGCGGGCGAAGGCACCGAGTATGTGAAGCAGCGCAGCTCGGAGATCAAGCAGACTGCCACGGAGTGGGTGGAGAAGGGCAAGGAAGCCATGGGCCGTCAGAAGGAAACCATTTCCGATGCCGTCTCCGATGCCGTGCAGGCCGGCAAGCAGGCTTATCGCGACGCCGTTAGCAGCGAAGGCACGGCGACGTAACCCAGGAACTGGGGGAAGGGTCCTCGCGCGTGACTGAAGACACGTTTCGCATCGTGGTGGCGGCGGCCGTGGCGCTGGCGTGCATTGCGTTCGTGGTCCAGGCCGCGGCGATGTTCGCTCTCTATCGGGTTGCCCGGCGGATGCAGCAAAAGGTCGGGCCGCTGGCGGATCGGGCCGAACCCGTGATCGGGAAGCTCGGGCCGATGTTCGACAATATCGGATTGGCGGCCGGGAAGGCTGGGCCGGCGATCGACGAAATCGGAGTGGTAGCCGGCAAACTGGCGCCGGTGGTCGATGAAGTGGGGACGGTTCTGGCCGCCACCAACCGGATCGTGGATGAGGCCCGCCCGCGGATTTCCAAGCTTTCCGAGGAAGCCGTCGGGATCGCCAGATCGGCGCGGCAGCAGGTTGAGCGCATCGGTGAAGTCTTGCATGACGCCGGTGATCGCGCCCACGCCCGGCTGGAGCAGATCGACCAGGCCGTCGACGACACGGTCGAGCAGGTCGGGCAAGTGGGCGGCGCCATGAAGCGCGCGGTGTTGCGGCCGGTGCGCGAAGTGAACGGCCTGGCGGCCGGGATTTCAGCCGCGGTTTCCACCTTGGTGCACCACTCGCGCAAGCCCTCCGTCGATCAAGCGACGCAGGACGAAGAGATGTTTATCTGACCGCCGTCAGAGTAGATTTACATCCATCCCGGCGATGAAATCGATTCCCGGAATCACCAGCCCCTGCAAACGGCGATCGTTTGTCAGAAACAGATCTACACCGGCGTGCGCGGCGCTGGCCAGGTGAATCGCGTCGGGTGGCGACACCCGGTTGTCTCCGCGAATTCGGGCATAACGCTCGGCCGTCTCGATGGTGAAGGGGAGTAGTTCCACCGCGGGCGGGCGGATCACTTCCCGGACTCGCAGAGCTACATCGGATGCGCCCCGCTTGTAAGGTCCCGTGAGGATCTCGCCTACCGTAAAGACGCTCGTACAGAGGGTGTCCCGGCGCCGTTCCATCGTTGCGAGCATCTCTCTTGCACGGACCCCATGCTTGGGGTGAGCTTCAATCAGGTACACAAACAGAATGGTGTCCCAGTAGATTCGGCTCACGAATCTTCTCCGGGTCCCCATTGTTCCCGTTCGCTTCGGATGAACGATTCCCCTCCGCCGAGGCTCTGGAAGACCTCTTTCCCGATCCCCCACAATCGGAGAAGCGGCGATTCACCCGGTGGCTGACCGGATGCCGGCGGTGGGCCCTCCAATCGATAAGTAAACGTCACGGTGGTGCTCATCCCCGATGGTGGGCCATCCCACTTTTCTAGAGCCAAACGGTTCTCTTTGAGGAACTTATGGGATTTCAGAGCTTGGCAGACAAGCGCCGTCCGGTTAACCAGACGTGCCGCTTTCTGCACGTCGCCAGCTACGATCTTCACTGTTGAATCGCCGCGGCGGCGGGCCGGCTCGATGTACTCCCGGCGGGCGTGTTCCCGCACTTGATCGGCGTATTTGATTTGGCCCACGCTTCGAGATTAGCATAAGCAAGCGTAACATTCATGCCTATAAAGCTATGCTCATTCTGTTTGCTTTGCCAAATCCTCCCGCCGCACAAATGCCACTACCAGCCGAATCTGTTCATAGGTGATCTCCGCGGGCAACGCTTCGCGTAACGGCTTCAGCCATTGCGGGCCGAGCCGGCGCACCACTTCTTCAATCTGGTGGTGGTTGGCTTCGCCCACCCACTCCAGGCGATACTCCAGCCGTCCTTTTTCAACCAGGTCGGCCACCATGTTGATTACCGTCTGAAACTGGCGGCCGCGAATCCGCGCGATCTCTTCGAAGCTCTTGCCCTCCGCCAACAGGCGCACGGTTTCTTCGGCGGGCGAAACCTGCGGCACCTCGGGGTGCCCTTTGGGCCCGGCGGCGCGGGCCCCGTTGCGGTAAGCCTCGAAGGCGGCGAAGATCTCGCTTCCGTACAATTCCGCTTTGCGCTCGCCGAACCCGGTGACGCCCAGCAACTCGCGGAGATTCGAAGGGTGCTTGCGGCAGAGATCCTCCAGCGCGGCGTCGCTGAGCACGATGTAGGCCGGAACGGCGGCGCGCTGGGCCTTGCGCCAGCGCCATTCCTTGAAGAATTCGAGCAGGTCGCGGTCGGGCGCCTTCGGTGCCGCGGGCCGGGCTTGCCCGGCCCCTACGGGGACCAGTTCCTCGCGCGGTGGCGCGGGCGGCGCGAGTGGCGGCGGTGTAGGCCGTGCCGCCGCCTTCGCCGGGCGCTTCTTTTTCTTCACGGCCGCCAGCGGTTCTTCCGACGGCCCCTTGAGCCACTCCGGGATGTTGCCGCAAACGTCGCACATCTCGCAGCGCTGCCATTTGGGCGCCTGGCCGAAGTGCGTGCAGATCTGCAAATGCCGGCACCTGGCGCTTTCGACGAAGCGCCGGACGGCGTGGTACCGCTGCCAGGCGCGCTCCTTCTCGTTGGGGTCTTCCAGCTTTTCGATGAAGTAGACCAGCAGTCCCACGTCTTTCGGCTGCCACAGCAGCACGCAATCGGCGGGAAGCCCGTCGCGCCCGGCGCGGCCCGCCTCCTGATAAAACTGCTCGACGGATTTCGGCAGCGAGGTGTGGATCACGGCGCGCACGGCCGCTTTGTTGATCCCCAGCCCAAAGGCGATGGTGCCCACCAGCACGCGCACTTCGTCGTTCATCCAGCGCTCCTGGTTGCGGCGGCGGGTCGCGGTCTCCATCTGGCCGTGGTAGGGAACCGCCGCGATGCGCCGGTCCGCCAGAAAATCCACGGTCTGTTCCACGGCGGCGATGGTGGGAGCGTACACGATCGCGCTTTCGCCCTGGTAGGCGCGCAGCGCCGCCAGCAGCAGGCGCGGGTGCGTCTCCTTATCGCACTGGTGCGCCACGTAGCGCAGATTGGCGCGGTGAAAGCTGGCGATGTACTTGTGCGGCTCGCGCAGGCGCAGTTGTTCCAGAATGTCGTGCCGGACGCGCTTGGTGGCGCTGGCGGTGAACGCCGCGATGGGCTTATCGGGGAAGTTCTCGCGCAGCGAGCTAAGCTGGCGATATTCGGGGCGGAACTCGTGCCCCCATTCAGAGATGCAGTGCGCCTCGTCGATGGCGAAAAACGCCAGCGGCAGCCTGCGCAGCCAGTCGATGGTGTCCTGCCGCGCCAGCCGTTCCGGCGAGAGGTAGAGCAGGCGGAAGGCGCCCTGCGCGGCCGCGCGCATCACGGCGCGCTGCTCTTCGGCCGGCTGCGTGCTGTTGAGGACGGCCGCCGGAATCCCCATGTCGCCGAGCTGCGCCACCTGGTCCTGCATGAGCGCGATCAGCGGCGAGATCACCACCACCGTCTGGCCCAACGCCAATGCGGGCAACTGGTAGCACAGCGACTTGCCGCCGCCGGTGGGCATGATCACGGCCACGTCGTTGCCTGCCAGCAGGCTTTGGACGATGCGCTCCTGCATGGGGCGGAAGGAGTCGTAGCCCCAGTACTTCTTCAGGGCTGCGTAGAGGTCGGGCACCGTAGACCTGAGTGTAACAAGCGTACGGTTTGCGCCGGCGCGGCTTCCAGCATTTCGCGCACCGTCTTATGCGTCACGGGGTGGCGCAGGCCGGGCGCGAGGTCCGCCAGCGGGGCCAGCACGAAGCGCCGCTCGGCCATCCTCGGGTGCGGGATTTCGAGCGTAGCGCTGCGCACCACGGCCTGGCCGTAGAGCAGGATATCGATATCGATGGTCCGCGGCCCCTTCGGCACCGTGCGGATACGGCCCAGCGCGCGCTCGATCTTGGCGATGCGCGAGAGCAGGTGCATGGGGAACAGGCCGGTCTCGGCTTCCACCACCAGGTTGAGGAACCAGCTCTGGTGGGTAAAGTCAACGGGCTCGGTCTCGTACACCGGCGAGGTGCGCAGAACGCGGACCTCCAGCGCCGCGAGCCGCTCGATGGCCGCCCGCAGATGGGCTTCGCGGTCGCCCAGGTTGGAGCCGAGACTGAGGTAGATGGTCTTCACAACTTGTTCGCTGGGCAAGCTAAAGCATGCCCTACCTAAAACAACGCCGGCTGGTCATCGTTGCGCAGCTTGGGTTTTACGTTGAAATAGTCGAACGCCAGCTCCGTGGCCGTGCGCCCGCGCGGCGTGCGGTTCAGGAAGCCGAGCTGGATCAGGTACGGCTCGTACACCTCTTCGATGGTGTCCGGCTCCTCGGAAATCGACGCCGCAATGGTGTTCACGCCCACCGGGCCGCCGCGGTACTTCTCGAGGATGGTCAGCATGATCTTCTGGTCGATCTCGTCCAGGCCGTAGCGGTCCACGTCCAGCAGGTTGAGCGCGGTCTGCGCCACGGATAGCGTGATGCGGCCGTCGGCGCGCACCTGCGCGTAATCGCGGACGCGCCGCAGCAGGCGATTGGCGATGCGCGGCGTCCCCCGGCAGCGGCGCGCGATCTCTGCCGCCGCGCCCTCTTCGATGGCCACGCCGAGCAGGCGCGCCGAGCGGTTCACGATGGTCCGCAGCTCATCCACCTGGTAGGGATCGAGCCGCAGCACCAGCCCGAAGCGGCCCCGCAGCGGCGCGCTGACGAGACCCTGCCGCGTGGTGGCGCCGATGGCCGTAAACTTCGGCATGGGCAGCGAATGCGTGCGCGCGCCCGGCCCCGCGCCCACCAGAATATCCACCCGGAAATCCTCCAATGCCGCGTAGAGCATCTCTTCCACGTCGGGCAGCAGGCGATGGATTTCATCGATGAAGAAAACCTGGCGCGCGCGAATGTTGCTGAGAATTCCGGTGAGATCGAGTTTCTTCTGAAGCACCGGCCCCGAGGTGGAGGTGAAGGCCACCTCCAGTTCCTCCCCGATAATCGCGGCCAGCGTGGTCTTGCCCAGCCCCGGGGGCCCGTAGAGCAGCACGTGGTCCATGGCTTCGCCGCGCATGCGGGCGGCCTGGATGGCGATTCCCAGGTTCTCCTTCAGCTTGGGCTGTCCGGTGAAATCGGCCAGGCGGCGCGGGCGGAGGCCCGCTTCGAATTGCAAATCCTCGGCCTGGCGATCGCCGGAAATCAGTTGCCGGTCGGGCATGTGCTACCAGCTTACCCCGGATTAGGCACGGGCTAGCGTACCAGTTCCAGCGCGCGCCGGAAGAGCGGCTCGAACTCGGGCGCCGCGCCGGCCGCTTTGGCCTTGCGCACCGCGGCTTCGGCCTGCGCGCGCCCGCAGCCCAGATTCAAGAGCGCCGAGAGCACGTCCTGATCGACGGAAGAAAGCGCGGCCTCGGCGGGTGTTCCCACCTCCTCCCCGGTGGCGGCGGGCAGCTTATCGCGCAGTTCCAGCACCATGCGCTCGGCGGTCTTCTTGCCGACCCCGGGAATGCGGACCAGCCGCTCCACTTCCCCGCGCCGGATGAAGTTGATGAGGTCCGGCGCCCCCAGGCCGGAGAGGATCTTCACCGCCAGCGTCGGCCCGATGCCGCTCACGCCGATCAGTTTCTCGAACAGCGCCTTCTCATCCTGGGTGAGGAAGCCGTAAAGGGCCAGCGCGTCCTCCCGCACGTGGGTATGGATGCGTAGCCGGACTTCCTTGCCGGGTTCGGGCAGGCGCGTGAACGTCGAAACCGGGATGGTGACATCGTATCCCACGCCGCCGGTCTCGACGATGGCCTGGTTGGGATGCTTCTCGAGGAGTATGCCGCGCAGTAGAGCGATCATCAATACGTATTGTAGTGGTAGCAGCGGGACTGGGGCGCGGGTGCCAAAATGGGACAACAAAACGGGACCGCGCAAGGTCTGTTTTTACATGAGTTCGATCCCCGCCCCGAAACGGACCCTTTGTGGAACATCGCGGCGCGACTCACGAGGACGCCTTCGACTCGTCCGGTTTCCATTACACGTGCAATTCTTGAGGGACGTGCTGCCGATACACCTTGATCTTCGTCTCGTCCTTCCGGGCGGCGGCAAGGTCGTAGGCAACCTGCATTCGCAACCACGTTTCCGGCGTGCTGCCGAACGCCTTGGATAACCGGATAGCCATCTCCGGGCTGATGCCGGACTTGCCGTTGATCACGTTGTTGAGAGTCTGACGGGTGACCCCGAGAACCTTTGCCCCTTCGGTAACGGACAGGCCCAACGGCTCAAGACACGCGTTCCTTATGCTGCGTCCGGGGTGTGGTGGGTTCTTCATGGGCATTGGCGTTTTCTCCTTCTAGTGGTAGTCGATCAATTCAACGTCAAAGGCATCAGTTCCTTCAAAACGGAAAATGATGCGCCAGTTCGCTCGCACGGTAACAGACCAGAACCCTTTCAACTCGCCTTTGAGCGGGTGCAGCCGATAACCGGGAAGGTTGACAGCCTGCGGCGTATCGGCCTCATCCAGACGGGCAAGAAAATCTTCAACCGTGTCCACCAAATCCGGCCGAATCCCGCTCCGGTCGCCGCGTTCATAAAGGCGTTTTAGGCCCCGATGCTTGAAACTCCTGACCATCAGTATACAACGTAAAGTGTCTATTGTCGCTTGTCAAGTCCGTCCCCGCACCGCTGCCCCGCGCATCCAGCCATTCTCCCGCTGAACCGGCGTTATAATCCACTTTTAGGAGGTGTTCATGTCCCGTTTGGCCCTGTTTTTGACGCCCGTTCTGTTGCTGCCGCTCCTGAGCTGCGGCGGCTCGCAGCACGACGTGACGGAAAAGTACTTTCTCATCTCCGCGAATACCAAGGTTCCTTACTGGCAGGAAGCCGCCGCCGGTTTCAACCACGCCGCGGCCCAAATGCGTGTCCATGCCGAATTCGTGGGCCCTGAGACCTACGACCCCAAGGCCCAGCACGAGCAGTTCCAGGACGTGCTCAAGCAAAAGCCCACCGGAATCCTGGTCTCCGCCAGCGCCCCGGACATCCTCAACAAGGACATCAATGCCGCCATTGCCCAGGGCGTGCCGGTGATTGCCATCGACTCGGACGCTCCCGACAGCAAACGCCTGTTCTTCATCGGCACCGACAACTACAAGGCCGGCGTCATGGGTGCGCGCATGCTCGCCAAAGGTCTCGGCGGCAAGGGCGACGTAGTCGTCTTCACCATACCCGAGCAGGCCAATCTGAAAGACCGCCTGCGCGGCTACACCGATGTCTTCGCCGAACACCCGCAGATCAAGATCACCCAGGTGATCGACGAACATGGCGATCCCGGCG
>Ga0326727_10010498_pt1 | contig 22042 bp, 18 predicted proteins | sample MB2enrmetagenome_FD_207643 | JGI IMG/M metagenome (GOLD analysis project Ga0326727, IMG submission 207643) | Lab enriched peat soil microbial communities from McLean, Ithaca, NY, United States - MB29MY | ecosystem: Environmental > Terrestrial > Soil > Wetlands > Peat | place: USA: New York...
GGCACGACTTTAGTCGTGCCGTAAAAATGCCGAATCAGAATCCGGCTTTAGCCGCTGAGGGAAGGCAGGCTGTCGAAAATGCATCCCCTAAGGGGCTAAAGCCCCCTATCCTCTTGCAGCCGCTCTCGGCACGACTGAAGTCGTGCCCTGACACAACCGGGGGCCGGAATCCAGAGCGTTCTGCGCGTGCGTCGGTGCATCAAAGGCCGTCAGAAATCACGTAACTCCTCAGGCCACCAAGAGCGGATTGGCACCTACCTCCCAGTTTCGATAAAGTCCTTTAGATGTTTTGCACAGGCCTCCGCTATAGATTGCTGGCCGCGGGCACCAAGTGTGCCGAACAGCAATGAGCCGTGGCTACTCTTGTGCACTTCGTAAGCCCAAACAACGTCTTTCGTCCTCGCATCGATCAGCATGATGCTCGCCTCAAGCCCGCGGGTAGAACTCCCGCTAGACCCAAAGGCAGCACTCCCGCCGGCCCGGTTCCAGACCGCCGATCCGCCGGAGCCGTAAACGAAACCCTGCCATTCGGTGTTGGTCGAGACGACAAAAAACTGCGCCGAGGCTCTTTCGAGGGTGAGGGTTATGGGAACTTTCTTTTCACGAATGGCCGCCGCGAAATAGGTCTCAAATCCGCCCATCGGAGCAATAACAACCCGCGCGCCTGCTGAGATTGGAGCTGCCCCCGAAGCTTTCCCTGCCTCGGCCGGCTGCGCTGGCCCCGCCGCAGGAGCCTCTGCGGCAGGCGCTGGGGCAGGAGTCGCTGCAACCGGTGGGGGAGCTGCGGCCTTCAGCACAATCGCCGCCACTACCTTGTCGCTGACGCCCGCAGCCTTGAGGGCGATCAGGCCATCCGTAGAGGTATCGTAGGTTCCCGGCTGAGCGTTGATTGTAGCAACGATCAGATCGTCGGACAGCCCGGCCTTGACCAGCTTGATGACCGCGTCGTTGTTGAGCGATTGTTGAGCGACGAGCAAAGGGCAGATTGCAAGAAATACGAGGGCGACGAAGCACTTGCGCATAGGGTTTCTCCTTGGATTCCCGAACCATTGGTCTGGCCCAGTGTTATGCAACAAAATCGCCTGCCCACGCCCTGAGTGTCGCAAGCAGTTTCTTGGAACGCCCCAAAAGCCCGACGCTCAACAGGGGCACCTGTCCATAAAAGGCCTCCAGAAATCAAGCCGCCGCCCTCGATCCGGATGAGCCCAGACTCCCTTCCGGCTGCTAGTCTTTGCCGAAGTCGAAGACTCTGCTGTAAGCTGTGACGACGAATCCATACTCACCTGGCTGCAGGGGCGCGCTCAGAACGACCTTGTATACGCCTGGCCGCAGCTTTGCAAAAGTGAATCCTTTAACCGCCTTGTCGTCCGTTCCGTCTGAGGCGCCGAACGCATTGGCCGAAGCTGTGAGCGTTTCCCTTGTGTCCCCTTTTACATCGAACCTGAGCAGCGTGTACTCATTCGGCGTGCTGGTCCCACCGAATGACGAGCCATAACTCAATCCGGCTCCCTGCTGTTCAAAAAAGAAATAGAACACAGGATTATCGAAGTTTATCCGAGTGTTTGAGTGCGCGCCGCGGATCACTGCCTTAACCTTGACTTTGGCAATTCCGTAGGTCATCGCAGAGGCAAACATGCCACCGGTCTTGCCCTGGGTATAGATCGACGGCTCAAGCATAGCCATCTTCGACCCTGCGGGAGCGCTGTCGTTGTAGATGTAGATGCCGGCTTCGTGCGGGGCCGCCGGATCGTCCGGATCGCCTGACGGTTGGTCGCTCGTTGCAGGCGCGGCTCCAGGCATTGGCGGGAGTGGAGGAATCGGGGGTGGAGCGGGCTGCGCGTCCGCAGCGGCCCTGGCCACAACCGCGGTGACCACCTTGTCGCTGGCCCCCGCGGCCTTGAGGGCGATGATGCCATCGGCGGAGGTGTCATAGGTGCCGGGCTGCGCGTTGATGGTGGAGACGATCAGATCGTCGGACAGCCCAGCCTTGACCAGCTTGATGACCGCGTCGTTGTTGAGCGATTGTTGAGCGACGAGCAAAGGGCAGATTGCCAGAAATAAGACCGCGACGAAGCACTTGCGCATACGGTTTCTCCTCAGCGTTCAGGACCGTTCAAGACCACCTTGGGGAGGCGCGTCAATCATCTACCCAAGACGCGCGGATGCGCAAGCGGATTCTCCATCGGGGCAGGCCAGTTGGCCGCCGCTACTTGACGATGGTCTGGGTCTTGCTGTCGGTCTTGAAGGCGAAGTCGCTGTCGCGTATGGCCGGATTGAGCTTGATGTTGAAGTAATAGCAGGTCCGGCTCTGGCCGTGGCCCTCGTCGAAGATTTGCTTGAGGCTTACCGCGCGCGCCGGGTCTACCCAGATGGTCACCTTGGGAAACAGCTTGCGCACATCCGGGTCCTTGGCAAGCAGTTCCAGCTTCTCGGTGGCAATGGCCCTCTTGCCGTCGGTGAGAGTTTCAGCGCCCAGATACTCGATCTCCCACCTATCGGCCAGCTCCTTGCCGCTGGCGCCGAAGCCCAGCAAGAGATAGCTCTCGTACTTTGCCGCGTCTCTAACATGTACCTCGTCGGTGAGCTTCTCATAAAGGGTAACCTTGCCGCCGGAGTAGATGAGGTCCTTGGGCACGGGCCTGAATTTCGCGGGTTTTCCTTCTTCGACTCCATTCGCTTCCTCGCGGAAATGCACGGCCATCTGGAAGGCCTTGCCGTTGCGCTTGTAGTAGACGGCGCCCTTATCGATGTCCTTGTTATAGACCGGGTCGGTCCACACCGTATCGAACTCCACGTCGGCGGAGGTGGAGTGGAAGTTGGCCGCGGCGGCGTCGAGGCGGCGGAGGACGCTGTTCAAGTCTTCCTGCGGGGCGGAATAGGCGCCGCGGGCCGCAACCAGGGCCAGCGCGATGGACGCGGCGAAGACCGGCTTGACTCCGAATTGCATAGGATTCCTTGTTCTGTTCGATGCGCGAGCGCGGCAAATGAAGCAACAAAAATGAGTTACCGGTGAGCCCAAACCTTCCACGCAAGGTTTCCCTGGGCGTCGACGACGGTCTCCCACCGAGTGACGAAGACGGCGTCGCCGGTGACCGGCTCGATGGCCTTGCGCAGGGCCTGCTTGACAACCTTCTCGGAGGCGCCGGCGGGCACGTTGGCATCGGATGCCAGCACGGTGACGATGAGCCCTTGGCCGTCGTTGCCGATGACCTGGATGGGATGAGCAGGTCCGGCCACGCTGGACGGCTTGTCGCCGTAGCTCCATCCGGGAATCTGCGGGGTGAGGAAGATGAACAGCAGGATCAGCGTCACCATCACGTCGTAATGGAAGCAGCCGCGCGGGTAGGTCCAGTAGAAATAGCTCTTAAGAATCTGCCGGATACCGGGCCGGGGTTGCGAAACGGGCGTGCCGGAGCTCAAAGGTTGCATCGGGATTCCTTTTGGATTCTGTCCAGGCCGCCCATGTAAGGCTGGAGGGCCCGCGGAATCAGAACTGAGCCGTCGGGCTGCTGGTAGTTCTCCAGGATCGCCAGCCAGGTGCGGCCGACGGCGAGGCCCGAGCCATTGAGAGTGTGAACAAACTCGGGCTTGACCTTGGCGCTTTGTCCGGGCTGGCTGGCGGGCCGGTAGCGGATATTGGCGCGCCGGGCCTGGAAGGCGTCGAAGTTGGAGCAGGAGGAGATTTCGCGGTAGACCTGCTGGCCGGGGAGCCAGACTTCGAGGTCGTAGGTCTTGGCGGAGGAGAAGCCGGTGTCGCCGGTGCAGAGCAGAACGCGACGGTAGGGCAGGCCGAGGGCTTCGAGAATCTCCTCGGCGTCGCGGGTGAGGCGCTCGTGTTCGGCGTCGGAGTCCTCGGGGCGGGTGAACTTGACCAGTTCGACCTTTTGGAACTGGTGCTGGCGGATGATGCCGCGCGTATCCTTGCCGGCGGCTCCAGCCTCGGCGCGGAAGCAGGGGGTGTAGGCGGTCAGAAGGATGGGGAGTCGGGCTCCGTCGAGGATTTCGTCGCGATAGAGGTTGGTGACCGGGACCTCGGCGGTGGGGATGAGCCAGTGGTCGCTGTCTTTGAACTCGCCGCGGGCCGCGGCTTCGGCGTCGGCGTCGGAGCAGCGGAAGAGGTCCTCGGCGAACTTGGGCAACTGGCCGGTGCCGTAAAGGGACTTGGAGTTGACCATGAAGGGCGGCAGGACTTCGGTGTAGCCGTGCTTCTGGGTATGCAGGTCGAGCATGAAGCCGATCAGCGCTCGTTCCAGTCGCGCTCCCGCGCCCATATAAACGGCAAAGCGCGCGCCGCTGAGCTTGGCTGCGCGTTCGAGGTCGAGGATGCCGAGGGCTTCGCCGAGTTCCCAGTGGGGCTTGGGGGTGAAGTCCCAGGTGCGCTGGGGGGCATCGGGCATATGAGTCTTGATGACGATGTTGTCGGCTTCGGATGCGCCGGTTGGGACCTCGTCGCGAGTGAGGTTGGGAACGCGTGAAAGGCAGAGAGTCATCTCGACGGCCAACGCCTTGGACGTCTTGCCCAGAAGCTCGACCTCTTCGCCGGCCACCCGGCCCTCAGTTGTGAGGTCCGACACTTCCTTCTCATACTGCTTGAGAGAGCCGAGCAACTCAATGTTTGCCTCGACTGTCTGGAAGTGCGACTTAATCTCTTCGATGATGGGGGACGCGTCCTGTCCGGCCTTTGCTACTTCATCCGCCCGTTGGAGTAGATTCTTGAGCTCTTGGATGAGCCCTTTGTCCTTTTCTATCCTGACGGATGCATCATTTAGGGCCCTTTTAATAGTACCCACACGCCGGCTTTGGGTATTTATGAGCGCCTTCAATTGTTCAGCCTGCGTAATGACTTCCCGGCGGCGTAGATCGAGGGCGCGGAAATCGCCCAGTAGCGCGGCGGGGTCAGCCCCGCGTGCGCGGAGCTTCTCTTCCACCAGTTGAAGGTTGGCGCGGACAAATCCCAGGTCGAGCATCGCTCTTTCAGTTTAACCGACTGGCTTGGAGAGTTGGGCTTTGGAAGGCACGAACCGCGGGTCCTTCGACTCCCTCCGCTTCGCTTTGGTCGCTCAGGATGACAAATCTGATGATTGGGGTTGAGTGGGCGACGGCCCAGCGTCTATCTGGTCCTGCCAGCCAGGCAGTCGCTGGTCCCCGGTGATGAGGCGCGCGCCGCGGGTGAAGGTGAAGTAGGTCCAGATCCAGGCGGCGAAGACGGAGAGCCGGTTGCGGAAGCCGATGAGGAAGAAGATGTGCACGGTGAGCCAGGTGACCCACGCTGGAAAGCCGCTCATGTGCGCCTTGAAGGGCCATTCGACCTTGGCTACGGCGTCCATGCGGCCGATGGTGGCCATATCGCCTTTGTCGAAGTAGCGGAAGGCCGGCCGCTCGGCTCCGGCGATGTCGGCGGCAATCATCTTGGCGGCGTGGTCGCCCATTTGCATGGCCGGCTGGGCTACGCCGGGAACCTGGCGGCCATCCTGCTCAAGATGCGCCAGGTCGCCGAGGACGAATACCTCCGGCAGGCCCGGCGGATTGAGATGGGCGTCGACCAGGACGCAGCCTCGGCGGTCGAGCGGCGCGCCCAGCAGCTTGCCGAGGGGCGAGGCTTGGACACCGGCGGCCCAGAGCGTCACGACAGCATCCATTCGCTTGCCGGCGGCCTCGACCCAGCCTGGACCGATTCCAGTGACGTGGGTACTGGTATGGACCTCGACGCCGAGGCGGGTGAGCGCGGCCTCGGCCTTGGCGGAAAGATCATCCGGGTAGGCGGCAAGGATGCGCGGTGAGCCTTCGAGGAGGAGAACGCGGGATTTGGCGGGGTCGATGTGGCGGAAATCGCGGCGCATGTAAAGCTGGGCGATGTCGCTGATGGCGCCTGCCAGTTCGACGCCGGTCGGCCCGCCGCCGATGACCACGAAGTTGAGCGCTGGATGCCAGCCGTGCTCGACCATCTGGCGCTCGGCCAGCTCGAAGGCAAGAAGCACGCGGCGGCGGATTTCGAGGGCGTCTTCAATGGTCTTGAGGCCGGGAGCAAGGGGCGCCCACTCATCCTTGCCGAAGTAGGAGTGAGTGGCTCCGGTGGCCAGGACCAGGTAGTCGTAGAGGAGCCGGGCGCCGGAGGAGAGCGAGATTTCGCGGGCGGCGACCTCGATGCCGGCGACCTCGTCCATCAGGACCTGGGTGTTCCGGTGCTTGCGAAGGATGGCGCGGATGGGTTGGGCAATGTCGGCCGGAGACAGCACGGCCAGCGCCACCTGGTAGAGCAGCGGCTGAAAGGTATGGTGGTTGCGGCGGTCTACCAGCGTGACGTCCACGGGGAGACGGGCCAGGCCGTTGGCGGCGTGAATGCCGGCGAAGCCGCCACCGACGATGACTACGCGCGGACGGCGAGGGTCCTGTCTCCGGTTCTGGCTGGGTTCGCCGGGTTCGCCCAATGTGTGCGCCTCACTAGATAAAGGATGCGGCAGAGCGGCATTCGGTGACATGAGGCCGGATTTCGTGGTCTCCCACCCTGGCGGCAGAAAGGGCAGGACGCATGTTCTGGGGCGCGGTCGCCGCGGCGAGTCAAGCTGCTCAAAATGACAGCAAGGATGGACCGCCCGCCGCTTCCGCAGGCTGCGGGATGGTTCCCATCCGTGTGCCGGCAGATGGTCCAACCTGAGAAAAACGGCAATCTGGAGTGCCGCTTGAGCCAAATGACGGGTAGAATCGTCTTTACAGTAGGCAGAGTTGCTCCCACCGGCTGCCTGCGCCGACTTTCGGTCTTCCGGCATAGGGTTTCTCCTTGGCTGGATGGCTCAAGAGGCACGGAATCCCCTGGATGATGAAATCAAGACTCGGATTGCCGCACTTCTGGCTCACATTTACCGCCGCATCTTTCGTACTGCTGCCGGCGCTGCCTTTCCGCGCCCAGGTTGGGCCGGGGAAGACGCCGCCCGAAACCCCTGCACCCAGCGGGTCACCCGCCGGCGGCCCGGCCCAGAAAGCTCCCGCCGCAGCCGCGCCCCTTCCAGCCGGACCCGCCAAACCGGCCCCGGCCACGGTGATTGCTCCGGCCGCGCCCGCCGCCACGCCGCCCGACCGCGCCTCGGCTTACTATCACCTGGCGCTGGCCGACATTTACGAGGAAGACGCCGCCGAACTGGGCCGTCCGGAGCTGGTGACGCAGGCCATCGAGGAGTACAAGCTGGCATTGAACGCCGACCCCAATTCGCCGCAGTTGAACGACGGGCTGGCGGATCTGTACTTCCGCAGCGGCCACACGCGCGAAGCCGAATCCACGGCCCGGAGGCTGCTCAGGACCACTCCCGACGACATTCAGGCGCACAAGCTGCTGGGGAAGATTTATCTTCGCCAGTTGAGCGACGCCTCCAACGCCGTGTCCTCGGCATCGCCCTCCGGCAATGTGCTGGACCAGGCCATCGCGGAGTTCGAGAAGATCGTGGCGCTGCAGCCCAAGAGCGTTGAGGATCGCATGGTGCTGGGCCAGCTTTACCACGTCAAGCACGATGAAAAGAAGGCCGAAGAAGAGTTCAAGACGGCGCAGGCGATGGAGCCGGACTCAGAGGAAGTGGTGCTGAACCTGGCCCGCCTCTATGGCGAAAGCGGGGACATGGCCCATGCGGCCCAGGTGATTGAGGCGGTTCCGGCAGCCGATCGCAGCCCCAGGATGGAGTTTGCCCTGGGCGCGGCCTATGACCAGTTGAAACAGACCAAGGATGCCATCGCCGCCTATCGGCGCGCGGCCGAGATGGACCCGGAAGACGCGCGCACGCTGGACGCCCTGGGGCAGGCGCTGCTCAAGGACAACCAGCTCGACGAGGCGCTGAAACAGTTCGAGGAGCTTGTCAAGGCCGATCCCGAGGACGCGGAGCCTCTGATCCATATCTGCGAGATTCAGCGCCGGCAGGGAAAGTATGAGGATGCGCTGGCCACCATCCACAAGGCGCAGAAGCTGGATTCCATGAAGCAGGACCCCGCTTCGCAGGAAGTGCTGGAAGCCGGCTTTCACGAAGGGCTTCTGCTGGACGCGTTGGGCCGCTATGGCGAGGCCGCCCAGGTTTACGAGAAGATGGTGGACCTGACCTCGCACGCCAACGGCGCCGACACTGCCGAGGAGAAGAACGATCGCAGCATCTTCCTGGAGCGGCTGGGGGCGGTCTATCTGGAAGAGAACAAGACCGATCAGGCGATTGCCGCCTTCCAGAAGATGATCGAAATGGGCGGTGAGGCGGCTCTGCGCGGATACCAGGGAGAAGTGGACGCCTACCGCGAAGCCAAGCAGTTCGACAAGGCGATCGAAGTCTCACGCAAAGCGGTCGATGCCGATCCCAAGAGCCGGGAACTCAAGCTGATGCTGGCTGCGGAACTGGCGGACCAGGGCAAGGCCGATGAGGGACTGGGCCTGGCCCGGGGGCTGCTGGACAACAGCGACAACGACCGCCAGGTGTGGCTGGCGCTTGGGCAGATGAATATACGCCTGCGGCGCTGGAAGGATGCCGACGACGCCTTCAACAAGGCCGCCGCTCTGACCACGAAAAAGGAGGACCGCACCTACCTGCTGTTCCTCAGGGGCGAGTGGTCCGAACGGCAGAAGCACTATGGGCCGGCGGAGCGCTTCTTCCGCGAGGCGCTGGCTCTGGACTCCTCGAACGCCATGACCCTGAACTACCTGGGTTATATGTGGGCCGACAAGGGCACGCGGCTGCCCGAGGCGCTGGAGATGATTCGCAAGGCGGTGGAGCTGGATCCGATCAACGGCGCCTACCTGGATTCGCTGGGCTGGGTCTATTTCAAGATGGGTGAGTACGAGCTGGCGGAGGAGAATCTTCGCCAGGCGGTGGAACGCGACCGGACCGACCCCACCGTCCACGACCATCTGGGTGAGTTGTACGCCAAGACCAACCGCATTCGTCTGGCCGCGGCGCAGTGGGAGCTGTCTCTGGCGGAGTACGCCAAGTCGGCTCCGGCGGACGTGGACCCGGCCGACGTGGCCAGAGTGCAGCGCAAGCTGGAGGGCGCCCGCGTCAAGCTGGCCAAGCAGGAAAACGCCCTGGGGCCGGCCAAGCCGGAATAGACCGCCGAATCCGGGGGGCGAGTCGTCGGCGACAGGAATCTTCCCCGCTGTGGACGTTCCTTACGGCGTTGGTTTCAGCGCCCGCTTAAGCCAGGCGCGCAGTTCGGCGTCCTGGGGCCAGTCGCAGCCGCGCGCTTGGGCAGAACTCTTCACCACCGCGTTGGGGGCGCCCACCAGCTTCAAGGTGGCCAGATCGACCTTGACAGTGGGCTTTTCCAACAGCCATTCCAGCAGTCCCTCGGCTTGTTCGGCGCTGACCGCATTCTGAATCACGGCCTGGTCTGTGTTGGATTCGACGTTCATCGGACCACCTCGCGGATACTGAGAATCCTGAGTACGGGCGCGTCCCACGCAATGGCCGGGCCGGAACTGGTGGACAGCCGGGGAACAAACCAGCCAAGGGCTTCTGGAGGAGGATGGTCTTCCAGAAGCCGCCAGCCGGCAACCCAGCAGTTCGCCCTCCGCCCTTGCGAGGTGCACAGCTAGTTCATCGTCAGCATTTGCATTTGGGTTAATGAAAAGGACGGCAGCGGGATGAAAACCTTCCTTTGCGCCTTCCGATGAAGTGCGATCCGTTGAGAATCCACACTTCATGGGTTCTGAAAACTCCGCTGTTGGCGAAGTTGATTCCTTGATGAACGAGGTACGGCCTCTTCGTTTACGCCGGTTGAAACGGGTCGAGCGCACCGATAATCGGAGGTGTGGACCATGCCGGCAATCTCTCCCTCTTGAAGGACTACCAGGCCTATCTGCGCGTGGAGAAGGGGCTGCGCCCGCTCACCTGCGAGGCCTACGACAGCGATCTGAAGACCTTTGCCGAGTTCATCGAGGGACGCCACGGCGTGCTCTTGACGGCGGCGCAGCAGGATGTGGCGGGCTTCCTGGAACACCTGCGGGCGCACGGCATCGACTCGCGCTCGGCGGCGCGCAAGCTGAGCTGCCTGCGCGGTTTCTACAAGTGGCTGCTGCTGGACCGCCGCATCCATCACGACCCCACCGTGAATATCGAATCGCCCAAGGCGTGGAAGGTTCTGCCCAAGTCGCTGGCCGAGCCGGAGGTGGCGGAGATGCTGGAGCGGGCGGGGATGAATGCATCGCACCCGCAGGCGCAGGCGGCCGCGCTGCGCGACCGCGCCATTCTGGAGCTGCTCTACGCGGGCGGGCTGCGCGTCTCCGAGGTGACGGCGCTCTCGACCGGCGATCTCGGCCTCGACCTGGGCCGCGTGCAGGTGCGCGGCAAGGGCGACAAGGAACGCATTGTGCCCCTGGGCCGCGCGGCGCTGGAGGCTCTGGAGAGCTATCTGCGCGAGGGCAGGCCGCACTTGGCGCGCATCCGGCTGGGCCGGAAGACCAATGCGGCGCGGCCGGACGCTGCCCGGCTGTTTCTCTCCCTGCGCGGCATGCCGCTGACGCGCCAATGGGTCTGGCATGTGGTCAAGGCGGCCAATGCCGCCGCCAGCCCGCACCGGCTGCGCCACAGTTGCGCCACCCACATGGTGGAGCACGGCGCGGACCTGCGCAGCGTGCAACTGCTGCTGGGGCACGCCGACATCTCCACCACCCAGGTTTATACCCACCTGGCGCTGGGCCGGCTCAAGGCCGTGCATCGCGAGCATCATCCGCGCGGACGGCGGAGGGAGTTGGAGGCCGAGACGACGAACCCGCACCTGGCGCCGCAACCGGACTCGCGTCGCATCGCGCGCGGCGGCCTGCATCTGGTTCCGCGGAGGAACCCGGGGGGAGCGACGCCATGAGCGCACCGGCCGTCGCTTCTCCGCCCGCCGCTCTCGACGCGCTGGTTGCCGATTACCTCCGCGTGCTAGCCAACGAGCGCGGCGCTTCGGCACACACCCTGCGCGCCTACGAACGCGAACTGCGCAGCTTTGCCGGCTATATCGCCGGGCGGTACGGGCCTGAGCAGACGGTGGACCTCATCGAGCACACGCACATCCGCGCTTACCTGGGCACGCTCTATGATCGCGGTCTCTCCAAGGCTTCCGCCGCGCGGGCGCTGGCCTCCATTCGCAGTTGGTTCAAGTGGCTGGCGCGGGCCGGTTACCTCGAGCAGAATGCGGCCTCGCTGGTGGCCACGCCGCGGCTGCCGAAGCACCTGCCGCGCGTGCCCTCCATCGAGGAGATGAATCGGGTGGTCGACTCGGTGGGCGAAGACGCGGCGAGTTGGCCGGCGCGGGATAAAGCCATCCTCGAGATGCTCTATGGCTGCGGCATTCGCAACGCCGAGCTGACGGGGCTGAATCTGGACGACATTCACTGGGCCAATGAGGCGATCCTGGTGCGCGGCAAGGGCCAGAAGCAGCGTTATGTTCCTTTGGGTGACGCGGCGGCCGTCGCGCTGCGGGCCTATCTCGCCGAGCGGTCGGCGCGGCTTGCGGCTGCAGGCGACGGAAGAGGAATCGAGACTCCGGCGCTGCTCGTCAATCTGCAACTGCGCGGCCTGGGCAAGCCTGGCGGCCAGGCCCGGCTCACCACCCGCAGCGTGGGCCGCATCGTCAAGCGCATCGCCATTCTGCGCGGACTCTCCGCCGGCGTGCATCCGCACACGCTGCGCCACGCCTTCGGCACGCATCTGCTGGAGGAGGGCGCCGACCTGCGCGCCATCCAGGAGCTGCTGGGCCACGAGCGCCTCTCCACCACGCAGCGCTACACGCAGCTCACCACGGCGCAGTTGACGGTGGTGTATGACAGGACGCATCCAAGGGCGAAGTAGGTGCGCTTGGGCCGGTTACGGGATAGTCCCCAAATGTGGGAGGCCGAGGTTCGGGCGTTCTGACAAAAACCGACAAGATATGTCACAGATGCTACCAGCTGTCGCGCAAATCAGGATTCCTGGTGACATTCACACCAACTGAGTGAACTGCGCGACTGCATGGTTCTGCGTTTGCCCAAACAGAACAGACAAATTGAAGAGGAGCCTCGGAAGATTCCGATTCGCAGTCGCGGCAAGCGCGCTTGCGGCGCATCCGCGTGCTTGGCGGAATCTTCGGGCGCATGATTGCTACTTTTCAGGGCAACCGGTCGTACATTCCCTTGGCATGCGATGACACGTTTCCAGGGCGGTGAGCGCGGATGCACCGGTCGCCAGTTCGAGAATGCAACGCCTGGAGATTGTTATCACTTGCCTGCCGGGGCAGCCTTCTTGTGCTCCACGAAGGTGTGTGCTTGATGACAGCTCACACACGTCTTGCCTTTCATGAACGGATCAGACTTCAGTTGTGCCACCTGATCGGTGTGACAGGTGTCGCATGTGCTTAACGACGGCGTGCCCGCGAAGTCCCGTGATGTTGTCTCGCCATGGCACACGGTGCATTCGACACCGTTGGCGCCATGCGGGCTGGCTTTCCATTGGTCATAAACCACCTTGTGGCAGCTGGAACAGGTATTCCCGGCTGGAATCAGCCGATGGAATATATGCTTGGCTTGATCCTGCTGAGCAATGGCAGGTTGGAAGGCAATAGCCAAAACGAGAAAGGCGATCAGGGTAAGACCGAACACGCGCGCACAGAAACCATTCACGGACAGACCTCCTGAATACGGTCTTCAAGTATCGAACCGGCGATGACTGCAATCTGTGATACACATCACATCTCACCGGAATGCGAACTGCACACTGGCTGCGAATCCTTTTGCCAAAGGAGTGTTCACAAACCTCGCTTGATTCCGCTGTCTGTCGCTGCGGTCGTGCAGGTTCATGCGCTATGGTGCGCCCTTTCGCTACCGCCGCGGCGGGAGACGCGGGAATGGTCCCGAATCTCCACCGCATGCACAGCCGCGCCGTTCTTGCTGCTTGTGCCCGGCGTCGCCGGGGACTACGCTTCTGGATGAGGCCGGCACCGGGCCGCGGACGCCCGGCTGCACAGGACTCGGGGCAGAGCCGGCAGCCCGGGTCCGCGCCGCGCCTGGGGCTTCTGAGCTTTCCACAGACGATTGCGGTTGTTTGTGAAGGAGATGCGGGAAATGAAAAGAAAATACAAGATATTGTGGTTTGTTGTTGACATCCACAACAGGGCGCGGTATTTTTTCATCTGCGGCTGTTAACGGGTTGTGACGAATCCTGGCGTGAGGAGTCTCCGGCAGTCCGCACAGAGAAGAGAACTCGCGGTCTTCCAACCCCCCGCTTCCCGTTCTTTGCAAGAGATTGACCCCGCACCCTTCCAGGCCAAGTCGCGCCGGACGGGGCAGGAGATGAAACGGCTTTTTGCCGATTGAGAGGATTCCATGAACAAGTCCCAAGTCCAGAACTCCGGCGCTGACCTTCACTCTTCCCGCACCGCAATGGGACTGGAGTTTCCCCGCCGCTTTTCCACCGCTGGCGTCTCCCCTTACGACGAGTTGCAGTGGGAGCGCCGCACGGCCTCCATCACCGATACCAAGGGCAACACCATCTTCGAGCAGAAGGACGTGGAGGTTCCGTCGGACTGGTCGATGACGGCCACCAACATTGTGGCCTCCAAGTACCTGCATGGGAGGATCGATACGCCCGAGCGGGAGACCGGGGTTCGCCAACTGGTGGCGCGCGTGGCGGAGACCATCCGCGACTGGGGCCTGGCCGGCGGCTACTTTGCCAGCGCCGAGGATGCGGCCGCGTTTCATGACGAGCTGGCCCACATGCTGCTGACGCAGAAGGTGGCCTTCAATTCGCCGGTGTGGTTCAACGTGGGCTGCGACCGCCTGGAGCCGGACGCGGAGGGCCAGAACTGGCACTGGGATCCCTCCACCGGCGGCGTGACGTACGCGGCTACCGGCTATCGCAATCCGCAGTGCTCGGCCTGCTTCATCAACGCCGTCGAGGATTCGATGAGCGGCATCATGGACCTGGCCCGGACCGAAGCCCTGCTGTTCAAATTCGGTTCGGGCACGGGCACGAACTTCAGTTCCCTGCGCTCGAGCCATGAATCCGTCTCGGGAGGGGGCACCGCCAGCGGCCCCTTGAGCTTCATGCGCGGCCTCGACGCCTTTGCCGGGGTCATCAAGTCCGGCGGCAAGACGCGCCGCGCGGCCAAGATGGCGATCCTGAACGTGGATCATCCCGACATCGTGGACTTCATCGAGTGCAAAGCCAAGGAAGAGGCCAAGGCCTTCACGCTGATCAGGGCCGGTTACGACGGCTCGGGGCCGGATTCGGAGGCCTACTCGTCCATCTTCTTCCAGAACGCCAACAACTCCGTCCGCGTCAGCGACGAGTTCATGCGCGCCTACGAGAGCGACGGCGAGTTTACCACCTATACGGTGAGGGGCCATGAGCCGGTAAAGACCTACAAGGCGCGCGAGATCATGCGCAAGATCGCCGACTCCACCTGGCTCTGCGGCGATCCCGGCATGCAGTTCGACAGCACCGTCAACCGCTGGCACACCTGCAAGAACACGGGGCGCATCAACGCCTCCAATCCCTGCTCGGAGTACATGTTTCTGGACAACTCGGCCTGCAACCTGGCCAGCTTCAACCTGCTCAAATACGTGAATGCGGCGGGGGTCTTCGACATTGCCGCCTACCGGCACTCGATTTCGGTGGTGATAACGGCCATGGAGATCCTGGTGGACAACTCCGGCTATCCCACCGAATCCATCGCCCGCAACTCCCACGACTACCGGCCGCTGGGGCTGGGCTACGCCAACCTGGGCGCCATGCTGATGGCCTTCGGGCTGCCCTACGATTCGGCCGCCGGACGCGACCTGGCGGCCAGTCTCACTGCCATCACCTGCGGCCAGGCCTATCTGCAGTCGGCCATCCTGGCGGCCAACTGCGCGCCCCTCGCCTCGGCCACGCCGCTGACCGCCCCAGTTTTGAGGGATGCCGAGCGCCAGGGCGGCGCCTGCCCTGGTTTCTACGTGGACCGGGAGCCGTTTCTGGATGTGATAAGGATGCACCGCGCCGAGGTGAACAAGATCGGCAAATCGCGCTTGAGCGGCGAGCGTTTCAGCGTGCCGCAACTCGAAGCCCTCATCGACGCCAGCCGCGAGTGCTGGGATATGGCCCTGCTCAATGGCGAGCGCTACGGCTACCGCAACTCGCAGACCACGGTACTGGCTCCCACAGGAACCATCGGCTTCATGATGGACTGCGACACCACCGGCATCGAGCCCGACCTGGCGCTGGTGAAGTACAAGAAGCTGGTGGGCGGGGGCATGATCAAGATCGTCAACAACACCGTCCCGGCGGCGCTCTTCAAGCTGGGTTACGACAACGACAAGGTGAACGCCATCGTCAGCTACATCGACGCCACCGGCACCATCGAGGGCGCGCCCGGCATCAAGCCCGAGCACCTTGCCGTCTTCGATTGCAGCTTCAAGCCGGCCAAGGGCACCCGCTCCATTCATTACATGGGACACATCAAGATGATGGCGGCTACGCAGCCGTTTCTTTCCGGAGCCATCTCCAAGACCGTGAACCTGCCTCACGAGGCCACTGTCGATGAGGTAGCCGAGGCCTACGCCGCCGGCTGGCGCCTGGGCATCAAGGCTGTGGCCATATACCGCGACGGCTCCAAGGGCACCCAGCCCCTGAATACCAGCCTGAGTTCGGCGAACGACGCCAAGAAAGAGCCCTCGGCTCTGGACGCCGCCGGCGGGCGCGTGCTGGCGCGGCTGGCGAAGGGACAGTCCGCCGCCGAGGCCGACCTGAAGGCGTTGGAGACCAAGGTTGGAGAGAGGATCGAGGTAACCGCCAAGCAGGTGATCGCCGCCGCCGCATCCTTCCAGCGCGCGCTGGACGAGATCGCCAAGGCCAGCGCGGCGCCGGCGCTCGCGTCTTCCGCGGCCGCCGAGGCTGAGGCGGGCAAGGATCCGGCCCAGGACCCCAACGCGCCGCCCCGCGCGGTGCGCCACAGGCTGCCGGGCGAGCGCGCCTCCATCACCCACAAGTTCTCCATCGCCGGCCACGAAGGCTACATCACGGTCGGCCTCTACCCCACCGGGCAGCCGGGCGAGATCTTCATCAAGATGGCCAAGGAGGGATCCACCGTCTCCGGCCTCATGGACTCCTTCGCCACCTCGATCTCCATCGCCCTGCAGCATGGAGTGCCGCTCAAGGTGCTGTGCGAGAAGTTTGCCCACACCCGCTTCGAGCCCTCCGGCTGGACCGGCAACCCGCAGATCGGCTACGCCAAGAGCCTGATGGACTATATCTTCCGCTGGCTTTACCTGCGCTTTCTCAGCGGAACGCAGTTGACGCTCTTTGCCGGCCTGGCTCCGCAGCCGGCGCAACTGCCGGCCTCGCCCAGCCTGCTCCCGGAGAACGAACCGGAGGAGGACGAGGCCGCATCGCAGCGCCACGCGGCCAGGCATGCCGAGGAGATGGCCAGGCGGATGAATCAGGGCTCCGACCAGGCGGGCAATCCGTCCTTCGGCGCCGGTTCGGGCAGCGTTTCGCCTGGGAGCGGATTGGCGCCGGAGGCGCAGACCTGGCTGACGCCGGCCAGCGCCACCCCGGACTCCACGCACGGCCCCGACCTCAAAGACCGCGGCATCTATCATGCGGCCGACGCCATGCGCGATCTCTACGCGATGGGCGATGCACCCAGTTGCTCCACCTGCGGCGCCATCATGGTGCGCAACGGCAGTTGCTACCGCTGCATGAGCTGCGGCTCAACCAGCGGCTGCAGCTAACACGCTGTCAGCGCTTCAGCAAGGCGGGCGCGCCGTTCGTTGCTTACCACCGACTTGGGCGCCCCGCCCTCGCCGCGCTTCTTGTTGTTGCGCCCAGGGATGGGCGGCGCGCAATGGCCACTGAAAAAGAATTCTGACGACCGGCCTTGGAGCGGGCGGCGAGATTACAATCATTTCGATAGACAATGTTCTTCCATCCAGAAATCCGCCGATCCCGGCCTCGGATTCACGCCGGGACCGGCGGCGCATCGCGCCCCTTTGCCCATCGCTGTGCAACGGGGTTGGCGGCTGCCGCGGGAGCCGGGCGCTCTGGAGTGAGGAACGCGGGATAAAGGAGAGCCAATGCGCATTTGTTTTCTGCTGAAGGTCCGCCAGGAGAAGCTGGAAGAGTACAAAGCACGTCATGCCCACGTGTGGCCGGAGATGCTGGATGCGCTACGCGAGACTGGATGGCGCAACTACTCGCTGTTCCTCAGGCCGGACGGTCTGCTGGTCGGCTATCTGGAGGCCGAGGACTTCGAGAAATGCACCGCGGGCATGAAAAACTACCCCGTCAACGCGCGCTGGCAGGCGGAGATGTCACCGTTCTTCGAGTCCTTGACGGAGGGCGGCGCCGACGACAACATGATGCCGCTCGCAGAGGTCTTTCATCTCGATTGAGACCGTCCGCGGCCCGCGGGCACATATGGACCGGGGAACGCTCACGCGCCGGAACGCTGGTCGCGACTCAACCGCGACCGCAGAAGGCTCGGGGCCATGTGATCCCTGCACGGCGGATCAACCGCGCTCACACGCCGGCAAGTTGCGTCTTCCGCTTGCGTTCTTTTCCACGCCCGCGCGCGGGCCGCTCCGTAGCCTGCTCGCTCTCGGCGGAGCGCAGATGGCGTTCCATGGCGCTGCGCGCTTCGGCGGCGCTCCCGCTGCGAATCGCGCGATAGATCTCGCGGTGCGCCTCCAAGGAGATCCTGCGGTCCTTGGCGCGCTCCGCGGTCTTGCGCCGGTCCTCGTAGAGCGCCGTGGAAAGCGTCTCCATGAGCGCCGCCAGGATGGGGTTGCCCGAGGCTTGCGCGATGGTGCGGTGAAAGCGCACATCGTGGATCAGATACTGGGCCGGATCGTCGATGGTGGCGTGCATATCGGCCACTTCCTCGGCCAGCGCCGTGAAGTGCGCCTCGCTTCCGCGCTCGGCCGCCAGCGCAGCCAGACTGGTTTCCAGCAGGTTGCGCACCTCGAACATCTGCCACGGCTTGAAGCCGTGCAGCGCGCCCAGCAGTCCCAGCGACGACTTACCAAACTCCGCCGGTCCATCCGCCACAAAGGTACCCACGCCATGCCGCACCTTCATCACGCCCATGGCGGCCAGATAGCCGATGCCCATGCGCAGGCTGGCGCGGCTGATCTTCAGCTCCCTGGCGAACTCCCGCTCCGGCGGAATCCTGTCGCCGGGCTTCAGAGAGCCGTCTTCCATCTTTGCCCGGATGTAGTTGACCACTTGCGACGTCAATTGCGTGTCGAGAGTCTGTGCTTTGTCGGCTTGCATAGCGAATCCATCGCGGCGGATGTGCGGCGAGTCCCGCATCATGAGGTTAGCACCGGCAGAGCGATTTCGCCGCCCGACGTCAACCGGGGGGAATTGAGAGAATCAACCGGGGCCGTGTATGCTGGTGGTCAGACCTCTTGGAGGCGGTTTCCCGCCGGCCCGGAGGCGCTCGAAAACCGCCCGCTGCGAAGCGAAGCAGGTCTCCGCAAGCGGCCAGGTTCTCCGGGCTCTAGGGAAGGGTGTTGAAGGGATTATGGCGACACTGGGCGCGTTCTCCATTGGCGTGGGCGATCGATTCGCCCATCAGGCCAAGGCTCAACTCGAAGCGTGCATCCTGGCCTCCAGGACGGGCATCGACGTGATCCCGGTGTGGAACAAGTCCAATCGCGAGCACACCATCATCGGCTCCGAGCCGGCTTCGGCCCGCGCCGCGGCCGACGCCGCCGTCAAAGCGCTCGGCTGGACGCTGCCTTACTACTGCGACGCCGATCACATCAACCTCTCCACGGTCGAGCGCTTCCTCCCGGCCTGCGACTTCTACACCATCGACGTGGCCGACTATATTGGCAAGCCCGCCGAACTGTCTTCGATCGACAGCTTCGTCCAGCGCCACTCCGAGCTGCCGGGAACCATCCGGATGGAGGGCGCGGGCCAGGCCATCGAGATCGCGCCCGAGCTGCTTCGTCGAACCGCGGCCAAGTTCCTCTTCGCGGTTCAGGAAGCCGGCAAGATCTATCGCCGGATCGAGGCGGCAAAGGGCAAGGGTGAGTTTGTCGCCGAAGTGTCGATGGACGAGACCGACGCCGCGCAGACGCCGGCCGAGCTGCTCATCATCCTGGCCGCCATCGCCGATGAAGGGATTCCCGTGCAGACCATTGCTCCCAAGTTCAGCGGCCGCTTCAACAAGGGGGTGGACTACGTGGGCGATACCGGCCAGTTCGCCCGCGAGATGGCGCTGGACATGGCCGCCATCCGCCACGCCGTCGCCGCCTACGGACTGCCGGCCAACCTCAAGCTCAGCATTCACTCCGGCAGCGACAAGTTCAGCATCTATCCGGCCATCCACGCCTCGATGAAGGCGTTCTCCACCGGCGTGCATCTGAAGACCGCGGGCACTACCTGGCTGGAAGAGATCATCGGTCTGGCCGAAGCCGGCGGCGACGGCCTGGCGCTGGCCAAGGAGATCTACGCCGAGGCCTTTGCCCACTCGGCTGAACTCTGCGTGCCCTATGCCACGGTGATCGACATCGACCCGGCCAAGCTGCCCGCGCCCGCCGAGGTGAATCGCTGGACCAGCGCGCAATTCACCTCCGCGCTGCGTCACGACCCGCGCTCGCCCGCGTATAACTCCAGCCTTCGCCAGTTGCTGCACGTCGGCTTCAAGGTCGCGGCCAAGATGGGCCGCCGCTATCTCGACTTGCTCGAAGCCAACGAGGCTGTAATCGCGAAGAACGTGACGGAGAACCTGTACGCGCGCCACATCGTCCCGGTCTTTCTTGGGCTTTGACGAGGATCGAATGAGCTCCGCGGCATCCCACCCTTCCCGCAAAAAGGGCGCGGGAAGGATGGGGCACGGAGTCTTCGTGAGCAGGAACGATCTCTACTTGTAGGTCTCAGGAATGGAGTTCTGCCCGTTCACAAGCGGGATGCCGGTGCGGCTCGCATCACCAAAGCCGCCGGACGCCAAACTGGTCCAGCAGTGGATCGGGGCTGAGGAGAGGAATATCCAGGGCCAGCGCCTGGGCGGCGATCATGCGGTCGAACGGGTCGCGATGATCGGCAACCAGCCGCCCTGCCCGCAGCGCCGACGCGGTATCGATGGAAAGCTGCTCGTATCCCGCGTCTTCCATTACCTGCAGGAAGTCGCGCTCCAGCTTCTCGGCGCCGGGAAGCTTGCCGAGGCGAACCTTGGTCGCAATCTCCCAGGCCGAAGCCGCCGAAACCAGAATCGCGTTGCCCTCGTCAGAGATCGTCCCTGCCGCCTGGCGGCTGAGGGAGGAAGGCGACATCGTGGCCCAAATCAGCGCGCATGTGTCGAGGAGAACCTTCACTTGCCATCTCCATTCCAGGCGCGAAGCTCCTCCTCCGGCAGCGGCTCGAAGAACTGCTCCGAAAGGACGAAGCCAGGCGTCTCCAGCGCGCCAAGCCGCTTCTTGGGGATGGGGCGGATGCCCTCCAGCCGAGCCACCGGAGTTTTCGCCCGCCCGGAAGTGATGGTGACCGGCTCACCTCTTTGCACCTGCTTGACCAGGCTGGAAAGGTTGGTCTTTGCTTCGAATATGGTTGCCTGGATCATGGCGGCCTCCAACTTGCTAGTTTATCTTAGCCAACTTTGAGAGCCAATGCAAGCCGATGGCGGTGTTTGGCCGACCGCATGGACGAGGCAGGGAACTTTGCGCGAACCCCCGTCTACTTGTAAACCTCAGGAATGAAGTTCTGCTCCTGGATGGGCGGGCGGACGTACTTCGACTTCTCGAGCTTGGGCAGCGCCAGCGGCTCGGGCGTCAGATCGCGATAGGGAATCATCGAAAGCAGGTGGTGGATAACGTTGAGCCGGGCGCACTTCTTGTCTTCGGCGTTGACCACGTACCAGGGAACCTGTTTGGTGTCGCAAATGGCGAACATCTCGTCCTTGGCCCGCGAGTACTCGGCCCAGTGCTTGCGCGATTCCAGGTCCATGGGGCTGAGCTTCCAGCGTTTGGTGGGCTTGTCCATGCGGTCCTGAAAGCGGCGCTCCTGCTCGGCGTCGCTGACCGAGAACCAGTATTTGATGAGGATGATGCCGGAGCGGACCAGCATGCGCTCAAACTCCGGGCAGCTCTGCATAAACTCCTGATACTGGGCCTCGGTGCAGAAGCCCATCACGCGCTCGACGCCGGCGCGGTTGTACCAGCTGCGGTCGAAGAGCACCATCTCGCCGGCAGCGGGCAGATGCGGGACGTAGCGCTGGAAGTACCACTGGGTCTTCTCGCGCTCGGTGGGCGTGCCCAGCGCCACCACCCGGCAGACGCGGGGATTGAGCGACTCGGTGATGCGCTTGATGGCGCCGCCCTTGCCGGCCGCGTCCCGGCCCTCGAAGAGCACCACCACGCGCAGGTTCTCGTGACGGATCCATTCCTGGAGCTTCACCAGTTCGGTCTGCAGGCGGCCCAGTTCGCGCATGTAGTTGCAGTCTTTGCCCAACTCCAGAGTCTTGACGTTGGCGGCCTGCGCCGGTCCCGGGGCCTCGCCCTGGTTCTTGCCGTTCGAGTGGTCGTGCTTCTTGCCGCCCGACGATTCTTCGCTTCCCTTCCCCTCGCCGTGCTGGTGCTTCTTCTTGCCCTTGTCTCCCATTTACCTTCCTCCATCCAGCGCGGTCACGCTTGGCTCTTGCACACTTCCCGGCCCCTGCCGGCCGGCACAGAGCACCGCGGACCGCCATCTGATCCATCGGCATGATTCTATTCCTCTTTGCGCCTCGGACGGCAAGTAATTCCGGGAGCGCGGTCGAGGGGGAAAGATCGAAGCCGCCCACTGGGGGCGGCTTCATAGAACGGCCGGGCAGCTATTGTTCTGACTTTTCCCATAGCCGGGAGGCCTATCTGGGAAGCGGCCAGGCCGCGTTGACGATGTTGGCGGCGTTGGCGGTGCCGATGCCGGAGGTGAAGTCCCATCCGACGCCCGCGCTATAGGCCGGCTTTGGGGCCCAGTCAAAGGTGGAGAGAATTCCGTAGGTCCCACCGTCGATATAGCAGTCGATGGGGATCGACAGAGGAAACTTCCCGCTGGTCACGAAGGCCTGGCAGGCTCCCACGTTGTCGCCCTGCGTG
>Ga0326727_10010499_pt1 | contig 22038 bp, 19 predicted proteins | sample MB2enrmetagenome_FD_207643 | JGI IMG/M metagenome (GOLD analysis project Ga0326727, IMG submission 207643) | Lab enriched peat soil microbial communities from McLean, Ithaca, NY, United States - MB29MY | ecosystem: Environmental > Terrestrial > Soil > Wetlands > Peat | place: USA: New York...
GACCCCGGGAAGTTTGGGCATATCAAACCACCACTTCGGCTTCGCTCACTTTGAACAACTTCGCTTCATCCGCTTCCGCCGCAAGCCACTCCCGAATCGCTTCGCAAATGTTTTTCAATGCCTCCTCGCGCGTGCGCCCTTGCGAGTGGCACCCTTTGAGCGCGGGACAACTCACTGAAACCCCGTCCTCATGTTCAATTACAGTCACACGATAATTCGTCATGACCGGAACATACCCGGGTTAAAGCTGCAAATCAAGTTTGTCCTTTGTCAAACCATGAACGGACGAAGGGCGGCAGCCTCGCGTGAATATAACCAAAAAAAATTAAAGGGGGGTGAAAAACACCTGCCACTCACGAATTTCAGCCTTTCTGCTTTCTGCTTTCTGGCCGGAAGGCCGATTTGACTTGATTTGACTCGATTTGACCAAAAAATGTAAGAAACGAATGAATAGTGAAAAAACAGTTCAACGGGCAATGGACATCTCGTTCCATTGCAGGAATTTCGGCTCGCGCCCGCCCAGCCGCCGGATTCAAACCGCCCTTCTCTGCTTCCTCATGGCCGCCAGCCTCCGGGCCGGGCCGCCGCCGCCCGCTCTGGTCAACCCGCCGGATGTCTCTTTTCGCAAAGAAGTGCAGCACGCCATTGACCTGGGCTTGCAATGGCTGCAAGCCAACCAGAACTCCAACGGCTGGTGGTCCACCGCCGACCACCCGGCCTTGACCGCCCTGGCCTTGAGCGCCTTCATGGGCGAGCCTTCCGGCGCCCTCCGGGCGCATCCCACGCCCGGCATCCTCCGCGGCTATAAATTCGTCACCGATCACGCCCGGCCCGATGGGAGCATCTGCGCCAAGGGCCTGGCCAATTACAACACGGCCCTGTGCGTCATGGGCCTGCTGGCGGCGCAAAATCCCGCCTACGACCCCATCCTCCGCAACGCCCGCCATTGGTTGCTGACCCAGCAAGTTGACCTGGGCGAAAAGGGCAAAATGGATTCCCCTTACAACGGCGGCGTCGGCTACGGCGAGAGCGGAACTCATTCCGACATGAACAACACCATGACGGCCCTGGAGGCGCTCTATTACAGCAAGGCGCTGGACCGCGACCAGCCGCTGGCCGGGGCCAAAGACCTTGACTGGGCGGCGGCCCTTCATTTCATCCAGTCGTGCCAGGATTTGCCCGCCTACAACCAGCAGCCCTGGGTGACGGACGATCCCACGTTCAAGGGCGCCTTTGTTTATGAGCCGGGCCGCGCCACCACCGGCACGGCCACCAACGCCCAGGGCCGCCTGCCCCTGCGTTGCTACGGCTCGATCAGTTACGCCGGCATGTTGAGCTACATCTACTCCGATCTCAAACCCGACGACCCGCGCGTCACGGCCGTGTACGGCTGGCTGCGCGACAATTTCACCGTGGACGAGAACCCCGGCCTGGGACAGCAGGGATTATATTATTATCTGCACCTCATGACCAAGGCGCTCACCCTCTACGGGGCCGACCGCCTCCCGCTCAAGGACGGCCGGACGCTGGATTGGCGCCGGGAAGTGGCCATGAAACTCATCAACCTGCAAAAAGCCGACGGCTCCTGGGCCAACGCCAACGGCCGCTGGTGGGAGCACGACCCCGCCCTGGTGACATCCTATTCCGTCATGTCCCTGGAAATCCTCTATCGCGGATTATAATTGACTAAACCATGGCCAACCAGATCAATTCCTCCGTCTTGCTCGGCGGCTTCCTCTACGGCGTGGACGGCCCGGCCGGCCCGGCGCCCAACGCCACGCTCAAATGCCTGGACTTCCAGACCGGCGCTGTCAAGTGGACGTTCAAGGACTTGGGCGGCGGTTCCTTCATGGTCGCCGCCGGCAAATTCATCGCCTTGTCCGACAAGGGCGAACTGATGACGGCCGAAGTTTCGCCGGCGGGTTTCCAGCCCATTTCCCGCGCGCAAGTTTTGGGGGGCCGCTGCTGGACGCCGCCCGTCCTGGCCAACGCCCGCCTCTACTGCCGCAACGCCAAAGGCGACCTCGCCTGCTTCGACGTGCGCGCCAATTGACGGCCTTCCGGCTCAATTGCCGGCGGGCAATCCCAGCAGCCGTTGGTGCTCCAGAATAGTGTAGCGGTCGGTCATGCCGGAGAGGTAATCGCAGATGGCCCGCGGCCAGCCGGTTGTGCGCGCCCGCTTGCGCGAGGATTCCCCGATCTCCCGCGGATGCGCCGCATAATACGCGAACAAGTCCTCCAGCATCGCCCCGGCCCGCCGGTTGGGACCGGCCACGGCCGGATTGGAATAAACGTTCCGGTACAAATACCGGTTCAACTCCGCGTTCAGGCTCCGCCGCTCCGGGCTGAAACGCACCAGCGGCCGCGCCTGCCGGCGCACGTCGTCGGCCGTCTGGACGCCGGAGGCCAGGATGGCCGCTTCGCTGGTCAGGACGGCGTCCCGCACCTGGCTGTCAATAATACATCGGATGATGAAGTAGCGGCGCGTCTCGGCGGGCAGTTGGCCGTGGGCGCGGCGCACCGTGCGCCAGGCCGCGCCGAAAACCCGCACCTCCCGGCGCAACCTGGCCTCCGAGAGCAATCCGGCCTCCAGCCCGTCGTCCAGATCGTGGCTGCCGTAAATGAGTTCGTCGGCCAGGTTGGCGATCTGCGCCTCCAGCGATGGAGACTTGGCAGTGAACCCTTTGCGCAATCCCGGCTGGTCGTAGGAAGTCTGGTGCTTGATCAATCCCTCCCGCACTTCCCACGTCAGATTCAACCCGCGAAAACCGGGATACTTCTCCTCCAGTTCCTCCACCACGCGCAAACTCTGGCGGTTGTGCTCGAAGCCGCCATGCCGGCGCATGAGTTTGTTCAGCACCGCCTCGCCCCGGTGCCCGAAGGGCGCGTGGCCCAGGTCGTGCGCCAGGGCGATGGTTTCGGCCAGGTCCTCGTTCAGGCGCAAGGCGCGCGCCAGGCTGCGCGCCATGGCCGCTACTTCCATCGTGTGGGTCAGCCGCGTGCGCAGATGGTCCCCCGTGCCGTTGAGAAAGACCTGCGTCTTGTATTCCAGCCGGCGGAAGGCGCGGGAATGGATCACCCGGTCGCGGTCGCGCTGGTACTCGGTGCGCCAGGAGGGGGGCGCTTCGGGATGCACCCGGCCCCGGGTCTGGGTGCTCAATTGGGCGTAAGAGGCCAGCATCCGCCGTTCCCGCGCCTCCAATTCTTCCTTGGAACAAGGCATGGAAACCACTCAGTTGGCCAGCAACTCCTGCACCGAAATCCCCCGCAACTCGAAGAGGCGCTTGATGGCGTCTTCGATCAAGTTGTTCGGGCAGGAAGCCCCGGCGGTGATGCCCACCGTGATCTTGCCCGGCGGCAGCCAGTGGCTGGTTTCAACTTCCTTCTGCTCTTGCAGGCTGTAGTGGCGGATGAGTTTGTCCGACACCATCATGGCCGCGTTCTTGACAAAGTAAGTGGCCAGGCGGGCTTCGCCCATTTCGGCCAGGTGGGAGGTGTTGGAGGAATTGTAACCGCCGATGACCAGCAGCAAATCCATCGGCTCCCGCAACAGCTTCTCCAGCGCGTCCTGCCGGTCCTGTGTCGCGCCGCAGATCGTGTCGAAAAAGCGAAAATGGCGGTCCAGTTCGCCCGCGCCGTAACGGGCGATCATGGCGTTCTTGATGCGCCGCTGCACCTCCTCGGTCTCCCCGCGCAGCATGGTCGTCTGGTTGGCCACGCCCACGGCCGCCAGATGGGTGTCGGGGTCGAAACCGGGCGAATAAGCGCCCTTGAACTGCTCCAGAAACTCCCGCTTGTCGCCGCCATGCAGGATGTAATTGCAAACGTAGTCGGTCTCGGATAAATTATATACGACAAGGTAATGGCCCGGCCCGTGGGCCGTCGCCTGGGAGGTGGTGGCTTTGGTTTCCTCATGCTTGGCCTTGCCGTGGATGATGCTCGTCACGCTCTCGCGGGAATACTGCCGCACCCGCTTCCAGACGCTCATCACGTCCCCGCAGGTGGTGTCCACCAGCTCGCACCCCTTGGCCACCAGCTTCTGCTTGGTCTCCACTTCCGTCCCGAAAGCCGGGATGATGACCACGTCCCCGGCCTGCAAACGCTCCAGTTCCGCCTCCGTCGGCTTGGGCGAAATGATCTGGATGCCCATGTTGCGAATCTGGTCGTTGACCTCCGGGTTGTGGATGATCTCCCCCAGCAGGTGAATCGGTTTGGGCGGCGGAAAGACCCGCCGCGCCGCGTAGGCCAGGTCAATCGCCCGCTCCACCCCGTAGCAGAAACCGAATTCCTTGGCCAGCTTGATGGTCAACAGGCCGTCGGCAGAAAGGACGTGGCCCTTTTCGCGAATCCGGTTGACCAGGTTGCTCCGGTAATGGGAGAGCACCTGGGCCTGCACGGCCTCCATGACATCGGGCCGGCGCAGGTTTATCTTCTGTCGCTCGGGTGTTGACGTTGTTGACATACCAGCGCAAAGGTAACACGCCCGCCCCGGCAGTCGAGCACATTCCGCCCGCCGCCGGTTCCGCCTCCTCATAATCTTAATCTTAATCCTAATCCTAATCTTAATCCTGATTATTTCGGCTCGGCTCTGCCGGACAAGAGGATGATGATCAAGGCGCCGGCCAGAAGCAGGATCAGGAGCAAAGTTCCGCCGCCTGCAAAGTGCCCGCGCATTCCAAGTAAATGTGCCAGTATCATAATGCCTTTCCTTTCAAGTCCCTTACGGCGCGGCCCGGAAAATATTGCGCGGAGCGTTTAAGACCCGATTTCGTGCTCTGACTTGGCGTGGCGAAAATACGAAAGGCCCCGAATCGCTCTCAACGCCGCCGCGATCAATCCTCTCCGATAAAAAGCATGATGCGGCCGGGAATGTGCCGCCGCAAAATGATCCTGGCGCAACCGCTGCACCTGGGGCGCAATGGCGGATATATGGGAGGGCGGTCCGGGCGACAGTTTCTCGCGCGCCCGTCGTTCCGCTTCTTCCGCCTGGAACTTTGCGTCTTCCGCGCGCAGCCGGCGCTCAACGCTTATCCACAAATAAGCCACCAGCACAGCCAGGACGCACAACCAGAATGTATCATCTTCAAACATGACGCGCCGTCCCCTGACGACTCAAATTTAATCCCCGCCGGAGCAAAACGCAATCCCGCGAATTTGGAACCGCCTCGTCGCGCCGTATCGCCGCGACGGCGGAAGACGCCACCAGCGTCGGATCAAGCGACGCGTCAGGAATTCTCATCGTCTTCAGGCATCAGATTCAATTGGCCATTTTCAGAACATTCGCCAAATTTCTTCCCCTGCAGCGGGCGAAGATCAACGACCGCGCCGAATTTTCTGAAAGAAGCATGGAATCTCTCGAAGTCTTTTCCCCAGTAAATCATGGCACAAGACATCGGGGCGCCCTTTCCGCCGTTCTGGCCATTGACAAGGAATTTAAGCCGTGTGTCATAGAGGAAGCACACACCTGTCGCCACACCAAAAACGTGGTTTTTCCAATGCCCTGTATTTGTAGCCACGGGCACAAGCGCAAGAACTTCGGACTTGTGCTCTTTGTATGCCACGGCGCACCGGCACAGCCATTTCTTGATTGATGTGCCATGTTCCTTGTCAATTCCGTATGGAGGATTCACATAGATGCTGGGGAAATTCCAGGTTTCCCGAAGTCCGTCATGTTTGGGAAGCCGGTATTCCGTCCGGGCATTGACTATCGAATGCTTGTTTGAACAGGGGTCAAGGTCAATGTTCCCGCCAAAAAAATCGCGCACGGCATTGACATACTTCTCCGGCGTTCCCCATTCCTGGCTTAAGGTGTTGAGAGTTCGGCCCGCGCTCATGCGTGAATCTCCTGCCATCTCTTGCTCTTCAGTGTCTCAAGTTCTTCTTTCAGAACTGCAAGTTGTTTGTCAACCGGGGCAATGATGTCGAACCAGCCTTCGATCATCCTCGCGCGCGACTTGAAATAGGACTGGAGAGCGGCATCAGCAGCAAGAGAAATTTGAACCTTGGTAAACTGATTGACTCCCTTCTTGCCTGTGTAACTTGCAAGAAACGCCTTTTTCGCCGCCGTTAATTCCTTCGCGGGATGGAACAACAACTCGTCAATAAACTGGGCAATTCCCGCATCGGTCAGGAAAAGAAGCCAGTCGTAGGATTGAGCGAGAACCCTCATTTCCTTGTTCTGGTTCCCAGACCTGAACCAATTGCCGTGATTGCTAACAACTCCGACCGTCAGAATAAACCTCGACAAAAGTTCTGAATCGTCGGACGAGATGATTTCAGCCATCAGCTTGTAGTAGTCGCCATGTCGAAACGAGCCATCACGCTTCTGTATCAGGCCGCCCATGCTGCCGTCGGTCAACCTGATCTTCTGCAACGCTGATACTGTTCGCGCAACGTAGGCTCCTTGCTTCGCCTTTTCAATCGTCTGTGGACCTTTCCGCATACCTTCTTCCACCCCGACCCGCTTGCACTCGAAAATCGCGAACGGGCGTCGTCGTAGGCTCGCAACGGAATATTGGCCTCTGCCCTTTCCAAATCGGTCGAGGTATGCGTTTATGAATGTCTCGCCGCAGTCGCAGACCGTGCATGAATTCCGCAGAATCAGATCATTACTCAGCAATGCGTGCGACTTTATCGAGTCCGCAGAGACCCCAAGGTCGGCAAGCTCTTGGTTTTTGGCGATCTTCTTTGCGGTGATGGGAAGATCGTCGCGACTGAACTCTGCCCTCATCAAAAGGGCCGACGGATGAAGGCTATACTCGACGTTGTGGGTGATCTCGTCGTTTCCAAATTCCGGCAATGGTCTCTCAATCGCAACATTTCTTTCGAGTCCCCACGATTTGAGGGCGTAGAAGGTGATAATCTCAACAAGCCCACCAAGAGCGCGCCCCGCGGCTTTCTTGGCGTCTTTGGCGTAATGGAAGACCTTTTCGGTGAGCACTTTCTGAAGTTGGTCAACCGATTGGTATGACATTCTTTGCTTTCCCTTCGCGGTCTCAATTTTCTTCATCGTTAACAATCAATATACAATCTCACCCGCCACCCAAAATCAAGCCTTTAGGGCGCATCTTAAATTCAGAAAAAGGGATCGTGCGGAATTTGGCCCTCCGCCATCCCGGAAGTTCGCCTTGGGAAAAGTCTTTTCGCCGGGCCGCTTTTGCGCGACAAAGGAGGCGTGCAGGCGCGCTTTTTGCTCGGACCAGCCGGATCGGGGAAGACTTTCCTCTGCCTGGCGGAGATTCGCCACGCGCTGCTGGCACTGCCGGACGGGCCGCCCCTTGTTCTCCTGGCCCCCAAACAGGCCACCTTCCAACTGGAACGCCAACTCCTGGCCGACTCCGCTTTGCGCGGCTACACCCGCCTGCAAATCCTTTCCTTCGAGCGCCTGGCGCAGGCCGCCCTCCAATCCGCCGGCCAACCGCCCCAGCCGCTGCTCTCCGAGGACGGCCGCGCGATGGTCCTGCACGCCCTGCTGGCCCGGCGGCGCAAGGAACTGCAAATCTTCCACGCCAGCGCCGGCCTGCCGGGCTTCGCCCGCCAACTGAGCCTGGAATTGCGCGAGCTGCAACAGCGCCAGGTCTCGCCCGAAATCCTCCGCCAACTGGCTTCCCGCGGCGGTCTGGCCGAATCGTTGCGCCGCAAGCTGCATGATCTCTCCGTCCTGCTGGCCGATTACCTGGAGTGGCTCCAACGCCATTCTTTGCAGGACGCCGAGCGTCTGCTGGACCTCGCCGCCGCCGCGCTCAAACGGTCCCCGCCGGCGGCGCCCCTCGCCTCGGCCCTGTGGCTGGATGGCTTTGCCGAAATGACGCCGCCGGAACTGGATTTGCTCGCCGCCGTCGCGCCGCGCTGCGAGAAACTCACGCTGGCTTTTTGCCTGGAAGGCCCGCCGGCCATTGCGCCCGGCTCCTGGCTCTCCATCTGGACGGCTATCGGCCATACGTTCAGCCAATGTCACGCCCGGCTCTCCGCCCTGCCGGGCGCGCGGGTCACGGTGGAGGTCTTGCCGCGCGACAAGTCCCGCGGCCGTTTCGCCGAAAATCCCGTCCTCCGTCACCTCGAGGAAAAATGGACGCGGCCGGCGGATTTTTCCGGGGCCGGCGGCGCGGCCATCGGGGATTCGCTGCGGCTGGCGGAATGCCTCAACCCGGCCTCGGAGGCGCTTTTGGCCGCGCGCGAGATTCTGCGCTTTGTGCGCGCGGGCGGGCGCTTCCGGGAAGCGGCGGTATTGCTGCGGCGGATGGAAGGCTATCACGACCATCTCCGCCGCGTCTTTGCCCGCTTCGACATCCCGTTTTTTCTCGACCGCCGCGAACTGGTCGCCCAACACCCGCTGGCCGAGTTGACGCGCAGCGCCCTGCGCGCGGCGGCTTTCGGCTGGCAGCACGACGATTGGTTCGGCGCGCTCAAAACGGGCCTGGTCACGCCGCAGGAGGAGGAGATTGACCGGCTGGAAAACGAGGCGCTGTCACGTGGCTGGAAGGGCGAGGCCTGGTTCGCTCCCCTGCCGCCGGACAGCGGCAAATCCGATTGGGCCGAACGGCTGCGCCGCAAATGGATCGGGCCGTTTTCCAATTTCAAAAACCGCCTGGCCGCGCCGCCGGCCCGCCTCGACGGCCCCTCGCTCGTCCAGGCGGTGCGCGATCTGTGGCGGGACCTGGACGCGGAAAAACAACTGCTCGACTGGAGCGCCGCCGACGGCGCGGAGCGCGCCCTCCACGCCACCGTCTGGCAGCAGATGAACCAATGGCTGGACAATCTGGGGCTGGCCTTCGCCGGCGAGGCCCTGCCGGCGCGGGAGTGGCTGCCCATCCTGGAGGCGGGCCTGGCCGGATTGAGCGTGGGCGTGATTCCCCCGGCGCTGGACCAGGTGTTGATCGGCGCCATTGACCGCTCGCGCAACCCGGAGCTGAAGCTGGCCCTGCTCCTGGGTGTCAATGAAACAGTCTTCCCGGCCGCGCCCCCCTCGGGCCACTTGCTCGGCGAGGCGGACCGCGAGGCCCTGGCCCAATGCGACGTTCCCCTGGGGCATGGCCGGCGGGAATTCCTGGGCCGCGAGCGCTTCCTGGGCTACATCGCCTGCACCCGCGCCTCCCGCCGCCTGGTCGTCACCTGCGCCCAACGGGACAGCGACGGCGACCCGCTGAATCCCTCGCCGTTTTTCGCGCATCTCAACCGGCTCTTTCCAAAAGCGCCCGTGGAGAAATTCGCCCCGCCGGATTGGACGGAAGCCGAACACGCCAACGAATTGGCCGGCCAACTGGCGCGGGCCGGCCAGCGCGCGCCCGTCCTGCGCGATTTGCTGGGGCGGCCCGCTTTTGCGTCGTTGCGCGCGCAATTGGCCGCCTTTGCGTCCGTGGCCGGGCCGGAACAGTTGCCGCCGGAGCTGGCCGCGCAACTCTATGGGCCGGCTTTGCGGGCCTCGGTCAGCCGCTTGGAGGAATTCGCCGCCTGTTCCTTCAAGTTTTTCGTCCGTTCCGGCTTGCGCGCGGAGGAGCGGCGGCTTTTCGAGCTGGACGTGCGGGAGCGCGGCAGTTTCCAGCACGCCGTCCTGGCCCGCTTTCACGAGGGTTTGCGGCGCGAGAATAAAAAGTGGCGCGACCTTTCGCCCGCCGAGGCCCGCCGCCGCGTCAAAGTGTGCGTGGCCGAATTGCTCCCCCAATTCCGCGAAGGGCTGCTCTCCGCCAGCGCCCCCGCCCGTTTCGCCGCCCGCATCGTGACGGAGTCGTTGCAGGATTTTGTGGCGGCGACGGTGGAATGGATGGCCCAATACCAGTTTGATCCCTGCGAGGTCGAACTGGGATTCGGCATGGAACACGGGCCTCTGCCGGCGTGGGAACTGGACCTGGGCGCGGGCCGCCGCCTGGTCTTTCGCGGCATCATTGACCGCGTGGATTTGTGCCGCACGGGGCGCGAGGACGAGGCGCTGGCCGTCGTGGTGGATTACAAATCCAGCGCCCACAAGCTGGACAAGGTCATGCTGCGCCACGGCTTGCAATTGCAGTTGCCCGCCTATCTCGGCGTCTTGCGCCATCTGCGCGACGCCCGCAAAACTTTTGGCGTCGGGCGCCTGGTCCCGGCAGGGGTCTTTTACGTCAATTTGCGCGGGCAATTCGAGCGCGGCGCGACCCGGCGCGAGGTCTTGCGGGAGCGCGAGCAATTCCAGCAGCGCCGCTTCCAGCACGCCGGCCGCTTTGATTTCCGCGCCTTGCCCTACCTGGACGCCAGCCACGAGACCGAAGGCACGCAATTCAAGTTCCGCCTCAACGCCGACGGCCAGCCCGACGCCCGCAACACCGACCTCATGCCCCCGGAGGCCTTCGCCGCCATGCTCGATCAGGTCGAGGCGGAACTGGCGCGGATGGGGCGTGAGATATACAGCGGCGCCATCGCCCCCAATCCGTATCAAAGAGGCGCCGAGCGTGCCTGCGACGCCTGCGATTACGCCGCCCTATGCCGTTTCGATCCCTGGACCCGCCCCTTCCGCCCCCTGCGCTGAAAAACGTTTGGAGTCCCGGCTTCAGCCGGCCCCGTAACCATTCAGAAGTGCCAAGGTAGGGCGAGGCTCCAGCCGAGCCGAGGTTCCGCTCCACAATGACTCAGCAGGAGACCCCAACCTACCGAGCCTGAATAGATACCCGGCCCCTCTCCTCCGCACGCTTGTGGAGGCGAGGTCAAGTCCATCAGCAGCGCCAGGCCAGCCGGATGGGTTTCTTCCCCCTCTCCTCCGTGCAGTGGAGGAGAGGGCCGGGGAGAGGAGGTTTTCCACCCTTGCAGCCGCCCCTTCATGAGCCAGCCGTGGGCCGCCAACTGGCCATGGGAAAACTGTTTGCCCTTTCGCCGCGTTGGGGCACAGCTCGGTTCGGAGACGGTGTTGCCCCCGTAGCTCAAATAGATAGAGCAGCGGTTTCTTCAACCATTGCTTCCGGCGACGGCTGGCACGGTTAAGTCGCCCGCCAGTTCGACGGCCCGGCTCAGCCTTGAAACGCGGCAGAGCGGACGAATGGCGCTTACGGGCGGACTATCCGGCGGGCGGTTGCCATCGGCTCCGCTGCGTGACGTGGAGCGCGCCGGGCCTTCCGGCCGCCGCGTTTTTTTTTGGCCTTCCGGCGTCCAATCGCTTGCCTTAGCCTTGCTGGCGGGTGCCGGTGGCGTGAATTGGCATGTGTCCGACTGTCACCAAGCAAAGGATCGCCCGCGCCGCGCTCATCGCCGCTGCCACGACCGGCAAATTACGCGTTGAAGGTGCAAAATAATTATCAAAAATAAGCTTGCGTTGGAATAGCGCCAGGGCAAGAATGGGCACAGATTGGATTTTGAAGCAGTAAACGCCCGACGATTGACGCCCGCCATGACGACATCGTCAAGCTTGATGCTATGAACCGCCAACAAATCGCTCTTGCTTTGGCTTTAGCTGAAGCGGGTGTGCCCATTAAAGTGGGCCATTTCGTTGAGCGGCTCGTAATCCAAAAGTCAGTATGCGTGCTCCAATTCGCTGGGGTGAATCTGGGCTACCGGTTCCATTGGTATTTGCACGGCCCGTATAGCACGGATTTGACGAGCGATGCGTTCTGGCTGGCAGGACTCAAGCAGGAGGTGAAGGACGAGCTCAAGGGGTGGCGGTTGGACCGTGGGTCCCGGGAACGGATCGCGAGCCTCAAAGACCTGTTTACCGTGGCGCCAGTGGCGCAACTGGCCAAACACTTGGAACTGCTGGCCTCGATCCTGTTTATCGTCCGTACCGGGCAAGCTAACGGCGATGATTACGCGCAGATTTGCCACCTCCTCCAGAAAAGCGAAAAGCCATTCACGTTAGCAGACGTGACGGAGGGGGCGGCGACGCTCCGCAAATATGGCATCTCGCTCTAAGCCGCAAGTCTCCTCAAAGCCAAATAGGCCAACCGGTCAGAGCCAGGATTCTCTTATCGCTCCCTCGTCCCCCACCCGAAGAAAGATCGTGGTGGACAACATTCACGGCGAGATTGAGCTTTCGGAACACGAATGGCGTGTCGTAAACACTGCCACGTTTCAGCGATTGCGCTCTCTGAAACAATTGGGGATGGGCCACCTCGTATATCCCAATGCGACGCATAGCCGGTTTGCACACAGCTTAGGAGTGTTTGGCATTATGCGCCGCATTCTGAGGAAACTGCGTGAACAGGGCGAAACGCTTGAATCTTCGGATGAAGAGAACCTGCGGTTGGCGGCGTTGCTGCATGACGTTGGCCACTATCCTTACTCGCACTTGATGGAGCGCGTGGATTTCGTCAAGCTTACCGAGGAGGAGATTGATGGAAGCGGCCAACGTGAGGCCTCGGCATCAAGGGCCCTGTATCCAGACCATGAGGAACTGGGGCGGCATATTCTCCAGAACCAGCAGGACATCCGCGAGGCAATCGGCGGGGCCGCCCGCGCGAAGGAAATCGGCGCATTGTTCTCACGGCTGGAAGTTGCAGATGCCCAAATCAGCAAGCTGATCCACAGCAGTCTGGACATGGACCGGTTGGATTATCTCCTCCGCGATTCCCGTGCTGCCGGCGTCCCTTACGGCCTCATTGACCTCAACTACTTGCTCAGCAACATTCGAATTAGTCCGAATGGCGTGCTGGGCGTAGAGATGAAGGCTCTGGCCGCCGCAGAGCATTTCCTGCTCGCAAGGCTCTTCATGCACCGTGTTGTTTACTATCACAAAACTATTTTCGGATTTGAAGAGTCGTGCCGACAATTGCTTCGTCGCGTGCGCGATTCGGGACGTTACACGATCGCTGCGGACGGCAACGGTATTCGGGAGCTTTGTGGACAATCGCAATTATCGTCATTCACCGATGATTACGTTGATCGTATAATTCACGAAGCGGCCGCCGATCCGCAAGACGAGGTTATACGGACGCTGGCCCGCTGTATCACATCACGTATTCCACCCAAGCTCGTCGGCGAGGTGAGCGGATTGCAGAAAAAAGGAGATCCCGTTCACGCGGGAGTCATGTTTCAGAAGGGCTGCAAGGCTGAACTCGCTCCCTTGGCAGCAAAGTTCGGACTGCACATCGGACAATTCCTCCTTTGCGCACCAAAGCCAATCAAACTTGAAGAGCGTGGCGCCCTTCTGACACGTGCTGAGGCAGAGAAGCTCAAACCCGAGGAGCGCGACGAACTCATTAAAGTGTTCATGCCCGGCAGCAAGGAACCAAAATCCATCGTGGAAATTGACGGCAGTGTTATCAAGTACCTCTCAGATTACTCCTTTGGAATCCACCGGCTCTACCTCGCTGACCTTAGCCCGGACGCGGAAAAGCGCTGGCCAGAAATCAAAAAGGCCGTAGAAAAGTGGACGCGGGCTGAGTAGTCCCGAATTCTGATGAGCTTGGCGAAAGCAAGGCCAGCGCGATTGTGAAGGGGCCGTCAGTTCGTCACATGTCACATTTGGGATTGCCGGGGCGGGCGGAATGGGCAGACGTCCGGCATGGCGCGAAAACTTCACCTGCAATATCCAGACGCGATTTATCATTGGCTGAGCCGCATCGGAACCAAAGGATCCTGGAAGCGTGAAAGTGGTTTTTGGCGATGGAGTCCCGCAGAGCCTCCTTGCCGGGCTGGACCGGAAAGAAACCGTCCTCATCGCGCGCAGTCCCCGCGGGTTCAACCACGGAAGGCAGGTGCCAAACCTCGCCCCAGCCGGAACGATGCCGCTAATTTGAGGTTTTTGACCGCATGGATTCCGGCTGAACCGTAATGGGGTCATAATGGATAATGTAATGGGGTCAGTTAATGGTATTGTCATATTTTATACAGCTCCTTTGAAGGGGTCGATCCCTCACATTGTCACATTTGGGGTTGACAGGGCGTGGTAATGGGGTCAGTTAATGGTATTGTCATATTCTATACAGCTCCTTTGAAGGGGTCGATCCCTCACATTGTCACATTTGGGGTTGACGGGGCGGGCGGAATGGGCAGATCTCCGGCATGGCGCGAAAACTTCACCTGCAATTTCCAGACGCGAATTATCATCGGATGAGCCGTATCGGAACCAAAGGATCCTGGAAGCGTGAAAGCGGTTTTTGGCGATGAAGTCCCGCAGAGCCTCCTTGCCGGGCTGGACTGGAAAGAACCCGTCCTCATGGCGCGCAGGCCGCGCGGGTTCAACCGCGGAAGGCAGGCCCCAAAACCTCGCCTCAGCCGGAACGACGCCGCTAATTTGAGTTTTTTGACCGCATGGGTTCCGGCTGAACCGTCCGCAGGCCTCCGAACAGTGACACGCCCTTGGCGCCGCCCGCCCGCGCGAATTCCACGGCGCGATCGAAGTCATCGCCTGGGAGGTTGGGGAGATAGAGTCCCGCGTATAACGGACGGTTGGCAGGCAGAGCACTGACGCCTTCCTTGACCGCGCGCTCGATCCACTCCGGCTTCTCGTTGTAGTAATTGTGGTAGATCATGGGCAGGACGGCGTCCAGGTTCCAGTGAACCCAATCCTGCCGCACCAATTTCTTGGCCAGGATGGGCGTGGGGAAAACTGCGGCCGTGAGCTGTTTGCCTTTCCCGTGGGCCACTTCGACCAGCTGATTGACCAGTTTCGTCACGCTGTCGTAGCGGTATTGCCGCCAGGCGACGTTGGCGGGGGGATCCGGGAGTTTGAGCGGGTCTTCCCCGGTCTGCTGCTTGAAGGCCTTGCGGCAAACCTCACAATAACAGAAATCGAATTGGGGCAGTTCCTCATTCTGCACGACGTTATACTTCTTCCACAATCCCACCGGCAGAATGACGTCGGGATAACGGATGTAGTCCAGGTGAATGCCGTCCAGATTGGCGGTGTTGCCAAGGTCGGCCACGATCTTGGCCAAGTGATCACGCACTTCTTCCTGCGAGGGGCAGAGAAAATGGTAGTAGTCAACGTAGGGCGGCTTGTCGGCCGCCGAATCGCCGCCCCGGCTGACGTCATACCAAGCGGGATGTTTTTCGAGCAGTTCTTTCTCGCCGCGGCACAAGGCCCAGATCCAGGCGTGAGTTTCCAAGCCCTGCTCCTTGGCCCCAGCCAGCACCTCGGCGTTGAATCCGCCGAGCAGCAGGGCGTCAATCCCGGCTTCCCGGAACCGCTCCCATCTCCGCCTTTGCTCATCCGGCTTGAGCTCCGCGCCGCCGCCGGTCCACATCCAGTTTTTCGCCCGGGGCTTGCGGTCCGCTCCGCTAACCGTGCCTTCGCCCAGGAGACAACTCGCTGCGGAAATTCCCAACGCCCCTTGGCTGACCTTCTCTATGAATGATCTTCGATTCACGCTGGAAGCCACTCTAGCCGGCCTGATCCACAAAACGAGCAGTTTCTTGCGGCGCAACGGGAAGGGGTCGATTCCTCACGTTCTCACGTGCTGCTTGGCAGGATCGGCGCGCCGCGCCGACCGCGCCCCGGCACAGCATCCCCCGTTCCAGTTCCATGGTCCGCCGCGAATTTATATGAAAAATAAATCTTGTAGTCCCACTAAACTATGGTAATATGCAGCCTGTGTGGCGCTCGTGCGCCTGTTCTTTGACATGTTGACGGCCTCGCGGAAGGGATTTCCCAGGGCCTGCGACCGGGATTCGGCGGCGGGATGCTGGCGGCGCGGATCAAACATGATCGAGCCGGCGCTCTGCAAGCGCCAGCTTGAAGGCCATGGAAAATTTCTAAATGGCCATTGAGCGGCTGGGAAGGCGCAATTCAATGGCCAATGACCAATTTTCAATGACCAATTCTCAATCAACGCTTGCAAGTTCTGCTGCGTTCCGAAACGGTCTTGCTCCAAAGGTCAGTAGCACCTGTTAGCACCTATTAGCACCTATTAGCACCCAAAAAATTGTGTCGCTGGCAAAAAAGAGCCAAGTCGGGGCTTTCGGAACCCCCCTTTCGCGGCCATTGTGTCGCCAACAACCGGAGGCGCAGAGAAACCATCCCCATGACGCAAGCGGAAAGCGGAATTAGCACCAAATCGCACCAAATCGCAGCAAATCGCAGCTAAAAAAATTTTGTTGCTGGCAAAAAAGAGCCACTCTGCTTTCTGTCCTCTGGCTTCTGTCCTCTGTCCTCTGTCCTCTGCCTTCCACACCCCTTGTGCCGTCGGGACTATGTAGCGCCGCCGTTTTATCGCGCCGCAGCAGCGCGAAGGCGGACCCGGTTGCCAGTTCCAGCACCGTCCCGGTGCGCCAATCGTCAAGGGGCGGCGGGACGCCGCCACGCGAAAGTCGGCTTGACCGCCGCGGTGGGTGGCCGTATAATGCGCAAGTGACTGATAATTAAATGCTTGCTCCCGTAGCTCAAATGGATAGAGCGGCGGTTTCCTAAACCGCAAATCCCGGTTCAATTCCGGGCGGGGGTACCAAATACTCAGTCATTTCCCCACGGCTTGGACGACTTTTTGGGCGGCGTCGGCCATGGAATCGGCGGTGATGATCGAGACGCCGGATTCGGCCAGCGTCTTTTTGCCGGCCACGACGTTGTTGCCTTCCAGACGCACCACCAGCGGCAGCGTCAAGCCCGTTTCCCGCACGGCGGCCACGATGCCGGTGGCGATGATGTTGCAATCCATGATGCCGCCGAAAATGTTGACCAGAATGCCCTGCACCCGCGGGTCGCCCAAAATGATCTTGAAGGCCGCGGCCACTTGGTCCTGGCTGGCGCCGCCGCCCACGTCCAGAAAGTTGGCCGGGCTGCCGCCGAAATGCTGGATGATGTCCATCGTGGCCATGGCCAGGCCGGCCCCGTTGACCAGGCAGGCGATGTTGCCCTCCAGCTTGATGTAATTGAGATTGAATTTGCCGGCCTCGATTTCCAGCGGCGCTTCCTCGGCCAAATCGCGCATGGCCTGGATGTCGGGATGACGATAAAGGGCGTTGTCGTCGGCGCTCATCTTGGCGTCAATGGCCAGCAGCCTCTCCTTGCCCTCCGGGCTGGCCACGACGCAGAGCGGATTGATTTCCACCAAGGTTGCGTCGCATTCCCACCAGGTCTTGTAGAGGCCGGCAAACATCTTCGCCCCGGCGGCGATGAGGTCGCCCTTGAGGCCCAGCGCGACGGCCAATTTGCGGCCCTGAAAGGGCATCAGCCCGACGGCCGGATCAACGGTTTCGCGGATGATTTTTTCCGGGTGCTCGGCGGCCACTTGTTCGATGTCCATGCCGCCCTCGGTGCTGGCCATGACGATGGGGCGGCCCGCGGCTCTGTCAAGAAGAACGGCACAATAAAGTTCCCTCTGGATGTCGGGCGCGCCGGCGACCAGCAGCTTGCTGACCAGCCGGCCTTCCGGGCCGGTCTGTTTGGTGACCAGCACGTTGCCCAGCATGGCGCCGGCCATGGCAAAAACCTCCGCCGCGCTGCGGCACAGTTTGACGCCGCCCCGGAAGCCGTTCTTGAACGTGCCCTTGCCGCGTCCCCCGGCGTGGATTTGGGCCTTGATGACGACGCGCGACTCGCCGCCGGCGAAGAGGTTGTCGGCGATTTTTTTGGCGGCCCCGGCCGACTCGCAGACCTCGCCCGCCGGGACGGCGACGCCGTACTGGGCGAGCAATTGCTTGGCCTGGAACTCGTGCAGATTCATCGGCTTACTTTGAACTTTGAACCTTGAACTTTGAACTTTGAACCTTGAACTTAGAGAGGCTTTGGGACGCCTTACATCTCTTTGTCGAAGGCCATCACGACGCCGGATTTGGGCAGGAAAAGCCGGTTCTCGTTTTCAATTTCAATCTCCGAGGTTTCCGGCACCGAGCCGGGCAGAGTGATCTGGTAAGTGTCGCCCTCCTTTTTCCAGGTGCCCGTGGCGACGACCGTGCTCTCGGTGGTGTTTGGATTGGGTTTTTTCAAAACCATGTGATTGTCCGGCGTGGCGGTCAAGGAAAGCCCCTTTATCATGGGATAAATCTCCTGCTCTCGGCGGCCCAACTCCTTGGGCGTGATTTTCGGCTCCCTTTTCCGCAACTGAGCGATGGTTGCCGAGGCGTCAATGTTCCACACGCCCAGAATCGTTTCCGGGTCGTACTTGGCCGATTGGCCGGTCATCAAGTAGGCCTGCAGGTCGTCCAAATCCTGTCCGAGCAGGCGGCTGATCTGGGCCGTAATGGTGGCGTTGGTCAGCATGGCTTGCACCTTGGGGTAGCGCAGGATGTCGCTGATGGCGGCCTGGGATTGGATCATTTGTTGCAAGGCCAGGTCGTTGGCCAGATCCTTGAAGTCCGGCTGTTCCGCTAATTCCAAAACGGGCGGGTAATGTCCCAGCCGGCTTTCCAGCAGTGGATTATGCAAAATCAAGTCGGCGATGTCGGCCGCCTGATAGACTTGCGCCGGCAGGGGATCGTAGGTCGCCAGGAGCCGGTCCAATTTCAGCGCCTCCAACTGCGCCCGCATGGCGGTCAGGAACCGCGTGCCGCCGGGCGCGCTTTCATCCGAGCCGACTTCCGCCGTGAAATAGCCGGCGGCGTAAACCGGCACCATCAAGAGGATGAAGTAGGCCGAGCCGTTGAGCAAGCCGACGCACAAGCCCAGGCGCGAATACACCCGCCGCCAGCGGTAGAGGGTCTTGTCATCCACTTTGTATTTGAAATAAACGGCGACTTTTCGATGCACCGCGTGGCCGCAAATCTTGAAGATGATCAGGACGATCAAAAACGCCAGCACCTGCGGCGCAAAAGTCCCCCACACCGGATGGTGCAGCCCCAACAGCGGCAGCAGCCGTGCCGTCAGCGGCGAGAGCGGCGCGGCCAGAAGCGCCCCGAAGAGCAAGCCGAAAAACGAAAAGGCGGCCCGCACGGGACCCTGGTAATATCCCGTCGCGCCGACCAAGCCGAGGCAAAGAAAAGCAATGATCCAGACCATGGGGGCAGGCTAGAGGTTTGGCCGGAAAAAAGCACGTTCAAATTTTCAAGTCCTCCTAATCTTAAGCTTGGGTCAAGATTAGGAACCCTGAACGGTTCTCCGCGCATCCACGCTTCTACTTCATGCCGGCGCCCAGCGCCACCAGGATGCCGGCGCCCACCAGGATGCGATACCAGCCGAAGCCGTTGAAGGTGTGCGTCTGCACGTAGCGCAGCAGCCATTTGACGGCGATGAACGAGACGACGGCCGCAATCACCGTGCAGAGACTGACCATCTGCCAGTTCTGGGCCGACGCCGCGGCCGCGGAATGATGCGCGGCGGCCGCGGGATGATGCAGGGCCTCGAAAATCTTGTAGCCTCCGGCGGCCAGCATCGTCGGGATGCTGACCAGAAAGGAATACTCCGTCGCCAGCGGCCGGCCCAGGCCCAGCACCAAGGCGAAAATAATGGTCGTGCCGGAGCGCGATGAGCCTGGAAAGTAGGCCGCAATCAATTGCCCGATCCCCACCGCCACCGCCAAAGTCCACGTCACCCCGCGCAAATCGCCCCGCTCCTTGTCCGCTCCGGCGCCGCGTTTGACCAGCCATCGCTCCACCACCAAAAAGGCGACGCCGCCCGCCACCAGGGCGATGGCGACAGGCAGGAGTTCTTCGGGAAGTTTTTTGCCGTGTTTTTCCATCTCGTAACCGCCCGCGCCGGTGATGACGAAAGCGGTGACGATCTTCAGAAAATAATCGCGCACCGTCTTGTCGCGCCAGTTGAAGATGAACTGATGAAAACGGTGGTGAAAGAGCGGGATGACGGCCAGCACCGCGCCGGTCTGGATGACCACGTTGAAGAGGTCGGTGACCCAGGCCGGCTTCCCCCCGCCGAACATCAGCCGCTCGGTGATCAGCAGATGGCCGGTGGAGGAGACCGGCAGGAATTCGGTGATGCCTTCGACGACACCGAGGATGGCGGCGGTGAGGGGATCGGTCATTTCTTCTTTTTGAAGATGGACAGGACGGATTGGTTCTCCAGGGCGCGCTGCCGGACTTTGCACTGGCCCAGAATGGCCTGGAAACCGACGTACACCTTGTGCCAATGGTTCTCCAGCCCGCGCAAATTGCCCTCGTTGCTGTCGCTGAGATAACGCAGGGACGGGGCCGAGCTGATCAAGCCATGGACCTCTTCCCGCGAGGGAGAGGAGCACTCGACAGCGGCGGTGATGATCTCCAATTCCTGCACGATGATGGCTTTGACCTCCAGGAACTGGTTCTCGTCCTCCGCCGTGAATTTTTTGCCGCGGGCCAGGGTGACGAAGGAGTTGAACTGCTTCCAGCACTCCAGATAGTTCTCCAGTTGAACGATGAGTTGGTCCAATTTCTTGTTGTGCATAGATGGAGGGGTCAGGCGGACGACGCCAGTTGCGGCGCCTTGGAGGAGAGAAAGATGATCGCCCCCCCGCGCATGGCGCGGGCCGTGATCTTGAAGGCCGCGTACTGCGCCACCATCTCCGAAAACGGCAATTGCGCCCGGCGCGCCTCCTCGAAGATGGCCACGACCTCCCGGCCGATGTCGCGCACGATGGCCGCCGGCACCGCTTGCGGCACGGTGGAGCCGATGACCTGCCCCTGGGCGTCCACCGTGAAGGTGCCGGTGGGCAGGCGGCGCAGCAGGGGGCCGGCGTTCTTCTTCTTTAGGAGACCCATTTGGCGAAAATGTGTTTCATGGTTGGTTCCACCTTGTCCTTGGGCAAGGCGTGCCGGAAGCCGGCGCAGAGCAGTCCCTTTTTCTCGTCCGCCGCCAGCGCCCAGTGCCGCTGCAATCCGAACCCGCTGGCCTGCGTCAGCGGGTCGGCGCCGATTTTTTCCCCCAGTTGGCGGAGCCGCTTGTGGGTTGTGCGCGCCCAGGCGGCGATCTGCGCGGCGTTTTCCAGCCCCCAGGATTCGCCGGCCGCCTTTGCGTCCGGCGGCATTGTCAAAAGAAATTCCACCTCCTCAAAGCGCGCCAGCGGCGCCAGGCCCGCATTGGGCGCGGCCGCGGCGCCCTGGGGCCCGGGCGTCTCCGCCTGGGCGCCGGCTTGCCGCCCGCGCAATTCATCCAGCGCCTGCACCGAGTCCAGCAGCAACCCTTGGTAGGAATTGTGGATCGTCCGCGCCCGCTCCGGCTCGGCCGGCAGAATCTCAAAATTGCCGCCCTTCCAGGAGAGGATTTCCTTGAAGGCCTCTTCCCCCGTGAAATGGGCCGCCGCCGCGTCAACGACCGCCCCGTTCTGCACCCAGATTTTCCCCGACACCCCGCCCTGGCTGATCAACAGGACCGAGGAGCTTTGGGAGAGGCATTCCAACTGGATCAAATCCACCAGGCTCTTGCTTTGCATGCCGCGGAAGCCGCCCTCGCTGCGCACTTCCCGGTCCAGGAGCGATTCAATACAATCTCTGAACAGTTGAAACTCCTCGGTGGTGCCGGGCTTTTGCCAGAACAGGTCCACTCCCTGGCCATAGGCGCGCGAGCGGTATTCCTCATCCAGCACCCCGGTCAGGACGATGATGCGCAGATGGGGATATTTGCGCCGGACGATCGAGAGCACCTGCAAGCCGTCCATTTTGGGCATGCGCAAGTCGGTCACCAGCAGGGTGAAGGGCTCGGACTCCAGCAAGGCGATGGCCCGCGCCCCGGAATTGGAGACGTGGACTTCCGGCTGGCTGGGCAGTTGCTGGAGCAGTTCCTGGTACAATTCCAGCGTCTGCTCGTCATCATCCAGCAGCAGTATCTTATGTTTCTTTAGCATCGGGCACCCGCAGTCTAACGCCAAGCGCCGCTCCGATGCAAGCGAACTCGCAACCTGTTTTTTTGCTGTAGCGCAGGCGTCCTTGCCTGCGGGTTATGACGGCGTCCCACTGTCACTGGACGATGGGCGCACCGGGACGGTACTGGAACTCGCAGCCGGGTCCGCTTTCGCGCTGCTGCGGCGCGATAAATCCGCCTTCGCGCTGCTGCGGCGCGATAAAACGGCTGCGCTACATAGCCCCCGGCGACACAATGGCTGGGAGAGGGGTCCGAATGCCCCGAACCGGCTCTTTTTTGCCATGCGCAAAATTTTTTTAGGTGCGATTTGGTGCGATTTGGTGCGATTTGGTGCTAATTCCGCTGTTTTTTGCGGTTGGGGCTGCGATGGAGACCGCAGATTAGCCGTATCCATGCAGAAGAGAACCGCAGATGAACGC
>Ga0326727_10010500_pt1 | contig 22038 bp, 17 predicted proteins | sample MB2enrmetagenome_FD_207643 | JGI IMG/M metagenome (GOLD analysis project Ga0326727, IMG submission 207643) | Lab enriched peat soil microbial communities from McLean, Ithaca, NY, United States - MB29MY | ecosystem: Environmental > Terrestrial > Soil > Wetlands > Peat | place: USA: New York...
GGTGCAACCGCAGCAGGCGAGGAATCATGGCTACTCCTCCCGCGAGAAGTATGCCATACAGGGGCGACCTATGTCCCTTTAATTATGCGCGGACGTATATCGCCACGGATGGGGCTGCCCCGGTCCCAGGAAACTGGAGATTCCCAGGCGACAGGGCCGCTTATTGCAGAACTCACCCAGGACATCCGGCTGTATGGAGCTACGGCGGCGAAGCTCAGTGCCAATGCAGAGTTAGATCGCTTGAAGATCTCAGCAAACTGTGGTGATTCGAGCACCCTCGATTGGAACGTTACCGCAAGTAATGCCGGTGAGTTCGACCTCTTCTTATCCTATGCCGCCCCCGCCCCCGGCTTTGGGGCGGAGGTTCGCTCAGGATCCAGCCTGGTCAAAACGAATCTCCCTATGACGGAGGGCGTCTATCGAGCTATTAGTGATAAACCGATTGACAACTTTGAAAGAAGCAAATTGGAAGGCAGGCTGCACCTTACTCGGGGAATGAATCCGGTCACCCTGCAAATAACCTGCCCAGATCAAAGCAAAAACCTCCGTTTTCGTTGCCTGGAGGTTGTTCCCCTCTCCGCTAGCGCCGCGATGACCTCGACCGAAGAGAGGGCGCGCGCCCGTCGCTCCAGTACGGATTGGTTTGTGGAAGCAAAGTACGGACTGATGTTTCATTGGACGGACTTCTCGCTACCCCGAGAAGGCCCGAAAAAGCCGTATCCGGATGCGGTCGAGGCGTTCGACGTGAAGGCCTTTGCCCATCTGGTAGAGGAGACCGGCGCGGGATACGTCATTTTCACCTTGAACCATGCCCACCCTCACTGCCCCGCTCCCATCCAGGCCTGGGAAGCCGTCAACCCAGGAATGACCACCCGCCGTGATTTGATCGGTGAAATCGCTGATGCTTTGAAGCAACACGGCATCAGGCTCCTTCTTTATATCAATTCTCCCACCATGACGAAACTTCGGGGGAACATCAGGGAAACAGGGCATTATCAGTTGACTTATAGTGAAGAACAATTTACCGACATTCACAAGCAGGTCCTGACCGAAATCGGGTCGCGATATGGGGAGAGGCTGGCCGGATATTGGTTCGACTCCTGGTATCAATCCCTGGCTGCCTATCCGGACGTCCCCATTGAGTCCGTTTTCGAATACTGCAAGGTGGGAAACCCGGGCCGGATTGCTGCCTTCAATTTTTGGATTTTTCCGGTTTTGACTCCCTGGCAGGATTACTGGGCTGGGGAGCTCAATGCGTTGCAGAATCCTTTCCAGTCTCGCTATGTCCAGCACGGAGCGGGCAAGGGATTTCAGGCTCATGGAATGTTGACCATGCTAGGTCCATGGGTCCACAGCCAACCGGGCCCGATTCCGCCCCCGCAATTCAGCGCGGAGGATCTGATCGCCTACGTCAAAGCCAATGTCGAGCACCAAGCCGTCACAACGATCAACATCGGAATTTACCAAGAGGGCAGCATTGAAGAAACCTCTCGGCAGATGATGCGCCAGTTGCGGCAAGCGATCAAAGGGAGGTAAGGCGCCAATCGAAAGGAGCCGCCATGCGGGGGGTCACGATGCCACTTTCTCAAGGCCCTTGATGTAGGGCCACTTCAAACCTTTACAAACCGCCTCTCCTGGGTTTTGCACGCCCGTTCCTATCCTGTATATCCTGATCATCCGTGTGAAATAAACTCAACCCACCCATAGCTAATCTTCCCTAATTCTCATCGCCAGGCGACATCTCGTCCTGCTTAAAACATTAAGAAGGTTCGAATTTTCTTCTTGTGGTAGATGATCTATGGGAGTATAAGATCTGTATGCCAAAGAAGGGTTCACCTCCGCTGGAAGGCGAGCTGCTCCAGGGCACGCTCGACCTGTTGATTCTACAGACGCTGGTGCTGGGTCCCGCGCACGGGCACACCATCGCCTACGCCATCGAACGCCGCTCCGAAGATGTGCTGCAAGTCGAACACGGCTCGCTCTATCCCGCCTTGCACCGCCTGGAGGACCGGGACTGGATCGCCTCGTTCTGGGGCACTTCAGAAAACAACCGCCGCGCGCGCTACTACCGGCTGACGCGCGCGGGCCGCAAGCAGTTAGCCCATCAGACCAGCCGGTGGGATGAACTGGTCCGCGCCATCAACCGCGTGCTGCGGCCTGGAAAGGCAGTGGTTAGTGGATAGTGGTTAGTGGTTAGTGGTTAGTGGTGGCACAGGCACTCCTGCCTGTGCGGAAGTTTGATGCAAACCTTTGCATAGAGCACAGGCAGGAGTGCCTGTGCCACTGCTCCGAGCGCGCGGAGATGTTACTCATGCAGCAAAGCTGCTACTTCGTGACGGAGAACCGGGAGGTTGGTTTCGAGAACGCCCCATACGATTTCGTCCGCAAGCGAATCGTAACCATGAATTAGCCGATTCCGGAAGGCGATGATCCGCCGGGTATCGCTGATGCGAGAGGCGAAGGTGGGCTCCAAGCGCAGCAGTTGGTTGAGGGCCTCGCCGACAATTTCAAACTGACGCTCAACGGCGGAGCGGAGCAGAGGGTCTGCCGCGTAATCCGCAAGGGACTTGCCTTGCGTGAACTGGACTAGCAAGTCACATGCTTGCTGGATATCAAAAAGGTATTTGCGGATTTCAAGGCTCGGCATAGATCAGCTCTTGGCTTTGTTCGACGGCTTGGCGAAAGTACGGATTGCGGATAGGGCCAGGCTCGACCAAATCCACCGGCCGCCCGAAGAGCCGCTCCAAATCCTCTTGCAGGCCGAAATAACAATCCGCGTGTTGGGAGGGGCTCAGGGATGGAAACTGAACTAGAAAGTCAAGATCACTCGAGGTTGGATTGAAAGAGCTGCCGGTGGCTGAGCCGAACAGAGACAATCGCCGCACCAGTCGCCGTTGACAAATTTCTCGAAGCTCCAGCGCCTTTTCTTCGAGGATGGGATTCACAGCCTTTCCTCCTGATGCATTCTTCGTAAGGTATTGTACGCCATGGCGGTGCCCTTGTTCACCTTTTGATTTTATGCACGCGCCAAGGCCTTTCGGGAGGACCGAGCGAGTAGCGCGGACCTGCTTTTTTGATTCCATAATGTCGTCGGCTCCTCGGGTCATCTAAAGAGATGACCTGGCCAAGGCCTTGCTGAGAGAGGAGCCGACAATGTTGATTATAGGATGTGATTTGCATACACGCTTCCAAGTAATTGCGTACCTGGACCTGACGACGGGTGAGATCGTGACCCGCCGATTGGAGCATGAAAATTGCGAGGCCCGGAAATTCTATGCGGGCTTGGGGGAGCAGGCCCGCGTGGGGATCGAGGCGACGGGCTGCACGCAGTGGTTCGAGCGACTCCTGGGGGAGTTGGGGCACGAGCTGTGGATAGGGCATCCGGGGGAGATTCGGGCGCGGGCCGTGCGGCGGCAGAAGACGGACACGCGCGACGCGGAGCATATTCTGGATCTGCTGTTGAGCCACCGCTTTCCGCGCATCTGGGTGCCTTCGGTGCAGGAACGGGATGTCCGGCAAATGCTGCGGCATCGCGACAAGCTGGTGCAGATGCGGACTTCGGTGAAGAATCAACTGCACTACCTGGCGATGAGTCAAGGGATCTGCCGCCAGCGCCAACTGTGGAGCGAGCGGGGGCGCCAGGAACTGGAAGGGCTGCCCCTGGGTCCTTGGGCCAGCCGGCGGCGGCAGGAGTTGCTGGAACTCCTGGACCGGCTGGAGCCGCGGATCGAGGAGTTGGATAAGGCCGTGAAGGAGGAGGCGAAGCGTCGCCCCCAGGCGGTGCGGTTGATGCAGCAGAAGGGAGTGGGTCCGGTAACGGCGCTCGCGTTCGTGCTGACGCTGGGGCCCGTGGAGCGCTTCGCCAACAGCCGCAAGGTGGTCAGCTATCTGGGCCTGAATCCCCGCGAGGATTCCAGCGGTGGCCGCCAGCGACTCGGCCACATCAGCAAACAAGGCAACCTCATGCTGCGTTGGTTGTTGGTGGAAGCTGGACAGAGTGCGTCGCAACACGATCCCGAACTGCGACGCCGATATCAACGCTTAAAGTTTCGGCGGGGCGCCAACGTGGCGAAAGTGGCCATGGCACGGCGCTTGGCGGTACTCCTTTATTGGAAGCTCCGCCAGGCTCCCAAGGTGCCCACGCCGGTTCGCACGCCCGGTAGCCCGACGCGGACCTTGGGGGACGAAAGCCCCTCGCGTTCATGAATGGGCGCCTGGCCTCCCCGCCCGCCGTGGGGAGATTGAAGAAAGAATCATGGTGGGGTGAATAACTACACCGGATAGATGGCTGGTGGAATCGGTCCATCGCAGGATTCGAAGAGGCGAGCCTTGGTCAGGACGAGTCAAAAGAATCTGCTAGGACGAAGCTCTGAAAAATACTCAGAGCTTCGTCCCGGCGCCAGGATAGGCGAGCTGGGAGCGGCGTCAAGGGTCTCCGATGAACGCCCCGCTGCGCGGGGCGCCCTTGACCCCGCTCCCAGCTCGCGGGGGAGTAGTATTCCCAAAAGTGTACTTGACAACGCCGACGACATTATAGAAGGTCCGCGGCTTTCAGCGTCAAATATTCGCCCGGAGTTGATTGGCAAGTCTAAACGAGACCTGAAGACGCGGCTTGGCGCAGACGGTGGCTTTTTAACCTCTGCGTTTGGAGGGAGCCGAACTACAAGAATTTGCCCTCTTTATGGCAACCCGAAATAACTACTCCAGAACTAGGGTGGATGTTCTATACTACTGCGATTAGATTGGGTAGTTAGAAAATCTGGATTAGGTTTCCAGCTTACCGAAGGTGACCCATGCCTGTTCTGAGACTTTGCTTTGGGGAGTCGGTTTTGAAGGAAGTGCCGATTGATATGGACGACCCTGTATCGATTGGGCGGTCCCCGAAAGGTGACATTTTTATTGACAACCCCGCCGTGTCGTTTCAACACGCGCGAGTCATCTGCTACAACGGAGTCTATTACGTTGAGGATCTGGGCAGTCTGAACGGAACGTTTCTGAATGGGGCGCGGGTTACTCAGGCCCCACTCACCCAGGGCGACGTCATTACCGTGGGCAAGCACACCGTGCGCTTCTCATTGGACGCCCCGACAGTGAAGCCGGAGGCCCCCGCGCAGCCGCAGGTCGAGGGGGAGGCGCCAAAGCTCACGGGCACCATGGTCCTGGATACAAAAGTACGGCGTGATCTTCAGGATGCATTCGAAAAGGGCCAGACGGCCGCAGTCACTACGCGCGCGCGAATGGGCAAGCTGACGGTGCTCAAGGGCAAGACCACGGAGAAGGAATACCTCCTTACTACCAGCACCTCGATGATCGGCAAATCCGACGCGTGCACCGTCCGGCTGAAGGGCTGGTTCGCGCCGAAAATCGCCGGCATATTCACCAAGCACGCCGAAATTTACCACTTGTCTCCAGCGACCAAGAAGATTACCGTCAACGGCGCTCCCCTGACCGCCAAGGTCGAACTCCATGAGGGTGACTTAATCGCTGTGGACAAGGTGCTGTTCCAGTTCAACTTGGTGAAATGGTAGCTGGCTGCCTACTGCCTTCTGCCTACTGCTCTAACGCGGTCTAGGGCTTAACCTTGACCGGAGGCACACTCTTGGCCACCGGGGTGGAAGGAACATTGGCAGGGGCTGGGTTGGCGGATGGCTTGGGTGTAGCGACTTCCTTTTTGGGAGGTTCGTGCGATTCTCCGGGAGGTGTGGTCTGCGGGGTGGGTTTGCTCGCCGCAGGCTCGACGGTGGCGGAGGCTGCCGGCGCCAGCAGGCGTTCGGGCGCAGCATTCGCCAGAATTTCCTCTATCTGGTCCGGGGTTTTCAGGAGGGGCGAGTGTGGGAAATCCTCCGCCGGCTTGTCCTTCAAAACTTGCCCCATGAAATCCAGCCAGATCGGCAATGCCACGCGGGCGCCTTCTTCTTTATTCCCGAGGGTGCGATGGTCATCGAAGCCCACATAGACGCCGCAAGTCAGGGAGGGCGTGAATCCCAGGAACCAGGCGTCAGTAAAATCATTGGTAGTTCCGGTCTTGCCGGCCACCGGATGCTTGGCCGCGAAAGCCCTTCCTGATATGGCGGTCCCGGAGTTGAAGACCTCGCGCAACATGGAAACCATAATGCGCGCCGTCGAAGCGGGAATTACATCGGTCACTTCCGCCGGAAAATCATCGATCAGCCGGCCATCGTAATTGGTCACTCTCGTCACCATGCGCGGAGCGATATGCACCCCGTCGTTGGGAAAGGTGATGAACGCCGAGGTGTGCTCCAGCAGGGTCAGGTCGGAGGCGCCCAAAGCTAGCGGCAGGTTGGGGACGAGGCGCGAGGTGATCCCGAATTTGCGGCAAAGCTTGATGACCTTGTCCACTCCGACGCGGGCGAGGGTGCGCACCGCGGGAACATTGCGCGACTCCGCCAAGGCGTGCAGCACGGTGATAGTTCCCTCGAATTTATCGTCATAATTGTGCGGCGCCCAGATTCCGGAGGAGGTACTGTAGCTGATGGGAGCATCCACGACCGTGTCAAAGGGAGAGGTCCCGTCCATGATCGCTTGGGAATAGACATAAACCTTGAAGGACGAGCCCACTTGGCGCTCCGCCTGCACCGCGCGGTTATATTTGCTCTCCGTCCAGTCGTACCCTCCCACCATGGCCTTGATTTCGCCGGTGGAGTTGTCAAGGGCCAGCATGGCGCCTTGCACATCGGGCTCCTGATCCAGGGTCGCCTTGACGGTCTTTCCTTTCACTTCTTTGATTAGAAAAAGGTCAACATCCCCGGGAGCAAATACATCGGCGGGAAGCATTTTTCTCGTCCAGGAAAAGTCCGGCGGGGTAATCCGCGCCGTCAGGTCGCCGAAGCGCACCTCGGCGTGATCAGCTTTCACGTCCATCACCAGACCGGGGACCAAATCACCGGGGTCAGGGGGCTCCTTCCAGTCATCGTCAACATAAGTTTCCAGGCTGATGGGTCTGCCGTCGGGAGTCAGCAGAGGATTCTTCAGAATGTTTTTTTCCGGCCCTCGCCAGCCACGCCGCTTGTCGTCATCGCGCAAGCCCTTTTTCAAGGTTTCTTCCGCCACCGCTTGGGTTTCGATGTTGAGCGTCGTGTAAACGCGCAAGCCCTTTTCGCGCACTGCTTCCGGCCCGTATTTCCTCTCCAGGAACTGCCGGACCTCCTCCACAAAGTAGGGAGCAATCGTGTAATTCCAGCGCTGGATGTTTAGGCCGAGGGGAACAGCCGAGGCGTCGTGAAGCTGGGTGGAATTGATTTTTCCGGTCTCGAGCATGGCCTGCAGCACCTGGTTGCGCCGTCTGCGCGCCAAATCGGGATGCAGGATGGGGGAGTAAGCCGTGGGCGAGCGCGGAATCCCCGCCAGCAGCGCTGCCTCCGGCAGGGTCAATTCATTCAGATGCTTGCCGAAAAAAAACTGCGCTGCGGCTTCAAATCCGAAGTTTCCGTGGCCCAGGTCCACCTGGTTCGCATACATGGTGAAAATCTGCGATTTCGTGAAGTAGCGCTCAATCTGGATGGCCAACAGCATTTCCTGGAATTTTCTCCGGAAACTCTTGTCGGGGGTGAGGAAGAGCATCCGGCTGAGTTGCTGGGTCAAGGTGCTGGCGCCCTGGGTCTTGCGCCATTCCAGCAGGTCTTTGCCGGCGGCGCGGATGATGCCCACGATATCCACTCCCCAATGGCTCTCAAAGTGCCGGTCCTCAATCGCAATCACCGCGTTGCGGAGGACGGGAGGGATCTGGTTGTAAGTCACGATGACGCGATGCTGCAAGGCAAAGGTGCCGATGGCCATGCCGTCGTCCGCGTAGATTTCCGTCATCACATCGGGGCGGTAATCCTCCAATTCGCGTACCTTGGGGAGGTCGGAAGAGTAAACAAAAACCAATCCCCCCAGCGCGCCTATACCGGCGGAGAGAAGGAGCAAAATTAGGAAAACAAATTGGCCGAAGATCTTCCGGCTGCTCACATGAGGTGGAGGATCGGGAGGCGGGGGCACGGAAATGACGGAATAAAATTCTGGAGCCATCGGTAGTTCGTCCGAAATTCATTTTATGCGCACCCCGCGCCGCAGTCAAACGCGCGATGGAAAGCGCGCGAATTATGAGTCAGGCGTGACGCTGCTTCTCAGGGAGTGCTGCCTTCGGTCGAAGGCGGTGAATAAGCGCAGTCAAGTTCAAAGTGGTAGGTGGGCGATTTGGGCCCATAGTCCTGATAAAACTTCTTCACCTGCACATCGGAGAAACCCTTGTAGCTCGCGAGGAAAGTGAGGAAGCGCCCCGTTGATTCCACTGAATGCGATCGCCCCCGGAACGCCAACCGCCCGTTTTGAGGGAAGACCGAATTGATATCGACGTCGGTTGACTGCGTCAGGACCTTTCCCAGCGAGCGCATGAGTTCGACGGGGCCAACCCTAATCCTTTGAAGGGTCTGAATCGTATCCACGTTCGCCGCCAAGTGGGAGAGACGTCGCTGGTACTCGGCATTTTGCGGAGCGATTGCGGCCAAGTACTTTTCCCGCTCTCTCTCCTTTGCGAGCTGCTGGTCGATCAGGCTGATACTCCTGATATTCTTCTCGGTGAAGATGCCGATCATCGCCATGGAAATGACGAGCGGAACCAGAAAGAATCCGGCCTTGAAGGTGAAACTCGTGCGCGAAGCGGGTGGCGCCGTCGAAGCGGACGGATGAGGTGTGCCCATGGTCCCTCCCGGCTCTGGATCGCGAGCCTTGCCAGAACGAGATCTAGATAATAGCACGGAGAAGGAAGGACCTTGAAGAAGTCCAAGGTCATTAGCCGTGGACCTTTTCGAGGTCCTTGCTCCTGCCCGCGCCGGCATTCGTCGATTGACGGCAGGGGGACGCAGAAGTATTCTTCTCTCATCCCTCAATCTGATTCGCTCGGGCTACCGAGGAGTACAGCATGCGCAGAACGCGATTTATGACCTGGTTCTTCCTGGCACTTTCCCTCGCATTTTTCTGCGTTCGAGATTTCCGACCGGTGCTGGAGGCTCCTGTTGCCTTGTTGCTGCCGGAGATTTGGACGGGGGAATATGGCGCCTCGGAATGGTCGAGATACATCGCCATGGAGCTGGACCAAAGGACCTGGCAGGTGGGCTTGATCAACCTGGGCACGGGGCGAATTCTGGACCGCCTCTTTACCTTGCAGCGTTATACCACTCCGGCCGGGTTCCGCCAGATGGCGCGCAACGCCGAACAAACCGGCGACACGGAATTCATGGCGTTTGCTGCCCTGCACCTGCCCGCAAGAGAAATGCGCGAGGACATCCTCCGGCTCACCGATCATGCCATCGCCGTCAACCCCAAGTTGACTTGGCTGATCTATTTCGTTGTCCCCCGCCTCATGCCGGAGTCAGGGTCGGCGCCCCCTCCCGCGGACTTGCTGGCGCGAGTTGACACGCTCCGGGCCTGGGATCCCGATAACGCCGTCCCGCACATTTTACACGCCTACCTGGTTCGCTCTTGGGGCGGACAGATAGGGAAAGGCGCGGCCTCGAACCCGTCCCAAGTTGGGCGGGTGTTGGCCCAACATTTGGAATGGCAGAAGGAAATGGAAACGGCATTTGCGCTGCCGCGCTATGATCCATACGTGGTTCAGCGAACCGAACTGGACCGCCGCGTGATGATCAAGCAGGGCTGGGACAATCCCGTGGTGGTGGTATCCGCGTTGTGGTACTGGACTCCTGGTACTACTTTCACTTATGACTACGCCAGGCTCTTGGTGGGAGATATGGGGAAGGACGCGGAGGCGGAGGGCCGCACGGAGGATGCGCTGCACGATTACCGCCTCGCGGCGCGTTTTGGGGAACGCCTGAGGCTCCAGGGCCGCACTTTGACCGACGAGATCGAAGGCCTGGCCATTCAGAGAACCGCCTACGAGCGCCTGGTTCCGGCCTTGAACAAAGCGGGAAAGGCCGACGAAGCGGCGGCGGTGGAATTTGCCCAAAAGCAGACGTTGGACGAGATCGACCGCCGCTTTCAGAACCCTAGGGAGCGCACGAGCAACCACACTTGGGCGGTCCTGCTGGCGAGCGTGGTGGGCACAACCGTCTGGGTCTTCTTGTTCCTGTCCCTGGTGTCCATCCTTTATGTCAATGCCAAACTCCTGATCCGGCGCGACAAGAAAGGCCGCTTGTATCAGGTTATGACCGTTCTGGAAAACTATGCTCCCCTCGTGCTCTTTATCAGTTGTCTTGCCCTCGGTCTCATTTACGCACCCTTCGCCCAAAATTTTTCGTCCTACATAGCTCCAAAAGAGCCGCAGGTATCCTGGGAACTGCTTCAGAATAATTCCTATCCTATGCTCCAGATTCTGGGACGCACGGATTTGCCCATCCAGAATCCTTATCACGGCTTCATGACTTATGCGCTCGCCATCGGCGGATTGATGGTCATCATTGCGATCGTCCGTAGCCGCCTCACAGCGCGGAGAAAACCAACGTAGCAGCTTCAACGGCAAAGACAGGGTTCCCATCGGCCCAGTGATGGGTGACTGAGCGTAGACGGCATACTGCCAGTGTTCATTGAGATGATCCACCGCAACGAGGTGCGCTTTATGGGATTTGTGCGCTCAAGAGTTCCAGTAGAAAGGTCAACAATTATACGTCGCATCCACCTCATGGGGTTGCTGTTTGCGGCGTTCAGTGCAACTGCCATGGTGGGGCCGGCGCCTCATTCTGCGGCTGAATCGCCCAAGACGATCGCCGCGGCCTTGCAGCCGTTCGTGGATAACCACACGCTGGCGGGCGCCGTAACCCTGGTGGCGTCGCCCGAACGCGTGCTCAGCCTGGAGGCGGTCGGGTATATGGATATCGCGCGGAAGCGGCCGATGCGGACGGACGCACTTTTCTGGATCGCGTCTCAGTCCAAAGCTATGACAGCCAGCGCGCTGATGATGTTGGTGGACGAGGGCAAGGTGAAGGTGGACGATCCCGTGGAGAAATATCTGCCGGAGTTCAAAGGCCAGTGGGTGAAGGCGGAGCAAGACACGGACCACATTTTGTTGAAGAAGCCGGTCCATCCCATCACGGTCAAGAACGTGCTGAGCCACACCAGCGGACTGCCGTTCAGCTCAACGCTGGAGAAGCCCACCCTCGACCTGCTGCCCCTCGCCGCACGCGTTCGGAGTTACGCCATGCTGCCGCTGGAATTCGAGCCGGATAGCAAATACGTCTATTCCAACGCCGGGATCAATACTGCCGGCCGCATCATCGAGGTCGTGAGCGGAATGCCCTACGAACGGTTCCTGGAACAACGCTTGTTCCAACCGCTGGGGATGAAGGATACGACCTTCTGGCCCAGTCCGCGGCAAGTTCAGCGCCTCGCGAAATCTTACAAACCGAACGCGGGCAAGACCGATCTGGAAGAGACCACGATTACGCAACTCCAGTATCCGCCTACCGACCGGACCCGCCAGCCGATGCCCGCCGGGGGCCTTTTTTCAACCGCGTCGGACGTTGCGCGTTTTTGCCAGATGATCCTCAATGGTGGAATGCTCAACGGAAAGCGTTACCTCTCAGGGGAGGCCGTAAAACAAATGACCAGCCGGCAAACTCCTGAGGCTCTCGCAACAAGCTACGGCTTTGGCTGGAGCGTGGGTAACGGAGAGTTCGGCCACGGCGGAGCGTACTCGACGAACATGACCATCGATACTCAGCACGGCCTGATCTTCATCTGGATGGTCCAGCACGCGGGCTTCCCCGGCGACGGGGCCAAAAGCCGTGACGCGTTCATGCAAGCCGCCAAGGCCGCTTTTGCAAAATGACGCGCGAGCCAAAACCTGCCCCCCTTGTGCGAATTTGACTTCGCTCATTCATTATCGTGCTGATCCCATCGCCCGCGGCCCGCTGCCGGGCTCGCTGCCGCGATGCGGCTAGTTCGGGTCGGCGGCGCGCAACCGCTTCGCTAGCGCCTCCAGGAGCTTCCATCCGATGGTGCCGTTCCCTTCGACCAGCGGGCGGAACTCCCAGAATGTGAGGCCGTAGCAAAATAGGTCGGTCGCAGCGGTCACCGTGGCCGAGCGGGGACCGCCGTCGATCAGGGCGATCTCGCCGAAGTAGTCGCCCGGGCCGAGGGTGGCGAGATGGACGCCTTTGCGCGTGACCGCGGCCTCCCCGGAGTCGATGAGGAAGAAGGCGGCGCCTCCGGAGCCCTCCATGATGACGGTCTCGCCCTTCTTGAAGGGGCGCTCCTTGAGCAGGCGGGCGATTTGCTCGGCCTGCCTCCGGTTCATATCGGCGAAGAGCCGGACGCGCTGGAGGGCGGCCACGGGGTCGCGCGGGGGAGGCCCAGGCGGTGGCGCCTCGCTGCGCGCCTTCCCGGTGGTGACGGCGCGGCATTGGAGGAGGTAGAGCGTCCCATCTTGGTATGCCCATTCGATGTCGCGCCGCGGGCCGTAGGCCTTCTCGCACTGTAGGGCCAGCTCGCCCAAGCGCGCGAGCTGGGCATCGCCCAGGCAGAGCTGGTTCACCTGCGCGGGTAGCACTTGCTGCTCGAAGGTGCCCCCATTCGGGAGCGGGCGGACCGCGATGCGCTTGCGCCCGGCCTTGCGCTCCAGCACTTGTCCAGAGCGGTCGAGGCGGAAATGGTCCGGGACGACGAGGCCGGCGACCACGGATTCACCGAGGCCCCAACTCGCCTCGATCAGGCGCTCATCGGCGCCGGATACCGGGTTCTCGGTGAACATGACCCCGGCGACGGTGGGGTTGAGGAGCGTCTGGACGACGACGCCGACGCTCGGCCGGGTGAACAGTCCAACCCGCTGGCGGTAGGTAATGGCCGAGTCCGAGTTCGCAGACCACCAGACTTCGCGGACCGCGGCGGGGACATCGGCCGCCGAATGGATGTTGAGCAAAGTGATGTGTTGGCCGGCGAAGCTCACCGCGGCGCCGTCTTCGTCAACGGCAGACGACCGGACGGCGAAGGGGGGCCGCAAGGCGGCAATGGCCTTCGTCACCTTGGCAATGGCTGTGTCCTCCCCCGAGGCGACGGACTCAACCAAGTCGCCCGAGAGCGCCACGCCCGGCGGGACGGGGAGGCCGTGACGCGCGGCGTCGCCCAACCCCACGGCCTTCGACCCATAAAGCGCTGTCTCGCGCGCCTTCGAGAAGGGGACGACCTTTTTCACCGGAGCACCGTCACTTCCCCGGCATCCCCGTCGACGCGGACAAGCACGCCGTCGGCGACGCGTTCGGTCGCCTCGCGGGTCCCGACCACGCCGGGGATGCCATACTCGCGCGCGACGATCGCCGCATGCGAAAGGAGACCACCGTTATCGGTGACGATCCCGCCCAGGAGCGGCAGGAGGATGTTGAAGGCCTCGGTCGTCGACTCGGTGACGAGCACGTCGCCTTTGGCGATCCGGCCGAACTCGGTGGGGCCGGAGACGCGGCGGGCGGGCCCTTCGTAGACGCCCTTGCTCGCCGCTAGCCCGTAGAGGACCTTTTCTTCGTTCTGCGCCTGCGAGCTCCCGAAAACTTCGCCCAGGGCGAGGAAGGTCGCGCGCATGAGGCGGCCAACCGCTGGGGGCAAAGTCGTGAGGTCCGGCGGGGGCGGTTTGGGCGGGCCAAGGAAGGGCGGGACGTCTTTGGCGGTGTAAGTGGCGCGGTATTTGGCGCGCTTGGCGAGCTCGTCCGCGGACGGGCCACCGGTGCCGGCGACCAGCGCGCACATCTCGTCGAGGCTGGCGTCCAGCATGTGCTGAGGGGTGTCGATGCGGCCGCGACTTGCCACCCGCCGGCCCGCCGCCAGGGCGGCACGCCGCATGAGGCCCGAGGCCCAGATGTCGCTGAAGACGCCACGTTCGTCGCGGAGGCGGTAGGTGAGGCGAGCCTCGCCGAGCAGTTCGTCGAACTCGGCCTGGTGCTCGGCAGGTACCTGGGCGCGGACTTCGGCAATGCGGGCATCGACGTCTGAGGCAGCCTGGGCTTCTCCGGAAACGGCGATGCGGATGGCCCGGAGGAGTGCGTCCGGCAGCTCGAGCGCCGAGGGCTCGGCGATGTCGAAGCCGTCGACGAGGCGGTTGCCGACCAAGTCGAGGTAGCCGGAGACCGCCGCGCCCGTTTCGCCCCCGAGGGACCGCAGGCGCGCGAGTACCTGTGCGGGGTCGCCGTCGGATGCAAGCACCGCGCGGGCCGCGGGGTCCTGGGCGAACGCCTTCTTCAGGCGTTCCAGCTCGTCGGAGCCACCCGCGGACACCGCTGCCGAACCGCGCATCAAGCCGAGCAGCTCGGAGGGCGGCAGGCCCGTCCAGTCCCCAACGTGTGCGAGGAAGTCCCCGACGGGGATCACGGCGCCAGCAGTGAAGCGCATATGCTGGGCGATCATGGCCGCATGGTGGTCGCGGCAGCGGGTCAAATAGGCCACCAGCTCCGCGTCGGAGAGGGCGTCTGGATTGACGGCCTGAATCTCCCGGTGCGTGGCAATGGAGGAGGGTTTGCGATCCTCGTCCCAGTCGCGAAGCTGCTCCCGCCAGAGCTTCTGCGCGAAGACTTGTTCAGCGCGCCCGAAGCGCTCGGGGAATTCGGACTCCGGAGCCGGCAGCACCTGGTTGTAACAGAAGCCGTGCACGTAGGCGACCTGGAGGCCGTCGATGAGCATCCCGTAGAAGCGGGCAAAGTCGTTGGTGCCCCTCTTGAAGGAGGGGGGTTGGGTCTCTTGGAAGTAGCGCGTCAACGGACGCGGGAAGTGCACCGGGTCTTGCTCCCACGGTCCTGGCCCGGGCGCTTCAAAACTGAATTCGATGGCGGTGGCTGAATCAGGCATGGCGATCCTTCTTTCTGGCACGGCCCAAAGATCTCGCGGCGCCGTTGCCGATCATTACTGATAGGAGTTTGGTTTTCACGCGCCCGCGCTTACTTGACGCTGCGCGGGTGAAGGAAGAACTGCTTTTGGGCTTCTGTCATCCCGGTGCGTGTAGACCAGAACAAGCCGCGGGTGTCAGCAGGAAAGTTTGCCCCGGAATTTCCGTTTTCAGTTTTTTTGCCCAGCGATTAATGTACACCCAAGCGCCTCTTAATTCAAGTCCAATTTACCGGTTATTTCATCTAATTTGTTACGAGCAGCGGGTTAGCTGCGTCGATACTCGATCCTGTGTTCATGCGAGCAGGTGAGCCTGCGGGCGGTGTGACGATGATGAAAAATCTTCCGTTGTCGAAAGTCTATCAGTTGGTCGAACCGGGTCCGGTGGTTCTGCTGACGACCGCCCGCAAGGGCCGCGCCAACGTCATGACCTTGTCCTGGCATATGATGGTCGAGTTTGAACCACCCCTGATTGCCTGTGTGGTCAGCAACAGGAATTACAGCTTTGCCGCATTAAGGGCGACGAAAGAGTGCGTGATCGCTATTCCCGCGCTGAAATTGGCGCCCAAAGTCGTGAAAGTCGGCAACTGCTCGGGCCGGAGCGTGGATAAGTTCGAGAGATTCGGCCTGACGCCGGCGCCCGCCGAGCTTGTGGCTCCGCCTCTAGTCGCCGAGTGTTTCGCCAATCTCGAATGCAAAGTGGCCGACACCGGTTTCGTCAACATGTACTGCATCTTCATCCTTGAAGTGGTCAAGGCCTGGACCGACCCGGCGCAAAGGAATCCGCGGACCATCCACCATCACGGATACGGCAGATTCGTTGTGGATGGTGAAATAATCAAACTGAAGTCGAAAATGCCGTAAGCAGCGCACGCCAACATCGATAGACCTATAAGGAGCAAAAACTCATGCCGAATCTCTTCGATCCACTCGCGATCCGAGACCTGACGCTTCCCAATCGCATCGTTGTTTCGCCGATGTGTGAATACTCCAGTATCGATGGCTTCGCCAATGACTGGCATCTGGTGCACTTGGGGAGCCGGGCCGTGGGGGGCGCGGGCTTGATTATGACGGAAGCCGCGGCCGTTGCAGCGGAAGGACGGATCAGTCCGCAAGATCTCGGAATCTGGAGCGACCACCATATTGAGTTTCTCGCCCGCATAACCCGGTTCATTCACTCCCAGGGCAGCGTTGCCGGGATACAATTGGCGCATGCCGGGCGGAAGGCCAGCACCTATCGCCCCTCGGACGGGGATGGAGCCGCGCCGGAAAACGCGGGCGGCTGGAAGAAGGTGGTTGCACCCAGCGCGGTTCGCTTCGCCAGCAACTATCTGATGCCGCAGGCCCTGACCTCCGAGGGAATTCAGGCCGTGATCAGGGCATTTGTCGAAGCAGCCGGCCGGGCTCGCCAAGCGGGATTCCGCGTAATTGAGATTCATGCGGCCCACGGGTATCTGCTCTCTCAGTTTCTCTCGCCAATTGCCAATCACCGCACCGATGAGTATGGCGGCTCGTTCGAGAACCGCATCCGCATACTGCTCGAAGTGGTTTCCGCGGTTCGCGGGTCGTGGCCGGAGCGCGCGCCTTTGTTCGTGCGCATTTCGTCTACTGATTGGGTGGAGGGTGGATGGACCCTCGATGAATCCGTGGAGCTTGCCAAGTGCCTGAAAAAATCCGGTGTGGACCTGGTCGATTGTTCCTCCGGCGGCAATGTCCCACCCGCCCAAATTCCCGTCGGCCCGGGATACCAAACCCCCTTCGCCGAGAGGATTCGTCGCGAGGCGAACATTCTCACGGGTGCGGTGGGAATGATCACGGCTCCGGCGCAGGCTGACCACATCATCCGTACCGGCCAGGCAGACGTTGCCATCATCGGCAGAGAGTTTTTGCGTGATCCCTACTGGCCCTTGCGAGCGGCCCGCGAGCTGGGATATCTCGTTCCCTGGCCCGTACAGTACGTGAGGGCCAGTCCCCCTGGCACGAAGGCGCGCGCCTCGGTGAAATCGTAAAAACCAGCGCCTTCCCTCGACGCACCTACGGACGGGCAAGGTTCTTGAAGGCAGGGAGCAAGGGTTATATTCGCTCCCGGCCGGCGGGTACGTTTTCCGTTGCCGGCGGGACTGACCTGATTTATCCTTTTCCATGGCTGCTCTAGAGACCCCGTATCTTGGGGCGCGCCCTCTGCCGGCAACCGAGGTTAGTTCTTCATCCAACCAGAATGACATCGTTAATGGGTCAACATTTCCAGTTGAAATTCAACCGCTGCTTTTGGAGTCTGTTCCTGGTGGTGCTGATTACCGCGCTGCCTGGACGCGGCTCGGAGGCTGCCCTCCAGCCTCCCCGCGAATACAAGCTCCGCTTTTATCATACGCACACGAACGAGCGATTGGAGATCGTTTATCGCCGTGGCGATGAGTATTTGCCCACCGCGCTTGCCCGCTTGGACTATTTTCTCCGCGATCATCTCACCGGGGATGTTCGTCACTTCGATCCGCGGTTGTTTGACCTGCTCCATGACCTGCTCGAGTCTCTGAACGATGCGGGCGGCGAGATCGACGTGATCTGTGGCTACCGCACACCGCGGACCAACGAATTTCTCCGCACCCGCAGCGCCCATTCCGGCGTGGCCCGGAACAGTCTTCACATGCGGGCAGAGGCGATCGACATTCGCTTGCCGGGGATCCCGACCTCGCAACTGCGTGATGCGGCGCTGCGGCTAGGGCGCGGAGGCGTGGGATATTACTCCGCTTCCAACTTCGTACACGTCGATGTGGGGCGGGTGCGGCGCTGGTAGCCTCTCTCACTGGTGATGGGGATACCCCCGGGCCAGAGCCTTCTCCAGAGCCGCATCGTGCCCGTAGATATCCTGGAAGAAGTGCACCTCTCCATTCGGCAGCACGACCGCCGTGCCGTATATGATCAGCACCGGGATTTTCTGTACCAGATTCACTTGCTGTGAATTGGGGCCGCTGTTCATCGCTGCCACGATCTTGTCTTTGGTCCAGCCTCCATTCTCCCGCAAGACCCATTCCGCCAGCGCTACAGGATCTTCCGCGCGAATACAGCCGTGGCTGAAGTCGCGCCGGGTTCGAGAGAACAACTCCGGCGCCGGTGTGCTGTGAAGATAGACGTTGTGCTCGTTGGGAAACATGAACACGATCAGGCCCAGCGAATTCCTGGGACCAGGCCTTTGCCGGATACTGAGAACGCCGGAGCGTAATTGCGCCAACTGCTCATCGCTGACGGCCCCCGTTGAAACCACGTGGCCGCCCCGGTCCACCACCTCGAAATCGTTCTTCCGCACGTAATCCGGATCTTTCTGGATCTTGGGCACAGTTTCACCGCGTTGGATGCTCAGGGGAACATTCCAGTACGGGCGGAACACCACGTAGGACATATCTTGGGCGAAGACCGGGGTCCGCGTTCGGTAGGCGCGACCCACAACTACTTTCATCGTCAATTCGATGACTTCTCCCGGGCCGAAGGCTCGCAAGGTGAACTCCGGGATATTAACAACCACGGGTGGATGCTGAAACGAGCGGGGCGCCCATCGCCAGCGCTCCAGGGTGAGCTGCAATTGGCGTACGCGGGAACTGAGCGGGGTGTTCAACTGGTCCAGAGTATCTTTGCCAATCCGCCCGTCAGCCTCCAGACCGTGCCTCTCCTGGAAGTGCTTCACGGCGTCGACGATGGGGCACTGGTAGAGCGTCGAGTCAGGCGCCACCGCGGCATTGGGCGGGAGATCACCAACCAGTTTCAGCAGGCGCACTAAGCGCGGCACGCCCGGATAAGCATCGCCTGGTTCGATCGTTTTCTTTGTTGCGGGCGGCAGCTTCTCGCCATCATCCTGAACGGCAATCTGCATGTATTTGCGCAGTGCTTCCTTGGTCTCCCGGTATAATTCAAACGGCGGTTCAACCTGGGATAGCGCTGCGGCAAGATCATGGGACTGGAGGATTTGATCCCGGATGAAATGTGGCAAGTCAAATTTGCTGCGCGCATCGTCGGCTCCAAGATGCACCACCCGGGGTTTAACCCGCCCGAATTGCAGGTCGGAGACGTAGCGCATCACGGAAACCGTCAGCGCCAGGTCGAAGCGTACCAACTCGTCTTCCGAGGCATGCTGGTTCTCCCCGCTCAACCTGGCGATGCGATCCCTCCAGCGCGGACCATCGTAATCCTCGGCGCTAAGTCCGGCTTGGTCTGCCTGTTCCAACGCGTTGATGACGGCTAGTGCCTGGCTGGTGGGATGTCCATCGTGCAGCCATGCGAGCGAGTAGTTCGAGGATTCGTAGAAGCTCTTGACGTCATCGCGGTTATCCGTAAAGTTGGGCCAGCGCAGATCTGCCAGCGTTCCCGCCTCGATGAAGCTCCGCAAGGCTTGCTGGCCCGAAAATGAGAGCTGCGGCGCGGAAGGCGACACTGCCCTGGCGGCCACTGGGGTAAGAATGGAAAAGACAACGAACAGGAGCAAAAGCTCGTTCAAGCGGCGAACAAGATGGCAGATTTTCATAGTGCGCATGGCCTCGTGCTTGCGCCCGGAGGAATTCATTCCTGCACCCGAATCTTCTCGAATGGCCACGAAGTGTACCACGACCTGCTCGGAGAAGCAGCCACCTTGCAGATACCTGCGGCAGGGCCAGGGGAAGCTACGGATTCTCGCGTTCTCATTGGTGGGCATGAAAAGGCGCGGACCAACAAAAGCGGCGGTACAGACTTGCGAAAACGTCGGGTTTTTGGTGGCTCGGGCGGTCATGATGCCTTCTGCGATCGTTGCTCTGGGTTGCCCCTTGGGGGCGCTCGTACTAGAACTGCGGCGCTATTCAGCCGACCAGCAGGTTGATGACCGGCGATGCTGTGGCCAAGGATTGGGCCAAAGAATTCCGTCGTTTCATCGTATATTCACCCCAAAATTCTGCAGAATCGTGTCAGTTAGACAAAAATGTCCGAACGTAATATAAAAATGTCCGATTTCTTCTCGGGCATTTTGTCCGAGATTTGTTTGTTTTCATACACTTATTGGCTTTGCTCGCGTTTTTTGTAACATCTTTTTTTGCGATGTCCCCTGCCGAACCATCCCAAAACTACTGATAAAGCGGCACATCCACCGAAAATTGAAGTCATTCATCGCAGGTGTGCCCCTTAGCGCTCTAATTCCCTATATCCCGCCCATGCCATCTCGAATCCCCAATCCCCAAGCCCTAACCCAGAACCCCGTGTCCCGAGTCCCCAGTCCCGGCTGTACCGGGCCAGCAAACAGTGCCCGGGACATGAAAACCTCCTAGGCGTGGTCGCCGGTGACTAGGCACTAAGCATTAGCCATTTGCACTGCCACCTAGCCGTACTGCGCGATTTCACCCTGACGTGGCTCTCCGCCCCCTTCCCCTGCAAGGTAATTGCAATAGCCTACTGTATTGTTTTAGAGATTTCCCATGGTATGAAAAGATCTTCGACGCAGGGTGTCCAATTGTCCGAGGAAAAGGGCCACCGTCCGCGCGGGCGCGCCGAACGTGCGGCCGCGCTGGAAAACCTCATTCCCGTAGGGTACACTGTGAACGAGGATGCGTGCGGCCGCGCCGCACGCGATTCGCAAAGGAACGAGTATGGCTACGATAATCAGTCCTCCCCAGGAAGAACGCGAACAGCGAGTTTTACTGAGGCACGTAAGCTGGGAGACCTATGAGAGTCTGCTGGCCGACCATGCCGATGCCCGTTCGCCCCGCTTCACTTATAGCGAAGGGATGCTGGAAATCATGAGCCCGTCGAGCGAGCACGAGAAGCTAATCCAAGTCATCGCCACAATCGCTGAATTGGTCGCAGAAGAGCAGGAGATTGAATTTGACAACCTGGGCTCTGCGACATTTCGAAGGCGGGATTTAAAGCGAGGCACTGAACCCGACGCGTGCTTCTACATCCAGAATGTTGAACGCATCCGCGGGAAGAAGGAAATCGACCTCACGGTAGATCCTCCGCCTGATCTGGCGATCGAGATCGAGATCACCAGCCCCGCCGTGGTCAAACTTCCGGTTTACGCTTGCCTGCGGGTGCCGGAGATCTGGTTGCATGATGGCCACGCTCCAAGAATTCTCCGGCTTTCAGGTGACCAGTATGAGGACTGTGACCGAAGTGGAGTATTGCCCTCCTTGACCCCATCGGTGTTGTCAGAGTTCTGCGAGCAGAGTAAGACCCTTACCACACTGGCTTGGCGCCGCATGGTGCGCACGTGGTCGCGGGGGCAGGCTCGATAGCGAACCCCCGCCCGCGAGCTACAACCATCCCTCTCACTTCGGCCCTGTGGATATCGCGCCGATTCTCGCCTCCTCGGTGGCGGGCACGAAAAGCCGCGGAATCAATAGAACAGGGTCGGAACGGGCACTCAGACCTGTAGCCGTGTCCATTTGCCTTCAAAGGCTATGGTTGAATTACAGATGAGCCTGCCGCACCCTGGGAAGGATGCGGTAGGCTTGATGATCTGCGAGCTACAGTACGGTGAGGGTGAGCGTGCCCGTTGCCGTGGTCGAACCTGAAGTGCCAGTTACGGTCACGATGTAGGTTCCCGCCGTGGTGCCGGGAATGATGACGTTGCAATTGGCGGTTCCCCCACCGCCACCGCACGCCAGCATGCCGCAGGCGAGAGTGACGAGGACCGTGAGCAGACCGAGCATCCTCCGCCAACTGCGCTGCCGCCCCGGGATGCCAAAGAGCAGGATGCAGGCCAGAGCCGCGCCTCCCGCGGGGTACCAGGGAACTCCGTGGTGAGTGAGATTGGCCGTAGTGCAGCCGCCGGCTGCCGTAGTGGAGATGGTGAGCGTGGCCGTACCGGCAGTTGAACCGGTAATGTCCACCGGGCTGGTCGAGCCGAAGCTGAATGTGGGTGGAGCCTCCGCGCCAGCCGGGCTGGAGGTGACTGCGGCCGTCAGCGCGACGCTGCTGGTGAAACCCCCGGACGGGGTCACGGTAATGGTGGAGGTGTTCCCCGAGGTGGCGCCGGGAGTGACTGTAACCGCTGTGCCAGTTATTGTAAAGCTGGGGATCGCGCTCAGATTCAACTCGGCGACAAAGGGGCTAATGAACGCAGGGTTCGTCGTTTCGAAGGCTCCGCTGGTGACCGGAAAATCGGCGGACTGGGCTTGACCCGTGATGTACACACTGCCGGAATTGTCCAGGGCCAATGCGTTCGAAGTATCACCGATCCCGACGGCGTGTTCGCTGCTCTCA
>Ga0326727_10010503_pt1 | contig 22033 bp, 15 predicted proteins | sample MB2enrmetagenome_FD_207643 | JGI IMG/M metagenome (GOLD analysis project Ga0326727, IMG submission 207643) | Lab enriched peat soil microbial communities from McLean, Ithaca, NY, United States - MB29MY | ecosystem: Environmental > Terrestrial > Soil > Wetlands > Peat | place: USA: New York...
TGGGCGACGTGAAGAACGCCGGTGCCTTCTACATCAAGGATGGGGCGGAGAGCAGTGTTTTGAAGGCCTTGGCCCTCTCTGGGGGGCTAAACGAACATCCCAGAAGCGTGGCATACATCTACCGCACGGAAGGGGGCGCTGAAGGGCGAAACGAGATCCCGGTTGAATTGAAGAAAATCATGGACCGAAAAACCCCGGACGTAGCCCTGCTCCCGAATGACATCTTGTACATTCCGGATGCAACGGGGCGTCGCGTCAGTTTGAAGATTCTGGAAAGCACCGTCGGCGTTGCCGCCATACTCGGCTCTGCAGTGATCTACACGCATTAGGCTGTTCAGGCAAAAGACATGTCATATCAATCCAAACTCACAGTCACAGAAGTGCTCCCTCCTGAGCTGCTGAATCAGCGGACAGTTCCCGCTTACCTCACACAGAGTCCCTTCCAGCAGGACATTGAACCAGAAGCTCCTGGTGTGCCACTGACGCACTATCTCTGGGTCCTTCGGCGACACCTGTGGAAGATTCTCGCGTTTGTTGCCGTATGTGTCCTGGCGACTTTTGTGGTATCGGCAAGGATGAAACCGATCTACGAGGCGACGGCAACTGTGGACATTGATCCTCAGGCCCCCTCTGGGGTCGTGGGTGATCAGTCGAATTCTTCCCTAAGCCTCTACGACAGCGATTCAATTGGCCAATTCTTGGCTACCCAGATCAAGCTGATTCAATCCGACGCCGTCTTGCGTCCAGTTGCTGAGCAATACCATCTCCTGAACCCGAACGAGAAGGCGAACAGTTCCGCTTCGCCATCTGAGCAGTCCATGGCTGCCGCGCCCGTTTCCTTAGGTCCGCTGAAAGTAACGCGCGCACCGAATACCTATCTCCTCCTTATCAGCTATCGCTCCTCTGATCCACATCTTGCTGCCGACGTAGCCAATGCGATTGCCAACTCCTATCTCTTCCATACCTACGATCTCCGCATTCATTCAGCAGCCGGTTTGTCTTCGTTCATGGAAAAGCAACTCGATGAACTGAAAGCCAAGATGGAGCGCTCCAGCCTCTCGCTTGCCCAGTTTGAGAAGGACCTCGATGTCATCAATCCTGAAGAAAAGACGAATATCCTGACCGCGCGGCTTCTACAGTTGAACACCGACTATACGACTGCTCAGGCGGATCGTGTTCGTGCTGAAGCAGCGTGGAACGCGATAAAGGCCGGCTCTCTCGAGTCCGCTGAAGCATCCCCGCAAGGAGATGCGCTGGCCAAGCTAACCGACTCCCTGAACCAGGCGCGCCAGCGGTTTGCTCTGGTGAAGGCCACGTATGGTACGAGTCACCCAGAATATCGCAAGGCAGCTTCCGAACTAGCCGAAGTCGAAAAGCAGTTTGACGATACCAAACGCTATATTGCCAATAGAGCGGAGGGCCAGTATAAAGAGAGCCTTAACCGAGAACAGATGCTTCAGGCCGCCGTTAACGAAACCAAGGCAGAGTGGGACCGCCTTAATGCACGCTCCTTTGATTACCAGCGCCTGAAGCAGGAAGCCGATACGGACAAAGCACTCTACGACGAACTGATTAAGAAGATTCGCGAAGCGAACATCAATGCAGGATTCCAGAACAACAACATCCGGATTGCAGATCTTGCCCGTCCACCACTCGGACCGGTCTCTCCAAACATCGGGCTGAACCTGATCCTGGCGTTTCTCTTTTCGAGCCTCCTGGCAATCAGCGCGGTAATTCTCTTGGATTCACTCGACACCACTCTTCGCGATCCAGCGGAAGCCGGCCGATTCCTAGGGACGGATGTGATTGCTAGCATGCCAATCGACCGCACGGCAGCTCAACTCCCGCGGCCCGCCGCGGCGGTCGCTACCATTGCCAAAGCAGAGATATTGCCGCTGGAGTCTGATGGGGAAAAGAAAAAGAGATATTATCGCTCAGCCTCCAATTTCGACGAGGCAGTGCGGACGCTTCGCAACACGATTCTGCTGTCCGATTTCGAGGGCAGACTGCACTCGATCATGCTCACAAGCGCTACACAAGGTGAAGGAAAGACAACGCTTGCCGCTCACCTTGCCATCGCCAACGCGGATCGCGGCAAGAAGACGCTCCTGGTTGATGGCGACTTGCGGCGCCCTAGCCTGCACACAAAATTCGCTTTGACCCCAGGCCAGGGGCTATCGAATGTACTTACTGGCGATTTCCCATGGCGCGAGGCCGTAATCCCTATCGAAGGTCAGCCTAATCTGGACTTTCTTCCGGCTGGCCTCGGTTCTCATCGAGCTGCCGATCTGATTGGGCCCCACCTTGCCACGCTGCTTGACGAGTTCGCCAAGGAATACGATCTGGTGATTCTGGATTCACCACCACTCCTAGGCTTTGCAGAATGCCTCCAGATGGCCAGCGCCGCCGATGGAGTCCTCATCGTCAGTCGAGCCGGAGAAACCCGGCGAAATGCCGTCGCCGAGGTCGTCTCGGTACTCAAACGGCTACGGGTCAATATCGTTGGTGTGGTCCTCAACCAGGTAACCCACAACATGTCTCCGGATGGGTACTCGCACTATGGGTATCACAGCTACGGGTACGGGCAGAAGCCCGAGAAATAGACTTGCATCTTGTCCAGTGAAGATCGGAAAAGACGCAGGGCAACGCTCGCAATCCTTCCGCGCCATCGAACGGACCTTTGGTTTCTGACGATTTCTGTGTATTAGCCCATACTGGGCTCTCGCAGGAGGTCGATTTTCAGGTCTCACCTGGCGCTATTGATTCAACGGGACTTCCAGCCCCGATGTACGATCGTAAGCCACCGTGTTGCAATAGATCTTCAGTCAAAGTTGTTCAGAGGGTGCCTTCCGATCAAAATCATGAAAGGTAGTGTCCTTCACCCCTGCGGTTTCAGCAGCTACTTTGAACCTGGCCGGCCATCCCGATTCAACCTCTGTATGTTGGGCCGTATAGTCGCTTGCGGTTTTTCTTCATCTTCCCCCTCACGATGGATGTCCGCGCTGTTTCGCTCGCAGTTCCCGCATTCAGAACGCCTGCTCCAATTTGCCTCCGGTTGCATGGCATGCTGCACACCACGTGTTGATCTCAAGAAAGGAAAGTTAACACACTGTCGAACCGAAATAGTCTCGCTTGGTCATACGTCTCTACATCTGTAACGAACGGCAGTCGTGTTGTATTTGGGGCATTCTCCGGCCTGCTCGTGTCGCGAATCCTGTCGCCTGAAGGACGCGGGGAATTCGCAGTCATCTCCTACTTTCCTACTCTGATGGGTGCACTGCTGACACTGGGAATGCCTCAAGCAGTCACTACCTTGGTTTCCAAGGCTCACACAAACATTGACGAACTTCTTACCGCCGGCTTTCGTCTCTCTGTCGCGCTAGCTTTGCTAGCAGCCCCCATCTTTGCTCTTGGCGCCCCACTGTCGCTGACCGGGGACAATCATCGCCTCGCAACTCAAGTTGCGTTAGCATGCGTGTGCGGTCCCTTTATGATCATAACGCCTTACTTTCATGCCATGGCCTATGGTCTGAAACGTTTCATGTGGGTGAACAGGGTCACCATTATTGGTCAAAGTGGCTATGTAGTCTCGCTAATAGGGTTGTGGTTCTTTGGCGTGTGTACCCCGCTGACAGCCGTACTCTCTGCCCTTGCATGTCAAGTACTGCAGTTCCTGATCCACCTGCTCCATATCAGACCGTCGTGTTTGACCGCATCGGTCGGACGCGAGTCTTACAAGAGTATTCTCAGATTAGGGTGGCGGCTTGCCATCCCGAGTCTGGCCCTTGTGATCCTCTCAAACGCTGATCGCGCACTTCTTATTCGCACAACGACCCTAGAGCAGATAGGATACTTCTCGACCGCCTTTGCTCTTACTTTTCCAATTACGCTGACAACTGAGGCCTTCACTCAAATCGGTTTTGTTGAAATCTCAAGTTCAGACGATCACATAGCTTCGCTTCAGTTAACCCTACGCCGTTTTCAGATGTCTCAGGTTGTAGCAATCTTGTGCTTTCTCCTTGCTTGCACTGTCATCGATCCCGTGATTCGTTATGGTTTTGGAATAGCTTACGTCAAAGCCATTCCAGCAGCGTATCCGCTTGCGCTGACGATGTGCCTAAGGGCAGTTAGCCGAACCCTGGAGAATAGTTTACGTGGTCTAAACTTCATACTGCCCGGCACTCTCTCAGCCACAGTTAACATTGCAGGACTTGTTTGCCTCAGCTTTCTCTGGGTGCCCCGTTGGGGTGCGATTGGGTTCTCATATGCAAGCCTTGTGTCCCAGGTTCTCTATTTGGCATCCCTGCTCGCCTTTCTCGCAACCAGGCCCAGTGTAAATCCGCAAATGCTATGGGGCTTGAGACTGAGCATCGCAGGCGCGATGACGCGTGCGCTTTGGGCCCTTTGCAAAAGAGTCGAAGTTTAGGCGCGAAAGAAAACTAATGGACGAGGCACACTGTTGAGCATTGGAAGAGTAAGGCGCTTGCGTTTTCTGGGTTCGGCCCTGTTTGGCATCTTTACCCTAGTCGTGTTGGCTCTGAGCTCAGAGAGTCGAATTGACGATGCCTGGGCAACACGCGTTAGTGCGGTACTCGTGATCGTCTCATGTGCCATTGTGCTCTACACGGTGATAAAGCAGAAGAGTGTTTTCAACGGATACACACTCGTTCTCGGCACATTCCTTCTTGCTTATCCGTTGTCTGCCCTAACGCATCTTGCTTTGGTGCAAGGTGCGTCTAACGGTTTTTACGATATGGCGATTCTAGACCGGAGCACTCAGGCCCACCATGTCTATTTCGCGCTGCTTTTGGTGTTCTTGGGGCAGGTTAGTCTCTGGTGGGGTTTATCGCCTGGCAGATCGATGCCTAAGTCTACGCGAATCCGCGTCATGCCATCAAAGACTCTTTACGTGCTCGGTGCGATGTTTACGATCGTCGGTATCTATGGTACTTACATGCTCGCTCGGGAATCTGCAAGCCTGGTATCATATTTGACAACCGTCGAGCGCAACAGGTATCTCGGGAATGGAATGGCGCGCTATGGATTCACTTCTGCGTGGTTGTTCTGGGGAATTACGTTCGGCTTAACGGCATTTCTAGGTTCGCGATTCGGGAAAACGCATGGGACAACGTCGTTGTTCCTGGTCATTGCCGGTGCCTTTTGCATCCTATTCAATATGTACTGGACAGGCGGGAGGGCAGAGGATATTCTCATAGCCCTCCCGCTCCTGATGGTGGTGCGAAAGCTTAACCGGCGTCTTCTTTGGCCGGCGACTGCGGTCATCGTAGCCGGCGTCATTCTTGTTATCGTATTGCAGACTACTGCGCGAACCAAGTTCGCGCGAGGAGGTTTCAACAGCCAGGTTGTTGACGTGTTCGACTGGCAGATGGGAAGATATTCGAGCCTTGGCCTTATATTCGATATGGTTGACGAGGATGGGTTTGCGTTGGGTTCCACGCTGCTCAATGGCCCGGCCATGACGTTTAACGCTCCGGCCACTCTCATGGAGATTCCATTCAAGATCCCTGAACCATTGCCGATCACCGCTCTTGTTGGAAGGTACCTGTATAGCAACACTGATCGCAATGGGGTAGTGCCGGGTACGATGGCTGAGCTCTACTACAATTTCGGCGCAATTGGAGTTATCCTCGGATTCTACGCTATCGGCAAGCTGGCCAGATACTGTATCGGACTAAGCGAAGACTGTAATAGTATAAGCGTCTATCTTCTGGCCATCTACGCTATTGTACTAATTTGCACGTGGATGATTCCGATGACGGCGACTCTCGCGCTCTATTTTCTCGCCACCAGAGGCTTGCCGGTTCTCTTGCTCTGTGTCATTGACTACCGCCGAGGGAATCCCCATCCCTCTGTCGCAACCTATCGACCGATCGACGCAAAGGGGCCTTTATTTGCCGTAACGCAGAGAAGACGAAACGTGAATCTGGCTTGAGGGGAAACTCGGACACCGGCCACGCCGGCAGCCACCAATGACTTCTTCGAGCGCATACCATGTGAAGTGTTCGGTTGCCTGGCATTTAGACTGGTCATCGCGATAAGATCGTGTTCCGGCAGTTAGCGTAGGGGCCTTTGGGAAATGGATTCAGAGTGTCGCCGTCGTCTGCTACGCCGCCGCCGGGCTACCAAAAGAACGACCGTGTCAGCGAATTCGAGGAACGAATGCCGAAGTGTGTTCTCATCGTGCGATCTGCGCATGGCGAGTTGTACGAACCGGCGTGGAATCGGGCACTGAACGAGATCGGAGTCAGGAGCGCCATTTTTGATGCGCACAAATGTTTGCTCCCTGGGATCGCCGGCCGCGTCGAAGAACATTACCTGCGCGGTCCGGGCATCTGGCGTGCTAACAGACGGCTGATTGAGAGGGTGCGAAGGGAACGCCCTGAAGTCGTCCTCCTGTACCATGGGCATCACTTCAACTCGGCGACGATTCAGGAACTGCGAAAATGGGCTTTCGTGACAGGCTGTCACTGTGACGATCCTTTCGGCCGGAGGGGACGGCACGAGTACAGGTTGCTGATGAAGGCATTGCCGTATTACGACGCATACCATGTGAATCGCCCCTGCAACGTAGGTGAGGCGAAAGCTATGGGAATCAAGAACGTCAGCGTACTGGAGCAGTACTATATTCCCTGGCTGCACTTTCGCGAGCCATTGACACCTGCCGACCGGGCTAAATGGTCCTCCGAACTCGTTTTTGTTGGACATGCGGAACCTGACATGCGTGTCGAGTGTTTTACGCGTGCAATACGGCTCGGAGTTCAAACACGGCTTTTTGGCGGTGAAAAGATATGGCGCGCCGCATTGGCTCCGGACGTCTTTGAGCGAGTCAGACCAATACAATGGATTCCGGCGCCGGACGTTCGCAAGGCCCTGTCTGGAAGTAAGATTGGAGCATGTTTTGTCAGCAAGTGGAACCGTGACGAGTGCACTAATAGAACGTGGGAGATACCAGCCTGCGGCCTCTTCCTGCTCGCCGAGCGCACACCCTCGATGCAGAATCTCTACATCGAAGGAGAGGAGGCAGAGTTTTTCGATAGCCCCGAGGAGTTCATCGACAAGGTGCAATTCTATCTAAAGAATGAAACATTCAGGCAAAGCATCGCAGAGCGTGGCTACAGGCGAGTCACTGCCAGTGGAAATGACATATTCTCAAGGATGAAGAAGTGGTGCGCAGACGTTGACCAATGGAGAGGTGAAGGAGATGTTCTGTGCGGCTCTCCCTCGGATGTTGCAACGGCTTGCTCTTCGCAACCCTTAGAGTCTCGATTCTCATAAATGAATCTTCGATAGCGTCCAAGCCCTGGAAATGTCCTATGGAGTTGATATTGCGCGCCGCGTGTTTCCCAAATGGAGATCAAACCATGCGAAATCGAGACTTCTAGAGTTATTATTCCGGAACTGGGCTGTCGTGCTCGGTAGGAGGGGAATTAATTTGTCGTCCTTGGTAACGCACGAAGCCGTTCAGACCACAAATTTCTGTGAAGAGGCGTGTGCCGCGAGCGCCCATGGCGCTCCAGCGAGAGAGGCTCCAAAACGACAACTGCGAGTCGGATTTCTGACCTATGACCTGCAGCGGAACACGGAAGATTTTGTCTTCGAGGTGGCGCGTTTGGGGACTTGCTCTGTGAAGGCGTTTCCGCTGTTCTGGCATATGGATCAGGAAGTGGCAAGAGTGGCGTTCCGTCCGGCTACCGCGAAAGCCAAGCACCTCGGAGTCGATGTTAAGGGCAGCACGCCTGAGGGCTTCATGTCGAACCTTGAATGGTCGGTTGGGTGGGATTGCGCCCTGCAATCGGACATCGTCGTTCTCAAGGGACTATTCGGTTTGGCAGCGATCTGGTGTGTGTTGTCTGCACGCCTTTTGGGGCGGGTCGTGATCTCTATCAACCAAACGCTCCCGGTCAGGTGGGAAAGGAAGCGCCGTTGGTGGGTCAAGCTACTGAAGAGGATGCTTCTCCCGATGTGTCAGTATTATATCTATCAGAATCCCGCAGCATTCGAAGTTTTAACTGAGGTCTACGGCTGCGCACCTGACCGGCTCATCTCCGCGCCATTCGAGGGCGGCGCTTCGTTGTTCAGGAGGATTCTTCGCCAAGTCAACTCTCGAAATGAAGTGCGGCGTGTTTTTGGTTTCGATGGGAAGGTCATTTTCCTATACGTGGGCAACCTCCACGCCTTTAAGGGTGTCACTGACATAGTAATGGCGGTAGCGCTGCTCCCGAAAGACGCCGCAGTTTTATGTGTCTTTGTCGGACCCGAGGAGCCATCGAGCAAGGAGGGCGCTACTGGGACAGTCGAATACTTCACGCGCCTGGCTCGGACGAATGGAGTAGAACACCTCGTGCGGTTCCTTAAGCCGGTCGCGCCGGAAAAGCTGGCGGAGTTGTACTGCGCTTCCGACGTCGTGTTGCTTCCGACTCGGAAGGACTGTTTTCCGAAGGTCTTGGTCGAAGCTGGTTTGGCGAGCAAGCCGCTTGTAACGACAAACGCATGTGGGTCTGCGGGACTCATCGTGCAAGACGGTGTGAACGGGTTCATCATCGAGCCCGGTGATCCGGCCGAGTTATCTCAGGCCATGACCAAGCTCTTAGATCTAGAACTACGTTCCAGGATGGGCGCGCAATCGAGAGGAATCGTCGATGAGCACTGCAGGATCGATCTCGAAGTGCAAGGGTATATGACTGCGATAAAGCGTGCCTCGGAGTACCTGCGATCAAAGGAGACTGTGTGAGCGCTGTAGTGTGTCCGGCGTGCGGCGGTCGAGCGAACTCCATGGTCGAATCTTGCAACGGCTACGAGATTCTTGCTTGTCGTGAATGTGGTCTTTCGTTTTGTGATCCCATGACTGCTGGTGCCGAGCCGTTCTATCGGACCCACATCACCTACCGTCCTGTCAATGCCTCCAGACTTCGCATGAGTACTACCGCAGTGAAGAATCGAGCCAACCGCAAACTCTTCGCGCTCGTACCGCCCAACGGCAGGATGCTCGACATCGGGTGTGGAATCGGCTCCCTTGTTCGCTACGCTCTCGACATGGGACTGGATGCATATGGGATCGATTTCAACACCGAGTCTATCGAAACCGGTAGATCAGCCCTCAATCTGAATGAGCGCTTGGTGGCCGGAAACTTGCTTGATCTCGAAACCCACTTTTCGCAGACTGGCACTTTCGATCTAGTCACCTTATTCGAAGTCGTTGAGCACGTTTCAGACCCCGTCGCCCTTATTAGATCAGCCGCTAGGCAATTGAAGGATGGTGGGTTATTGGCTCTTACATGCCCCAATGAGGATCGCTGGCAGCCTACAGGACGCATATTTGTGGACTATCCGCCGCATCACTTAACACGATGGCGACCGGCAACGCTTCGTCGATTCCTAGAGACGCAGGGCTTCAGACATCTTTGCACCAGAATCGACACCACTGCCAGGGACTTTCTCTGGGTCGCATACGTCAACTGGTCGGCAGCTCGATTATTGCCCTCGACCTCAGTGTCGCCCATTTCCAGCAGCCATGACATGGGAGACAACGCCGACAATGCCGGCTGGACCACGCAGAAGCTGTTCCTTGATTGTATGCTGAGACTTGCTTGCTGGCCCATTGACTTGATTCTAAAAAGCGTCGGGGTTGGAACCATGGGCATGCGAGTAGTTGCTCGGAAGTGTTCGTCTTGAGCGACATCAGGTTTGGAATTGATATGGCGTCGTCGAGAGACCCTCTGGTCAGCGCCGATGAGGAGAAAGTCGCTCGTATTGATCGAGTGGAGACCTAACAGCGATAATTGGACCCTTAATCTGCCATGAACCCGATCCTTCTTTCAGTGTGTATTCCGTCCTACAATCGACCAAATGAACTTGGCGAGTTACTTGTGAGTATCGCGCGGCAGCCGAGGGGCAACTGGGAAATCGTCATCTCAGAGGACTGTGCGCCAAAGCAAGCAGCGGTGCAAGCCGCTGTTGAGCAATTTCGTAATACGCACCCGGATATTCCAGTCAAGTTCTCTTCAAATGCTTCGAATCTCGGATTCGACGGAAATCTTCGTGTCCTCCTGGAGCGTGCATCCGGGGCGTATTGCATGTTTATGGGGGACGACGATCTCTTATGCGACGGGTCTTTGGCAAAAGTAGAGGCTGCTGTCGCGCATCCAAACGTCGGGGTCGTGCTCCGGGGATGGCAGTCGATAGAGAAGTCCAGCGGCAGGGTTATCGAAAACCATCGATACTACCCGCGAGATATGCTCTTTGAGCCAGGAAGTGCCACGATCGTGTCCTTCTTTCGAAAAGCCGTGTTTCTTTCAGGCGTAGTCCTTCACCGCGATTGCGCCCTTAAATACGCGACGACAAGGTTCGATGGAAGACTGCTCTATCAGGTGTGGCTCACAGGGCGAATCCTGGGCGAGATGAATGGTTACTATATTTCGGACATTTTGTCGCAGCGAAGAGTCGGAGGAGAGCACTTCTTCGGATCCTCGAAAATAGAGAAAGGGCGCTTTGAGCCGAAAGTGACAACGCCTGCGCACTCTATTACATTTATCAGTGGCCTCACGGAGATAGCCGATGCGTTAGGAGACGATGTGGAACCTGACATTGCCGCCAAAATCCGGCATGATTTGGCTGCATACAGCTTTCCCATCCTTTCCATGCATGCGAAGCGGTTGTCTAGGCGCGAGTTCCGCCGGTATGCCGACGCACTTGCGCGCCTTGGTCTTGGCGAATCCTGGCTATTCTGGGTTTATTTCTGGCTGCTTAGTACCGCAGGCGCAGACATCTCTGAGAGAGCTGTGCGTTTGGCCAAACGCGTAATTGGCCACACGCCGATTCTTGTCCGAAACTGACTCTATCAGGGCTTGGGTAAGCCCTTTCGGACGGGAACCAATCCGCGCTGGCGCGGATGGCTGTGCGTCGCGTTCAGTCTGTTAGACAAGAACAATTTGCCTCTACGGATACAAGCCCGCAAACTCTGCTGATGAGGTGTTAAGTTAATTCCGGTTCATATATATGCCTTCCGAGGTTGACACATGCCCTATGACAATGTCCCAGGTTCAGTGATGCAAGTTGCCACTCCCCCGTACTTACGTCTAGCGCAGCCCCCAAGCTGGTGCCTATGGGCTGCGCGCTTGGCTGTAATAGCACTCGGTGGATTACAAGCTTGGAGTACACGACGGGACATGAATCCCGATGGGATGTCCTATTTAGATTTAGCATATCAGTACAGCCAAGGAGAGTATGCTCATGCAGTGAACAGCTACTGGAGCCCATTCTACAGCTGGATTTTAGGGGGAATGCTAGTTGTCATTCACCCCACATCATACTGGGAATTCGCTGTAGTGCACCTGACAAACTTTATGATTTATGCAGTAGCACTGATTGCGTTCACCTGGATGTATCGAGAGATGATGAAAACGATTTGTCCTGAGACGAACCTGCAGTCAAGACGAATTGGAGAGCTGTTCGGCATCAGTGCTTTTCTTGTCAGTAGTCTGTCATTGATTACAGTTGGCATTGTTACTCCAGATATGCTGGTATCTGTATTTGTATATTGTACCTTTGCTATTGTGGCTCGACTGCACCGAAACAGTGACTCGGCAATTGACTGGGGGGCTCTTGGAGTTCTGATTGCCTTTGGGTATCTAGCGAAGGCGGTGATGCTGCCAATTGGCCTTCTGATAGTAACCGCAACGATGGCATCGCAGTTCGCTAAGTCGGAGTCCAGCCGGACAAGGAAAAAGACTCTCGTATTAACAGGTATGACATTGTGCATTGCTGTTGCCATCGCGGGGCCGTTTGTCTATGGTATTTCCGCTAAGGCTGGGCGGTTTACGACAGGAGATTCCGGCAAACTGGCGTACATGTTCGACGTTAACAAGATGCCTTTTGATTCGTACGAGGCATCGTTATCCAGATACCGTCGTGTTTCGCTGCAACACAATATTCAACCACTCGATCCTAGATTCGCGTCAATAGTCAGCACTGTCAGTAACGACGGATGCACCTATTCTCCGTGGTGCAGTCCGGCATTATGGTACTCAGATGTACGCCTAATGTTCGAGCCAAAGATGCAGCTCAGAGCCGTCGTGCGAAATTTCGCTAACTGGGCCCGGATTGCGGGAACTAGCGGAGTCGCACTGCTGCTGGTAACAGCTATAAGCGTCCTGGTTACCCTTCCGGTAAAGCAGTTGACGGGCGCCAGTCGTCGATTAGTGTGGTGTTTAATTCTGCCGTCTGTTGCCGCACTAGTGATGTACACAGCGATTTACGTCGAGGAGCGATACGTCGCCCCGTTTCTGGTGGTGACGCTCTCTTTGCCTTTCATATGCCGCTTAGCTGAAATCGACAAGTATTTGCACAGCGATGCGATTAGAAGTTGGCTAGTGCTTGCCACGACTGCATGCTTTTTGGCGGTTGGCGGCATGGAACTTTATAAGTATTCATACGATTACGGCAAGGGCGAGCATCTTGAATGGCAGGCCGCACAGCGGCTCGGTGCGATCGGTGTGATGCCTGGAGATGCCATAGCTCAAATTGGTGGAAGGGCTGAATACTCCTACTGGGCACACCTCGCGCACGTCAAAATTGCCGCCCACTCGACGACAGCGGACGAACTTTGCACGGCTTCTACTGAAGACCGAATACACCTTATGAACGCGCTAAGCCGCGCAAATATCCACTTTTTGGTGGGGGAGCCGCCATGTGGGATCAGCTACAAGCAGAATTGTACGCCACTCGGCACCCAAGGGTTATGGGCGTGCAGAATCGAGTAAAGCTTCTATTAGGGTGTGTTCACACTACTCTGAGAGCCTCGACGATCAGCGCGAAGTGAAGGAAGGCAAGGATCACGAATAGAGCAGGAGGGCATCAAGGGTGATTTCAGATTCTTCCAAGATGGAGTCTTCACTGGATTCCTGGTCGCCTGTCAGGGTATCGCCCGTCAAGACTTCTGGAATCGGAAAGTGAGATACGAAAAGTGATCATGTCCTCTCAAAGCGACGAATCTGCTGTTCTCTTCCATCCTCGGGGGCAGTCAAAAGCGGCCACTTTCGGGGTTCGTCTCAGAGCGCACCTGCAGATCATGCGGCTGGATCACTCGATCAAAAACATTTTCGTCATTCCTGGAATTGTTGTTCCCTTAAGCGTGCTACGGACGCCATTGCTGTCGCCGCCTCTCGTCTGGAACATTCTGGTCGGCTTTCTCGCGATAACCTTGATCGCATGCAGCAACTATGTCTTGAACGAGTTGCTAGATGCGCCTTTCGATAGGCTGCATCCAAAGAAGCGGAACAGGCCGACGGCTCAGGGATTGGTCAGTGTGCCTGTCGCCTACGCGCAATGGCTTCTTATGATGGCTGCAGGCATTGCGCTGGCAGTGACGATCTCCCGGCCCTTTGCCTATACGGCGGGCGCGCTTTGGGTCATGGGTTGCTTTTATAACACCCCTCCCTTCCGGACGAAGGATAAGGTCTATCTTGACGTCCTCTCCGAGTCCGTCAACAATCCTCTGCGCATGCTTCTGGGCTGGTTTATGGTGACTTCCGCACTGATTCCGCCGGCTTCTCTTCTCCTTTGCTATTGGATGATAGGCTGCTACCTCATGGCGCTCAAGAGGTTCAGTGAATACCGTGAAATTGGCAGTGCGCAGGTAGCCGGAACATATCGAAAGTCGTTCCAGTACTATACTGAAGTCTCTCTTCTGACTTCAGTAAACTTTTATGCCTGCGTCGCAATGCTTTTTTTTGGCACGTTTATCATGCGGTATCGGATTGAATGGATTCTTGTCTTCCCCTTGCTAGCACTCATGATGGCTACGTATTTCAAGCTCGCGTTTCAGCCAAACAGTGCCGCCCAGAACCCTGAAAAGTTGTATCGTGAGCCTCTGCTGATGACCGAGGCGATCCTCATTTCGGTGCTGATGATCACTCTTCTTTACGTTGACATTCCCGTGATTGGACGGATATTTGCGCCTACGCTGCCTACTGTTCTCGGGCATTGAGTTCATTGCTGCGAGTCAAATTGCGAAACGGGTTAACGATCAACGCCGCAGGTGTGCGTCTAATCGCATACCTTCGTTCATTTATTTTCCAATTTCGAGGAGACCCGCCATGGCTGGCCATGCGGCGAGTGCTGAACGTTCGCATGCACGCCTCGGTCTGGGTGGGCATTTGTTTACTCATGCTCTGCTGGAGGGCCGTTTTGGTCCTCTGGCTTCACGCCAGCCAAGGGAGGGTCTTTCCCGCATCCGACACGAGGATGGATTCCATTCTTTTCGGCTGCATCCTCGCCATGGTTGCAAATCCCTTGTTAGGCCATCGGCCTAGTCGCGGGCTTGTATCTTTCTTTCTAGGTGCGTGGACCTGCATTGCGGTAGCGTATTGCATTGTTGGACCAAGAGGTCAACAGGTATTTGGATTCACCCTGCAAAGCATGACATTTGTCCCAATCTTCGCCGTCGTGATGCAGCACCAACAGACCCGCTGGGTATCCTGGCTGGCGAGCAGCCCAATGGTCCTAGTCGGCAAGCTTTCCTACACCCTTTATCTGTGCCACTTTACGATTCTTCTGGCGCTAAAGCACTATAACGGAGGGCGGCTGTCATTTCCAGTGGTTGTGTTGGCGCTCGCAATGTCTGTGGCTATCTCCTGGTTGGTCTACGTTTTCGTCGATAAGCCGCTGGCTGGAGTTCGACGTAGACTACATAAGGCTCGAAGAAACCGCCTTGCAGCAAGCAGCGGAGAAATGGCGACAGCAAGCGCTGAGAGGTTTCAAGAGTGATTTCAGACTTGCCCCAAGTGGAATCTCCACTGGATTCGAAGTCGCCGGCAAGGGTTCTGCAGGTCCACTGCCGGTATAAATCGGGAGTCGCAGGGGAAGACTCGGTCCTGAGCGAAGAGCGCGGCATCTTGTTGGGCAACGGGCACGTCGTCGAACAGTTTTTCGGGCACAATTCGTCGTTCATCCCCGACAGCCTAATCAGCGCTTTGCCAAAAGGCGTTCTTTCAATTTGGAACCCTCGCGCTTCGCGGGAGTTATTGTCTGCGGTTCAATCCTTCAAGCCGGATGTGGTTCACGTTCATAACACCTTTGCTGAGCTTAGTCCTTCGATCTTCTGGGCTTTGAAGAGAGTGGGGATTCCCGTGGTTCTTACCTTGCACAACTATCGTACGACGTGCTCAACTGCGATTCTAATGAGAGACGGCAAGCCTTGTGAGAAATGCGTCGGGAAGTTCCCTTGGGCTGCCTTTCGGTACCGTTGTTCATACAACAACTCTGTAGCAGCTGGTGCGTGTATAGCAATGACCCAGGTGGTACATAATATGCTCTCGACCTATCGGCGCAAGGTGGATGCTTTTATTGTGTTCACCGCGTTTCAGCGGGATTTGATGGTCCGGTCCGGATTGCCGCGCGAGCGAATTCACGTGAAGCCCAATTTTGTCCCAGACTTGAGAGCTATGCTGTCAGATGCAGGGGAGAGAACCGATGAACTTGCATACTTAGGAGTAATTTATCCGGCTAAGGGGGTCGATCTCCTGCTTTCGGCCTGGAAAGAAATTAACCATGGCGGTTACGGCTTGGCGGTTGTTGGGTCTGGACCTGATGTCGCGCGCATCCGTACGGAATTCGCAGAATCCACGGATGTGGAGTGGTGCGGCCAGCTAGCACGAAACGAGGCGCAAAAGAAATTGGCCCGTGCTCGATGGCTCGTTATGCCTTCGCGCTGCTACGAGGGCTTCCCGATGGCGCTCCTTGAAGCACTCGCTTTGGGAACGCCTGTGATAGCTCCGAATCACGGCTGCTTTCCCTCTATCCTCAGCCACGGGCACAATGCCCTTCTCTACACAGCCAACGACCAACACGCACTTGCTAGCGCGATTCAAGAAGCGTTGAGAATGCATCCTTCATGCTGGGAGACTTTCTCTCAGCAAGCGCGTGCCGAATACCTCAAACAATATACGCCCGAGTCGAGCTATCGTCAGTTGATGCATGTTTATGGCAATGCGATTGCGCAGGGAGCACATTTGGACCGCGAACCATGAGCATCCGCATATGCGGCGAATCAGTGTCTTACTGAGTGCGGCGGCTTGCCACTTGAGAAACTGCTCCCGTGATGAGTCACCACCATCGCGCTCGCAGTTCGCTTAGTGCCAGAGTGGCCTGGAACAGCATGCGACTAGAACTCCTTGACGTTATCGATGCTGGCCGCCCTTCCTTTCGCTGTGACTGTCGAGTGATCCGTATCATCGAACGCGCAGAAAATGACGCACATCAACTTAAAGAAGGCTAATGGCGGCTCAAACGTCCTGACAAGTACTAACAAGGAGCGACAGGAGGAGGGCTACTTGTCCCCACCCTTAAGACGTCAAGAGAATCGGCAGAAACTGGTTCTTGCAATCAGTCAATTCTATGGATATGACTCTGCTGCTGTAGGGAACTTTCTCGCTGACGCTGCGAGCGGAATCGTGACAGCCGGTCATCGCTTCAGGGTTGTTTGTGCCCACGAGTCGTATCGAGGCGTGAGGCGTGATGCGACAAATGACGTGCGCTCTGAGATGAGTCAACTGCCAGGGCGGTGCGGCATCGAGGTTGTTAGACTTCCCAACCTCCGGTTTTCACATACTGCATTTAGACGATTACTTTCTTATGCGACGTTTTATCTAGGAGCGATTTGGAAGGCTGTTACGGGGCCAAGACCGGACGTAGTGCTGACATTGACGGCGCCGCCAGGGATGGCATGGATAGGGTGGCTGATGCAGCGGATACGCGGATGCCGCCACGTAGTGTGGGAGATGGACTTGTACCCGGACATAGCGGTTGCGTTGGGTATGCCGTTCGTCGGCCGGTTGGGAGGACTGCTGGACTATCCCCGGCGACGGGCAGACGTTGTTATTGCCCTGGGCGATTGTATGAAAGAGCGCTTGCTGCGGCATGGCATTCCTCAGGAGCGAATATGCGTTGCGGAGAATTGGGCTGACGGGCGAAAGATCCATCCGTTGCCCTTTCCCCACCTCCCTCCGCTCCGAATCCTTTACTCAGGCAACTTGGGCCTGGTACATGATGTTTCGACAATCCGCGAAGTGATAGAACGGCTGGCGAATGACCAAGGCCTTCGCTTTGACTTCGCGGGTGGCGGACCTCAAAGGAAAGATCTCGAGGAGTTTTGCCAGCTCAACGGCGCAGGGAATGTCTCCTTTCGGCCATACGTTCAGTGGGAGGATTTAGGCGCGAGCCTTGCGGAATGTCACGTTGGCCTGGTAACGCAGAAGGCAACGACTGTCGGGGCTATCGTCCCAAGCAAAATGTATGGGCTCATGGCTGCTGGGCGGCCGGTGCTTTACATTGGTCCAGCGGCCGCTACGCCGGCGCTCTTGACCAAACGGTTTAATTGCGGCTGGCATTTCGAGTGCGGCGACGTGGAAGGAGTGTTAGGGCTACTCGCGCACGTTCTGGTACATCCGGAAGAGATTTACGAAAAGGGAGAATGCGGGCGCAGAGCATTTGAGATGCATTTTGACGAAGCTGGCGGCGTGGCGCGAATCTGTCGTGCATTGGGTGTGGAACCGCCAGCGATATCTCCAGCACAATTGACCGGCACTGCACATTCCAATCCTCAACTGGTTACTTGATGCATTTGCACTGGAGCCAATATGGCCAAGCGAGTACTTATCACTGGAGCAGACGGCTTTGTCGGCAAAGCGGTCTGCCGTAGGCTGCTCGAATCTGGCTTGGCGCCGCGGGCGGGTCTGTGGAATGCCAGTCTGTGGCCTGCGCTGAAGGCAGCTACCCCCGGACTGGATGAGTTTGCAACAATCGGTGACCTGAGTGCAAATCCTGATCTGTGTTCAGCCCTCCACGATGTGTCGACAGTTGTGCATCTGGCCGCACGGGTTCACATCATGCATGACAAAGCCCTCGATCCCCTCAAGGAATTCCGGCGCGTAAATGTCGGGGGAACCACGGCCCTGGCTCGCGCCGCTGCGGCTCAGGGCGTGCGGCGGTTCGTTTTTGTTAGCTCAGTAAAGGTAAATGGCGAGTCAACCGGGGGAAAACCATTTACTGAAGGAGACGTGCCCGCACCGCAGGACCCCTACGCTGTTTCGAAGTGGGAGGCCGAAGAAGCGCTTCGTCGCACCTCTGCGGAGACCGGACTCGAGGTCGCCATCATCCGCCCCCCGCTCGTCTATGGTCCAGGAGTGCGTGCGAACTTCCTGCGTTTGATGGGCCTGGTTAGGCGCGGGCTACCCCTGCCGCTGCCCGATACGAAGAACCGGCGGAGTCTGATCGGCGTCGAGAATCTCGCCGATTGTCTGGTGCGCTGCGTTTCGCATCCCGGAGCCGCCAACCAAACCTTCATGATCAGCGATGGCGAGGATTTATCCACGCGCGAACTGGTGTCCAGGTTGGCCCCGCTCCTTGGGCGGTCCGCCCGGTTTCTGCCTGTTTCAGAACGCGCATTGCGCCTCGCTGCCTGGCTCGTCGGGAAGCGGTCTGCCGTCGATCGGCTGTTGGGGTCGCTTGAAATTGACTCCAGCAAGGTCCGGCGATCATTAGAATGGGAGCCTCCGGTTGCGCTTGGCCGCGGTTTGGAAGCCACCGCAAGTTGGTATCTCGAATCGTTAAAGCAGCCGGCATGATTGGACTCGTTCCGAAGTCACTTTAAAACTCTGCGGTGTTTCGAAAGTCGGAGATACACGGTGCCTCGGACGAAGCGAGTTTTTGATGTTATGGTTTCTTTGCTGCTTTCGCTGTTTTTGCTACCATTGTTGGTCGCCATTGCGCTGCTTATCAAGGTCACCTCGAAGGGGCCAGTCATTTATTGGTCCGATCGGGTGGGGAGAAACAACCAGATATTCCGCATGCCGAAGTTTCGCAGCATGAGGGTCGACACCCCCCAGGTTGCAACCCATCTCTTGTCGGATTCCACGGCGTACCTGACCCCCATCGGCAGTCTTCTCCGCCGGTCGAGTCTGGACGAGTTGCCTCAGTTGTGGAGCATCCTTGTCGGCGACCTGAGCTTTGTTGGTCCGCGCCCCGCGCTGTTCAATCAGTACGATCTGATAGCGCTCCGGACCGAGCGGGGCATTCAGGCTCTGGTGCCTGGCCTGACTGGATGGGCCCAGGTGAACGGCCGTGATGAGTTGCCGGTTCCAGTCAAAGTACAGTTCGATTATGAGTATCTCCAGCGGCGCTCTCTTCGATTCGACGTCGCCATTATTTGCATGACTATTGGCAAGGTATTGCGCCGAGAGGGTGTGCACCACTAGGGAACCTGCCTACCGAGTTGGTGTCGTAGCGCCAGGGTGCGCCCGTGACGGACTCGCCTTTATCGGGCAAGGGCAAGATTTTTCTGAGATGCACCTTGGTACTCCTGTGTGGTGCGCTTTTCCAAGACGCACGAGACAGTATTGGCGGTTCGTGTGCCTGTCGTAAGAAGACGAGTTACGCGTCATCAAAAGAGTCCGAAGGACGGTCGGCGCAGAGGCGTCGACGCAACGTGGTACAAAACGATTGTCGTGTTGAAGCCGGGGAACCGGGGATGGTCAGATAAGGATGCAGAAAATGCTTAAAGCGTGGGGAGTGAGTGATCGTCGTGAGGCAATGCGCCGAGCTCTCGTCTGGGCGGCGCAGATTGGCTTGTTTGCATTCTCAGGTGTGGCGGCATTTCTACTGCGGTTCGACTTCAGCCTGCCGCTGGCGTACCGTCGCTACCTTCTTTATGCACTTCCGATCTGGGTTCTGGTCAAGATTGCCGTGTTCCATGCGGCAAAGCTTGATCGCGGTTTGTGGCGGTACGTATCTTTGGCCGATCTAGTCCGCGTAGCCTTCGGCAACGTTACTGCATCGGCCATCAGTACCATTCTGATCCTGTTGATCGCGCCATCAGGCTTTCCACGATCAATATATTTTCTCGATTTGATGGTCTGCTTCCTTGCCACAAGTGGGCTTCGAGTGATCGTGCGCATGACGGTGGAAGCTACGTCAAGCCTCCAGAGCAGAAAGATCGTGGAAAGACGCACGCTAATCTACGGAGCAGGCAGCGCGGGGATTACTCTCCTTAAAGAGATTCGGCACAATCCACGATTGACGTATCGCCCATGCGGTTTCCTGGACGACAGTCCGGACAAGAAGGGTTTGCGGCTTGCTGGCGTACCGGTACTCGGAGGAGGAGACGAGATCGAGGCACTGGTAAGAGAGCACAATATTGAGACGATTCTGATTGCCATTCCCTCGGCCACGGGCGCCGAGATGACTCGAATCCTCAAGCATTGCCATGCGGCGAAAGTGGAGTGCAAGACTGTGCCCGGCTTGGCCGAGGTCATTGAAGGGCACGCTCTCGCTGGCCAGATCCGTGAGGTGGCAGTTGAGGATCTGCTGGGCAGAACTCCTGTACAGCTCGACGAAGGTCAAATCCGACGCCAACTTGAAGGCAAGATCGTGCTCGTTACAGGCGCCGCCGGCTCCATCGGCTCGGAACTGTGCAGGCAGATTGCTCGCTTCAGACCTGCGAAGATCGTTGGATTCGAAATTGCCGAATCGCCTCTGTTCGAGATCGATCGAGAGATGCGGCAAGCATTTCCGCATGTTCCGTTCCTCCCAGTAGTCGGCAGCATTCAGAATCGTGCCCGTATCGACGAAGTGTTGTCGCAGTATAAGCCCAGCGCGATCTATCATGCTGCCGCCTACAAGCACGTTCCCCTGATGGAAGCCCACATATTCGAAGCTGTTGAAAACAACGTTTTCGGAACTTACAACATGGCAGTAGCAGCTGCGAAGCACGGCGTCGAAGACTTCGTTTTAATCTCCTCTGATAAGGCGGTCCGTCCAACAAATGTAATGGGCGCAACCAAACGAGTTGCCGAACTGTTCCTCCTTGCCCTTCAGAATGGCCGGACCAGTTATGTTGCTGTCCGCTTTGGCAATGTTCTGGGTTCAAACGGCAGCGTCATCCCCATCTTCAAGAAGCAAATCGCGGCCGGCGGGCCTGTTACTGTCACGCATCCCGAGATGCGCCGCTTCTTCATGACCATCCCCGAATCATGTCAGCTTGTGCTGCAAGCTTCGGCAATAGGAAAGGGCGGTCAAATTTGCGTATTGGACATGGGACAGCCCGTGAAGATTGTCGATCTAGCCAGAAATCTGATCCTGCTGTCAGGACTCAAGCCGGATGAAGACATCAAGATCAAGTTCACGGGCATGCGCCCTGGCGAAAAACTCTATGAGGAACTAAGTACGCTGCTTGAAGACACAGTTCCAACCACGCACGAAAAGATTCGCATCTTCATAGGTAACGGGATGCCAGCAGGCGATATCCAGGTCTGGCTCGGCCACCTCCACGATGTTTGCGAGGCGCGAGATACGGGCCGTCTCGTGGTTGCGCTTAAGGAACTGGTGCTGGACTACAACCCGAGCATTTATCTACTGAAACACATCGTCCAACCTTTGGCGATCCCCGCGGTCAAGTCGGCGGTTGACTGGTCAACCAAGGGAAGTCAAACGGAGCTGCCAAATGTTCCGGTAGGGGCCGTGGGATTCCCAGCAGCAGGAAAGTGAAGACCCGTTCGATCGATACTGAGACCGAACCGCTGGAAACGCATTCTGGGTGACCTGCTTCGTTATGCTCCCGATCGGGCACCCGCCTTAAGCTGTGTCGTTTTGAAGCTCAAGCCAATTTCCTGGGCCTGAACAGACGCACGAGGATGTAAGTCACCACCAGCAGAACAACGGCACTGCAGCAATTCAGGAGCACGTCCAATGGCGAGCCTGTCCGGTTGGGTAGAAAGGTCTGGTGGTACTCATCGGCGCTTGCCATCAGCGCCGTTCCCAGAAGCGCAAGAGCTGCATCCTCCAGGAAGCCGGAGCGGGGCAGAGTCATCCACCAGGCGCGGAGCCACGTCAACCCGATCCCTCCATAGCCAAGAAAGTGTCCAGATTTGCGGATCAGGCTATGGACGACTTCCCATCGGGCGTTGCTAATGGGACCAAAGATCAGCTGAAAGAGCCACCGGAGCGGGCCAGTGGTGTGGTC
>Ga0326727_10010504_pt1 | contig 22032 bp, 13 predicted proteins | sample MB2enrmetagenome_FD_207643 | JGI IMG/M metagenome (GOLD analysis project Ga0326727, IMG submission 207643) | Lab enriched peat soil microbial communities from McLean, Ithaca, NY, United States - MB29MY | ecosystem: Environmental > Terrestrial > Soil > Wetlands > Peat | place: USA: New York...
GCACCCGAGCGTTAGGGGTGGTGGGACCTAGACCCCGAGTTCTTTGCGGATGGCGGCGGCGATGGTTTGGGCGTGGTGTTGCATGAGGGGTTCGGATTCGGCTTCGATCATGACGCGGGCGAGGGCCTCGGTGCCGGAGTAGCGGATGACGACGCGGCCGGAGTCGGCGAGGGCGAGTTCGGCGGCGGCGATGGCGGCGGCTACGGTGGGGATGGTGTCGAGCGGGGGCTTGGCGCGGACATGGACGTTGACGATGACCTGGGGGAAGGTCTTGAGGTCGGCGGTGAGCTGGGCGAGGGTGCGGCCGCTGCGGTGGACGATGTCGAGCAGCAGCAGCGCGGTGAGCAGGCCGTCGCCGGTGGTGGAGCGGCCGGAGAAGATGATGTGGCCGGACTGTTCGCCGCCGAGGGCCGCGCCGGTGGCGAGCATCTGCTCGAGGACGTACTTGTCGCCGACGGGGGCACGCAGCATTTTGATCTGGGAGCGGCGGAGGGCGGCTTCGAGGCCCATGTTGGACATAGTGGTGGCGACGACGGTGTCGTTAGTGAGGAGGCCGCGGGCGGCCAGGTCGCGGGCGGCGAGCAGAAGCACGGCATCGCCATTGACGACCTTGCCGGTCTCGTCGGCGAAGAGGGCGCGGTCGGCATCGCCGTCGAAGGTGATACCCATGGAGGCGTGGTGCTTGACCACCTCGGCGGCCACGACCTGAGGATGGAGGGCGCCGCAGTCGGCGTTGATGTTGCGGCCGTTGGGCGAGGCGTGGGTGAGGATGACTTCGCCGCCGCCGTTGGCGTTGAGCTCGGCGAAGAGCTGGGGCGCGATGGAGCTGGCAGCGCCGTTGGCGCAGTCGACGACCAGGCAGCGGCCGTCGAGGGAGAGATCGGGGACGGCGGCGAGCAGGAAGCGGACGTACTCGGCACGGTCGGACTCGTTGATCTGCGGAGGTTCAAGGTTCGAGGTTCGAGGTTCAAGGGGTGAGGCTGCGAGGTGGCGGAAGATTTCGGCTTCGATGGCGAGCTCGGTCGAGTCGGGGAGCTTGTAGCCGTCCGGGCCGAAGAGCTTGATGCCGTTATCCTGCCAGGGATTGTGCGAGGCGGAGATGACGATGCCGGCGGAGAAGCTGTGGGCGCGGGCGAGGTAGGCCACGGCGGGAGTGGTGATGACGCCGGCGGACTCGACGGTTGCGCGACCGGCGGTGAGGCCCGCGGTGAGGGCGGCGGCGATCCAGTCGGAGGACTCGCGGGTGTCCATACCAATGAGGACGCGCGGGGATTGGCCTGGCGCATCCGGCGCAAGGTGATGGGCGAGCGCGAGGCCGACGGCGTGAATGGTGGCGGGATCGAGGGGAGATTGGCCGGCGACGCCGCGAATGCCGTCGGTGCCGAAGAGCTTTTTCATAGGGATAGGTTACAAGGTCTGGCGGGCGGGAGACGCGGCGGCGGGGGTAGGCGGGCGATGCGGGGTACAAGGCGCAGGGTGCGCTCTGGTATAGTGCGCCTGCGCCTCGAATGCTCTGGCGCAGGGTGTGAAGGAGTTGCAGATGGCGATGGATGCGCGGGTTGGTTCGATGAAAAGGTGGCGGTTGCCGGCTGCGGCCGGTATGGCTTTGCTTGCCGTGGGCTGCGGCTGTGTGCTGGGGCAGGCTGCCGCGGCGCCCAGCGGGGATGCCCTGAAGAGCGGGTTTGTGGCGCCGCCGCAGAGTGCGCGGCCGCTGGTGTGGTGGCACTGGATGAATGGGAACATCACGAAGGAGGGGATCCGGCTGGACCTGGAGTGGATGCACCGGGTGGGGATCGGCGGGTTCCAGAACTTCGATGCCGCGTTGGCGACTCCGCAGGTGGTGGACAAGCGGCTGGCCTACATGACACCGGAGTGGAAGGACGCATTCAAATACGCGACGACGCTGGCCGACCAGATGGGGATGGAAGAGGCGATTGCGGGTTCGCCGGGATGGAGCGAGAGCGGAGGCCCGTGGGTGACGGGGCCGGAAGCGATGAAGAAGTATGTTTGGAGCGAGACCGTGGTCGACGGAGGCAGGCCGTTTACGGGGAAGCTGGTGCACCCGCCGACCGTGACGGGGCCGTTTCAGAATGTGAAGCTTGGGAGCACGGCGTTTGCGGCGCCGGAGTTTTATGCGGACAGCGCGGTGGTGGCGTATCGGGCCGCGGCAACCGACGTACCGCTCGAATCGCTGCATCCGGTGGTGACATCAAGCGGAGGGGCGATCGACGCGGCCGTGCTCTCCGATGGCGATCTGACCACCGCCGTTACTTTGCCCCGGGCCGATGCCGGCGGCATGGCGTGGATCCAATACGCTTTCTCGCAGCCGCAGACTATTCGCGCGTTGACGCTCGTCACAAGCAGCGTGGCGGGTCCCGATGCTGCGCTGGAGACCAGCGACGACGGCCAAAATTTCCAATCAGTCTCTACCATCCCCCTAGCCCGCACGGCCGAGCGCACCATTTCATTTGCGCCTGTCAGGGCAAGGTACTTCCGCGTTAGCTTTCCGATGTTTGCGCGGGCGGCAGGCACTCAGCCCCAGATTTCGATCGCGGAACTGGAACTGCATCCCGGTGCCCGAGTCAACCATTTCGAAGAGAAGGCCGCGTTCCGGCAGGCGCCGGACCTGTACGGCTTTGCGACGCCGGAGGTGGCGAGCGCCGACGCGATTCGCAAGACCGACGTGATCGATCTGACCGGGAAGATGCGCGCGGATGAGACGCTGGACTGGACCCCGCCGGAGGGCCGATGGGTGGTGCTGCGGATTGGATACTCGTTGCTGGGGATCACGAACCATCCGGCGACCAAGGAGGCGACCGGGCTGGAGGTGGACAAGCTGAATGCGACCTATGTGAAGCACTACATGGATACGTACCTGGACAGTTACAAGGAGACTGTCGGCGCGGGAATGATGGGCAAACGCGGCATCAAGTATGTGATCAACGATAGCTGGGAGGCGGGAACACAGAACTGGACTGACGCGATGATTGCCGACTTTACGCGGTTGCGGGGGTACGATCCGCATCCGTGGTTGCCGGTGCTGACCGGGCGTGTGGTTGAGAGCGCGCAGGCGAGCGACCAATTTTTGTGGGACCTGCGCAAGACGATTGCCGACCTGACCGCGACCGAGCACTACGGACAACTGGAGGCGACGCTGAAGGCACGGGGCATGGGGCATTATGGCGAGTCACACGAGTCGGGGCGCGCGTTTATCGCGGACGGCATGGAGGTGAAGAAGTACAACGACATCCCGATGAGCGCGATGTGGGCGCAGGCGCCGGGTGTCAATAAGGAGCAGTACAACTACGACGCAGACGATCGCGAGTCGGCTTCGGTGGCGCACATTTACGGGCAGAATCTGGCGGCGGCAGAGTCGATGACGGCGCGGATCAACAGTGCATGGGCGTGGTCGCCGGGGACGCTGAAGCCCACGGCGGACCAGGAGTTGCTGAACGGCATCAACCGGTTTGTGATTCACGAATCCGCGCATCAGCCGCTGGTGGACAAGGCCCCGGGACTGACGCTGGGACCGTACGGACAGTGGTTCAACCGCAACGAGACGTGGGCGGAGCAGGCCAAGCCCTGGGTGGACTATCTGGCGCGCAGCAGCTATCTGCTGCAACAGGGAAGGTTTGCCGCCGACCTGCTGTATTTCTATGGGGAAGATTCGAACCTTACAGCGATCTTCGCAAACAAAGCGCCGAATGTGCCGGAGGGGTATGGGTTCGACTACATCAACGCCGATGGCCTGATCCACATGCTGCGCGTGGCGAATGGGCGAATCACGACTGCAAGCGGGATGAACTATCGCCTGCTGGCGCTGGATCCCTACAGCAAGCACATGTCGTTGCCGGTGTTGCGTGCAATCCATGCGCTCGTGGAGCAGGGCGCGGTCGTAGCTGGTGAGAAGCCGACCGACACGCCCAGTCTGGCCGATGATCAGGCCGCGTTCAAACGGTTGAACGATGAGCTGTTTGGGGACGGGACCGGCGTGCACGCGGTGGGCAAAGGCAAGGTGTATGCGGGGCTGGATGCGGCGGCTGCGTTGCAGGCGCTGGATGTGGCCCCAGACTTTGACCACACCAAGCCGGAGAGCGATACGCGGATTGAGTTTGTGCATCGCAGGGTGGCGGATGGAGAGATCTATTTTCTAGACAACCGCAACGACCGGGATGAGACGGTGGATGCGAGCTTCCGCGTGACCGGCAAGGCGCCGGAGTTGTGGCACGCGGAGACAGGGAGGTCGGAACCGGCGACGTACGCGATTGCAAACGGCAGGACGACGCTACCGCTGCACCTGGAGCCGTGGGGCACGGTGTTCGTGGTGTTCCGCAACCCGGCAGCGGCGGCGGCGCGGGTGCAGCCGAATATAGTGCGGACCAAGCTGGCGGATGTGGACGGACCGTGGAGCGTGAGCTTTCAGGCGGGGCGCGGCGCGCCGGCGTCGATCACGCTGGACAGGTTGATGTCGTGGACGGAGAGCGAAGAAGCGGGCGTAAAGTACTTCTCCGGAGTGGGCACATACCGCAAGGCGATCGACGCGCCGGCGGATTGGTTCAGGGCGGGTGGTGTGTGGCTCGACCTTGGCGATGTGAAGAACCTGGCGGAGGTGTCGGTCAACGGAGTGCCGCTGGGCGTGGCGTGGCATGCGCCGTATCGCGTGGACGTGAGCAAGGCCCTGAAGCCGGGGAAGAATGAGGTCGTGGTGAAGGTGGTCAATACGTGGGTGAACCGGCTGATCGGCGACCAGCAGCCGGGTGCGACCAAGTACACTTACGCGGACATTGCTCCGTACAAAGCGGACTCACCGCTGCAGCCGTCAGGATTATTGGGGCCGGTGACGGTGGTCCGGGAGGTGAGGAAGTAGCAGCTTTTCAGTCGGAGTTGGTGGATTTGACTTCGGCGGTCAGGGTTCCGGTGGCGAGGCGGGCGCGGATGGGGTCGCCGGGGTGGGCGTCGGCGGCGTTGCGCAGGAGGGTACCGTCTTCGGCGTAGACGAGTGCGTAGCCACGCTGCAGGACGGCGAGCGGGGAGAGCGCGTGCAGGCGGGTGGTGGCGCGGTCGAGGCGGGTGGCTTGGGCGGCAACTGCAGCGAGGACGAGACGGCTGAGGGACTGGTCGGCGCGTTCGAGACGGCGCTGGGCGAGGGCAAGACGGACGGTGGGGTTCTGGCGCTGGATGCGGGTGGTGAGTACCGCGAGCCGCGCGGCGGGATTGCGCAGACGGCGGCCGATGGCGAGGTCGAGGCGATGGCGGAGGTCGTCGAGGCGCTGGGCGCGGCGGCCAATGAGAGTTTGTAACCGACTTTGGACTTGGACGATGGAGAGCGCGGTGAAGCGCTGGCGCGCGAGCATGAGTTGATAGCGGATGGCGCGGCGGACGCGGGCGTCGAGGGCCTGGACGCGGTCTTCAATACGGTGCTGGGCGGCGGTGATGAGTTCGGCGGCGGCGGAGGGGGTGGGCGCGCGCAGGTCGGCGACGAAGTCCGCGATGGTGAAGTCGGTCTCATGTCCAATGGCGGAGACGGTGGGCAGCGCCGATGCAGCGATAGCGCGGGCGAGACCTTCGTCGTTGAAGCCCGCGAGGTCCTCAATGGAGCCACCGCCGCGCGCGATGAGGATGAGGCCGACGCGGTTGGGGTTGGCGTTGAAGAAGCGGATGCCGGTGGTGACGGAGGCAGCGCAGCCCGCGCCCTGCATGGTGGCGGGATAGACAAGAAGATTGAGGCGAGCGTGACGGCGGCGAACGACGCGGATGATGTCATGCAGGACGGCCCCGCCGATGGAGGTGATAACGCCGACGCAGTGGGGGAAGGCGGGCAAGGGACGTTTGCGGGTTTGGTCGAAGAGGCCCTCGGCGAGCAGGCGGGCTTTGAGTTGCTCGAAGGCGAGTTGCAGGGCACCGGCTCCGCGGGGTTCAACCATCTCGGCGATGAGCTGGAGCTGGCCGCGCGATTCGTAGACGGAGATGCGGCCGCGGACGAGGACGGCGAGACCATCCTGCGGGTGGAAGCGCAGCATTTGGGCCTGACGGCGGAAGAGTACGACTGGGAGCTGGGCCTCGCCATCCTTGAGCGTGAAGTAGATGTGGCCGGAGGGCGCGGGGCGGCAGTTGGAGATCTCTCCCTCGACCCAGAGGTCGGAGTACTCGCGCTCGACCTGCTGGCGGATTCCGGTGACCAGGTCGCGGACGGTCCATACGCGGCGGCCGGGGGGTGGGGCTGGCGGATCCACTGAGGGTGCGGGCTGGGTCGCTTCGGGCTTGGGCGTGGAAGACGTGCGGGTGCGCTTCGAGGCTGTGGGTTCGAGCCAGAGGCCGGCCAGGGTGCCCTGCCTGCCGTCGCCTTCGGATTTCGGAGCCATATCGCCTGAGTCTAGAGCATTGGCGATTGTGCTGCTAGCGATAGAGGTGGTGGGCCTGGATGTACGCGGCGACGGCGGTAGGAAGCAGGCCGGGGCAGGGGTCGCCGGCGAGCAGGCGGCGGCGGAGTTCGGTGGCGGAGACATTCTCGTGGAGGTCGGCGAGCAAGTGGACGCGGGCGCGCTGCGCGGAGCTGAGGTCGAGCTGGACGAGCTGAGCTTCCGTGAGGGGGAACTCTGGACGGCTGACGACGATCCATTCGGCGAGCTCGAGCAGACGACCGGGCTCGCGCCAGCTTGGAAGCGAGAGGAAGCTGTCCGCTCCGGTGAGAACGAAGAGCGTGGCCGAGGGAAGTTCGCGGGCGAGAGCTGCGAGGGTATCGACGGTGTAGTTTGGTTCGCCGTGGGGGCGCGGGGCGTCCAGGGCGGAGATAAGGAAGTCGCAGCCCGGGGGTTGCAGGCTGCGCGTTGCCGGGTCGCTCAGGGCGAGGGCAGCCATCTCCATGCGGTCGGCGAAGGGGGCGATCGGCTGCTCGGCTTTGAGGGGCTGCTGACCGACCGGAGCGAAGAGCACGCGGTCCAAAGTGAAGGCGCCGGCTGCCGCGGAGGCCAGGCGCAGGTGGCCACGATGGATGGGATCGAATGTGCCGCCGAAGAAGGCTACGCGCATTCTGACTATGTTAGAGCAAATGCCCGTCGCTAGCTCTCCGTTCTCCGTGTTCAAAAACGAAGAACGGACAACGCAGTACGGAAGACGCCCGGGTCTAGTGCAGGCGGAAGACGAGGCCGGTCTTCAGCGTGATCAGGTAGTTGCTCTGATTCGGCAGGTTTAGGTTGTTGACTTCGTAATTGGCGAGGAAGCCGGCGGTTGCCTCGAACATGCGCCAGTCGATGTTCTTGTGGATCTTGCGGTCTGCGCCGATCCCAAACTCATAGATGAAGTTGTTGGTGTAGTGGGCAGCGAACGGGATCCTAGTGTGGCCGATGCCGAACCCGCCGACGATATAGGGGGTGGACTTGAAGATGAGTTTCTTGGGGGCGACGCGGAGACTGAAGAGGCCATCCTGGCGATCGAGCTGCGAGCCGTACTCGGAGAGGCGGAGGGTATCGCCGCGACCGTCGATGCCGATCACCACCGGGCCGGTTCCTTTGACCTTGTTGAGCAAGGGAAGGACACCAACGTAGGGCACGTGGGTAACGTCGTAGTAAATACCGTAGCCTGCGCCGTAGAGCCAGGGACGGTCGATGTTGGAGTGGGTGCCAGGGTTCAGGTAGATGCCCTCCTGGGTAAACTGCTGGGAGTCCGCGGTCACATAGATACCGGATTGGGCGTAAGCAGCGGCAGATGCGAGGGCGACGGTAAGAACAATAGCAATAGATCGCAGTTTCATCGGTGTTCCTTTTGCGAGGGTTTTTGGCGCACCGATGAGCATATAGAAGTAGGACGGCAATGTCAGCAAATTTCTATAGCGGAAAGATTTCGATGGCGGAAACCGGGGCCGGGGCGGCGTCGGCGGGGCGATTTTCGGCCATCCAACCAAAGCCGGAGGATGCGGCGGCGACTTTCGCGGGCCGGGACATGCCGGTCGTGATGCAGAATTCGGGTTCCCGCAGGGACGGCGGGTTAGAAGCGGAAGACCAGGCCGCTGCTGAAGCTGATCAGTTTGGAAGCAGGAATGGTGGGGCCGGAGGCGGCGATGGTGGAGGTGCTGGCGGTGGTGAGCGAGCCATAGCCGATCTCGATGGCGCGGAAGTCGACGTGGGAGGCGATGGCATAGTCGAGGCCGGCATAGATGTCGTAGCCGAGTTTGGTGCGGTGGATGGTGGAGTCCGGGGCCTTGGTGGTGCCGGAGCCGACGGCTACCTCGACGTAGGGCCGGAAGGGCAGGGTAAAGGGTTGCGCGGAGAATCGAGGGCCGACCAGGAAGTTCCTCAGCATGGCGTTGTCGGCGTGCAGGTCGGAGAAGCGCATATCGAACCCGGCGTTGAGCGACCCGGAGTGGAAGAAGTCGTAGTAGCCGCCAAGGTTGTAACCGTAAAAGACATTAGAGGTGGAGTTTTGGCCCAGGAAGGCATAGGGGCCGCTGTCTGCGAAGGAGTTGCTGACGCGGATGGCGATGGGATTCAGGTAAAGGCCGACGCCGGCCTGGGCGCGGGCTGCGACCGTCGTCAGGGCGAGAACGACGACTGGGGCAAGGTACCGAAGCTTCATGAATGATCCTCAAAAAAAGTAGTGCGGGTGCTGCATGCAAAAGGGCGCAGTACAAGTCTATAGAAAGATTTGGCTGCTTGAGCGGGGGATCGGCCGGCACGATTAGCGGGCGCGGCCGCGGGCGCGGGGAGCGGGCGGCGGATAGGCAGGCTTTAGTTTGGCGGGCTTGGCTGAGACGGCAGGTTTGGGCCCGTCGACGTCGATGGCCGCGGGGCGGTGGGCGGCCACCAGTTCGGCGATGGCGTAACGGAGCGGCTCAATGCCTTCGCCGGTGACCGCGGAGATGGGATAAAACGGCAGCTTGCGGCGCTTGGCCATGGTCGCGAGCTTCTTGAGCTTGGCGGGATTGGCGATGTCGATCTTGGCCGCCACTACGATGGTGGGCTTGGCGGCGAGTGCGGGGTCAAAGGACTTCAGTTCGGCGGCGATGGCGCTAAAGTCGGCGACCGGGTCGGGTCGGCCGGACGAGTCGGAGACATCGACCAGATGGACGATCACCGAGGTGCGCTCGATGTGCTTGAGGAACTGGATGCCCAGGCCGTGGCCGAGGTGGGCGCCTTCGATGAGGCCGGGCAGATCGGCGATGGTGTAGGACTGGGTGTGGGGGAACTCGCCGACCTGGACGACGCCCAGATTGGGTTCGAGGGTGGTAAAGGCGTAGTTGGCGATGCGCGGCCGGGCTGCCGAGAGCCGGGAGATGAGAGTGGATTTGCCGACGTTGGGGTAGCCGACCAGGCCGGCGTCCGCGAGCAGGCGAAGCTCGAGGCGGTAGACCCGCTCTTCTCCGGCGCGCCCGAGTTCATGCTCGCGCGGTGCCTGATGGGTGGAGGTGGCGAAGTGCTGGTTGCCGCGGCCTCCGCGTCCGCCGCGGGCGATGACGATGGTATCGCCGGGGCGGGTGAAGTCGTGAATGAGCTCGCCGGTGGCATCGTCGTAGAGCATGGTGCCGACGGGGACGTTGAGGGTGGTGGGCTCGCCGGCTTCGCCGGAGCAGTTGGATCCCAGGCCGTGGCCTCCGCGCTGGGCCTTGTGCTCGGGGTTGAAGCGGAAGTGGACCAGGGTGTTGTGGGAGAGCGAGGAGGACATCAGGACGTCGCCGCCGTGGCCTCCATCGCCGCCGGAGGGACCGCCCCGGGGGACGAATTTCTCGCGCCGGAATGCCATGCAGCCGTTGCCACCGTCGCCGGCCTTGACGCGAATTCGGGCTTCATCGATGAACATTTCTTCATCCTCCAGTGTAAAGGAAGCAGGGCAAGACCGTTCCTAATGACAAATGTTTTCAAGAGTGAAACCGATTTGTAATGTCTCATTGATGAAGAGGGGCCAGAATAAAAAGCACGAAGCCAAGAGATTATGCGGCAACGGTCGTCTGCCAACGGCAGTGCGACTGTGTACGCGTTTGTGTGTAGCAAGGATTTGAAACTTCCAGGAGGGCCAAGGGATGTTGAGGATGATGTGCAAAATGAGGGACGGTATTCGGTTGTGTTTCACTACACTGCGCGGAAATCCCACGTTCTGCTTGATTCCCGGTGCGGCATCGGTCAACTTAGCGGCACCAACAACAACAATTGCTGGCCGTACTGAAACCGCTGCCCCGTCTGTGGGCGGTTGGCACCCGACACTGGCGACCAGCCCTCTGGTTCACACGCCGCTCAGCAATCCAAGGTGAATTCCCATTAGGAGCCCCGTAACCATGAATATGTCTATATGTAAACGCTGCACAACGCTTTTCGCCCTCACCTCCGCCGCAGTGCTGTTGCTTGCCTCGGCAATGCCCTCTATTGGACAAACCGCAGCTCTAGGCGGTGTTGCCGGGATTGTCCGTGATAACTCTGGCGCCGTGGTTCCCGGTGCCACTGTCGTGGTGACTGACACCCTGACCGGAGCTTCTCACACCACCACCACAGACTCCGAGGGCCACTACGAGGCCGAATTCCTCCAGCCGGGAACCTACGAAATTGTCTTTGGCGGAGGGTCTTTCGGCAAAGTCGATCGCAAGGGCGTTCCAATTACCGTCGGGGCCGCGATCTCGGTCGATGTTACCCTGCCCGCTGCCAGCGTCACGACCGACGTTACCGTCACCTCCGAAGCTCCCCTGGTTGATGCCGAAAAGACTGAGGAGTCGCAGGTCGTCGACCAGCAGATTGTCTCCAACGTTCCCGTGAACAGCCGACGCTTCGAGAGCTTCGTCCTGCTGACCCCCAACGTGGTTCCGGACGGAAACACCGGGCTGATCGGCTACCGCGGCATCTCTGGCGTGTACAACACCAACATCGTCGACGGCGCGGATAATAACCAGCAGTTTTTCTCTGAAGCACGTGGTCGCTCGATTGGGGCTCCCTACGTGTTCCCAGTGGACGCGATTCGCGAATTCGAGTCCTCCGCTACGGGCTACTCGGCTGAGCTCGGCGGCGCGGCCGGAGGCATCATCAATGCGATCACCAAATCCGGCGGCAATACTTTGCACGGCGACGCCTACGAGTACTACCGGACGCCCGGCTGGAATGCGTTAGACCCCTACAACAAGTTCCAGGGCCGCTCCGCCAATAACCCTATCTTCCTGTCCCAGCCGGTGAAGGTGCAGCATGAGTTCGGTTTCTCCGTCGGTGGCCCAATCATCAAGGATAAGCTTTTCTTCCACTTCACCTACGACGGCTTCCACAAGGTCAACCCCATCGTCTATACCTCCACCTTCAACAGCGCCACCAATGTCGTGGCCAACCTCGCCCACCTCTGCGACGGCGGCACCACCCATGTGGTCGATACCATCGGTGGTATCGCCACTACCTTCCCGACCACCATTCCGAACGTCAGCACCGCGCAATGCGCCGCTGCGATCGGGGCTGTGCAATCCCAGCTTGGCGCCTTTCAGCGCAATGTGAAGCAAAACATCTTCTTCCCCCGCCTGGATTATCAGCTCAATTCGAAGACCCACATTTCGGCTGAATTCCTCTGGCAGGATTTCCACCAGCCCGACGGCTACAACACATCGGTGACCGTCTCGAACGGCGGCGTCAGCCAGAACGGCACCGCCGACTTCCACGAGCGGTTCCTGATCGCCAACGCGGAAACCGTGCTCTCCGCCAGCTCCGTGAACGCGGTCCACTTCCAGTGGGCGCGCGATCTCGAGACCGACTCCACCAACACGGGCGGCCCGGCTAATTCGCTCTCAAACCTCGTCGCCATGGGAGAGACGTCCGCACTTCCCCGGGGAAAATTCCCGGATGAACACCGCACTCAGATCACCGACGTTTATTCCAAGGTCTTTGGCCGCAACAATTTCAAGGCTGGCTTCGACCTCAACTTCGTCCACGAGCAGATCGCCAACCTCTTCGGCGGCGACGGTAGTTTCTCCTACTCAAACTCAAATCCCGAGTACAACTTCGCCAACTTCATTCAGGATCAGCTCGGGGTCAACCCGACCACGACCACCGGCGGGGGAACGCCTGCCGTCCGTCACTACAACTCCTTCTCACAGACCGTCGATCAGATAACCGGAGTAGGTGCTGACGACTTCTGGAACCAGAACATCGATTTCTTCGCCGAAGATCAGTACCAAGCAACACCCAAGCTTCTGCTCTCGCTTGGCCTGCGCTATGACGTTCAGCTCGTGCCAGGCCCGGATATGCCCAATTCGGCAAGCCCGGTCTCGTTCAACGCCACGTCGCAGATCAATCCCGATCTGCACATGATCCAGCCTCGCCTGGGTTTCAACTGGAATCCTTATCCGGGCACGGTGGTTCGGGGCGGCTATGGCCTCTTCTACGGCCAAATCTCGAACTCTTCGTACTATACAGAGCGGCGTGAAAACGGCGTATACCAGAAACAGTACGGTCCCATATCTGCATCTACGGCGAACGTTCCATACACCGCGTGCACTGCGGTCACGGGTCCTTGCACCGTCAACTACCAGAACAATGGCGCCTACCTTTCCTACGCACCAGTTGGCGGCGTACCCATCTACACCCCGCCGGGACCGGCGCCCACGAACATAGTCACTGGCGCCCCCATCGCCTCCACTGGCATCTCGCTGGTGCCCACCGGCACCATCACCATTCGAGGACTCGATCCCAGCTTCACCAACCCACTCTCGCAGTCTTATGACCTGACCGTCGAAGAGGTGCTGCCGTTGCGCTCCAGCCTCACCATCGGCTATGTCGGAAACCGCGCAACCCACCTGCCGGTCTACATCGACACCAACGTAGACCCCGCGTCGCTCACCACAGCGCACACCTATCAGTACACCAACCCGTTCACCGGCACTACAGCAGCTTACGCCCAGCCCATCTACACCAATCGTCTCTACACCACCACTGGAACCGTCGCTACCGGCTTCTCGGTCCTTGACTCCTGGTACAACTCGCTGGTTGTCACCGTCCACAAGCCCATGGCTCACGGCGTCGAGCTGCTTGCCAACTATACGTGGGCCAAAGCACTCGACAATGGCCAGACCTACGGCGGTAACGGCACGTTCAACGGCACCGACGCTCCGCTTAACCCCTTCCGGCTTGCTGGACGCAACGGCATCAATGATGAGTACGGCCGCTCCGACCTGGATATTCGCGGTCGCCTAGTCGCTACCGTCGTTGGCAGATCCAACTTCTCCATCGCCAACAGGTACGCCGCAGCCGTCACCAATGGCTGGCTGCTTGCCGGTACCCTGACTGCACAAGATGGCGAGCCTATCACGGCCACCATCAGCGGCAGCATCAGCTACCTCACCGGCGGCAACCTCGGCAATCTTACAACTGACAGCGGCGTCTCCAACGCCGCATTCACCTCCGGTCCATCAGCACGCGTGCCAGACTTCATTGCTGGCCGCAATGCCTTCAAGGGCCCCGGAGTCCACAATGTCGACGCTCGCCTCTCACGCGAGTTCCCCATCGTCAGCGATCGGTATCACCTGGAGTTTGCGGCCGAGGCCTTCAACGTCGCCAACCACCGCAACATTCTTTCGGTGAGCACCGCCATCGTTGCCTACTCTGCTCCGGGTGCAGGCTCTTGTCCCGCCGCTTCCACCGGCAATGTCGGCTGCCTCGCCCCGCTTGCTTCTTCAGCTACCCAGTTTGGAGCGCCCACCAGCACATCGAACATTATCTATGGCGCGCGTCAGCTCCAGCTCCTGGCCCGCTTCATCTTCTAAATCGAACCCTACTAGAAGCGGCCTGGACAGATCTAGTGTCTGGCTTCGAATTTGAGATGGGCGGCGGCCCCGGCTGCCGCCCTTTTTCTTGTGGGGATGGGGCCTTACACCGACTCTGATTTTGCAATCGTCGGCATAAGTGGAATAGTCTTCGGGCACTGCTCGCGTCCGGTTCCGGGTGCATGGAACGGCGGCGTGGGGCGGTCTGCTTCGCCTGCATGGTGGGCGGAGCGGGTGAAACGCGTTGGTTCTCTCTCCTGCTGGTTGGATCGGAGGGCGCGTGAAGCGGGTTGAGCGGCGCTGGCCGGCTATGCCTTGAGCTTCTTCGTGCGGCCCTTGTTTGGGTGAAACGAGGGACGATGGCGATTGGGCTCGGGCGATCGCGGTGGGGCCGGCTGTCGGGTGCATGGGTGTGCCTGGTGGCTGGCTGCAGTCTGGGCGCGGTGGGATGGTGTCCGGCGGCGTGGGCGCAGGCGCCGGCGGATGGGGCAATCGGCGGTCTGGTGCAGAGCGCGGCAGGCGCGCCGGTGGCAGGAGCGTTGGTGGTGGCGCGCGATCTGGAGACGGGGCTTGCGCTGCGAGCGCATTCGGGGGAGCACGGCGAGTTTCTGGTGGTGCGGCTGCCGGTGGGCGAGTACACGGTGACGGTGGAGGATGCAGGGGTCGTCTTGACGCTTCCTGCGGTGGACGTGGACCTGGGCGAGGTGACTGAGGTGCAGGCGCGGATGCAGCCTGCGGTCAGCCAGCCGGGCGCGGCGAGTGAAGTGAATCGCGCGGGCAACGACGTTACCGGGATTGAGCTGACGGCATTGCCCGTCGATGGCGGGGAGTGGAGATCGTTGGCGCTGACTGTTCCTGGGGCGAATGGCGCGGCGGGAACGGATGACGATGTGGGAGCGGTGAGCTTTCGCGGGATCGCGCCGAGCCAGAACAGCACGCGGACCGACGGAGTGAGCGGGGACGAGAGCTTCTCCGGAGGGCGTGTGGGCGCGGGGATTGAGGAGGATGCGGATGCCGGTTCGGATGTGGTCCACGATCCGGCGTCGGGGGTGGGCAGCGGCGCAGGTTCGGTGGCGGACGGAGGCCAGCGCGCGGGGTCGTCGTATGCGTTCTCGCAGGCTGCGGTGCGCGAGTTCCGGGTGCAGGGGCAGGGCGATGCGGCGGCGTACGGCTCGGCGCTGTATGGGCACGGCGTGGGCGGGGTGGTGACCACGGTGTCTCGCTCGGGCGGAACGCGGGTGCATGGTATGGCCTTCTACACGGTGCGGGACAGCGCGTGGGCGGCGGCGAACCCGTTCGCGGTGGCGTCGACCTATGCCAATGGCGTGGTGACCAGCGGGGTGGTGAAGCCGGAGGACCTGCGGCAGCAGTTCGGAGGCAGCTTGGGCGGGCCGGTGCGTTGGAAAGACGACCACGGATTAACGCGAATAAAGACGGATCAAAAGCTAAATGCGGGTGGAGGGCGAGACGCAAATCGAAGGCAAGACGTGGATCAAAAGGCGAATGCGGGCCAAAGGCAAAGGCTTTTCTTTTTCTATGCGTTTGACGATCAGCGAAGGAGTTTTCCAGCGATCTCCGCACCGGGCTATGCGGGGTTCTATACCCTGACAGCGACGCAGACGGCGCTGCTGGCCAACCGCGGTGTCTCGCCGGCGAAAACCAATGCGGCGCTGAATTATCTCGACAGCCTGACCGGGACGGTTGCGCGCAGGGCGGACCAGACGGTGAACTTTGGGCGGCTGGACTGGCAGCGACGCAGCGGAAGCGCGGTGATGCTGGAGTACAACCGGGCACGCTGGAGCGGGCCGGGAGCGGCGCGGTCGGGCGCGGTGGTGGACCGCGGCGTGGCCAGCATCGGATCGAGCTACGGCAAGGTGGACGCGGGCGTGGCGCGGTGGGTGCAACTGCTGGCGGGCGGGCTGAGCAACGAGGTGCGCGCGCAGTACGGACGCCAGTTGCAGTACGAGACGGTGCAACCGCCGCTGGCGCAGGAGCCGAACATCGGGCCGGGGGGAATGCCGCCGGAGGTGTCGATCGGGCCGGAGGGATTTGTGTTCGGGACGCCCGCGGCGCTTGGGCAGAGGGCCTATCCCGATGAACGGCGGTTTGAGGTTGCGGACGTGCTGGCGTTTGTGCGCGGACAGCACTACGTGCAGATTGGCGGGGACCTCAGCGCGCTGACCGATTTCACCGATTCGCTGACGAATATCGACGGGACGTTCAGCTACGACAGTGGGGCGACGAATGGCAATGCGGGCGGGCTGGTGGACTGGATCACCGACTACACCTTCAGCGTGAACGCGTATCCCAATGGTGGCTGCCCGTCGATCACAGCGGCGATTCATGACTTCTGCTTCCGTTCGTACGCGCAGAGCTTCGGCCAGCAGAGCTTGAGCTGGAGCACGCAGGAGTGGGCAGGATTTGTGCAGGACGACTGGCGGGTCGCGCAGAGACTGACGGTGCATGCGGGGATGCGCTATGAGTACGAGTTTCTGCCGCTGCCGCAGCAGCCGAACGCGGGGCTGGATGCGGTGTTTGGCGCGGTGGGCGCGACCAGCGTCTTTCCCGAGGACAGAAATAACTTCGGGCCGCGCCTGGGGCTGGAGTGGGCGCCGTTCGGGGTGGGGAAAGGGGTGGTTCGCGTGGGCTATGGAGTGTACTACGGCAAGCTGCCCGGTGCGACCGTGCGCGCGCTGTTGCTGGATACGGCGATGGCCGGCTCGACCACGCATGTGCGGATTCTGCCCACCACGGAGACAGTGTGCCCGCAGATGACGACAGTGGGGTTCGGGTATCCGTGCGCGTACATCGGGGCGCCACCGGCAGCGGTTGCGGCGACTACATCGGCAATGGTGTTCGACCGCAGGTTCCGATTGCCCGCGGTGCAGCAGGGAACGCTCTCGCTGGAGCGCGAGGTGGGGTGGGGCGTGCTGGCGCGGGCAGAGTACGAGATGAATCTTGATCGCCAACTGCCCAACTCGGTGGACATCAACATTGCTCCTTCAACCGGCGAGCGGACGTTTCAGTTGCAGGGCGGGACGGGAGCGGCGGGCGCGCAGAGGGGAGAAACCTTCGCGGTGCCGGTGTATGCGCAGCGGGTGAGTGCGAGCTTTGGCCCGGTGACGGATGTGGAGTCGAACGCGAATGCGACTTACAACGGGCTGACCCTGGAGGCGCGGCGCGGGATGGGGTCGGGGCGGTCGGGCTATGGCGGGGTGGGGCGCGGGTTGGAGTTCCGCGTGGCCTGGACGTGGTCGAAGGCGATCGACTTTGGCCAAAATGCGGGCGCGGTGCCGCGAACGAATGGGCAGTTTGATCCATTCACGGTGCGCTACGACAAGGGGCTTTCGGCGCTGGACTTTCCTCATCGGGTGGTGGCGATGGCGGTGTGGTCGCCGCGACTGAGTGGTGAGCCTGCCGTGCCGACGGCCGCCGAGCGAGCGCTGTGGAAGCTGGCGGATGGATGGTCGCTGGCGGGGATCTTCAGCGAGGCGAGCGGGCGTGGGTACAGCTACGACGTATTTGGCGGGACGCGGCTGGCTGGCGGGCGCGAGAGCATCAATGGCTCGGGCGGATCGGTGGCGCTGCCGACGGTGGGGCGAAACACGCTGCGGCTGCCCGACTCGGCGAACCTGGATGTGCGGCTGAGCCGCAGCTTCCGGCTGAGCGAAGGGCTGCGGCTGCGCGGCGCGCTGGAGGCATTCAATGTGATGAATCACCAGAATATTTCGGGGGTCACGCAGCGGGCGTTCCTGGTGGGGACGCCGGTGTTCCTGAACAATGGGACTACCGGGCCGGAGGTAACGCCGCTGGTCTTTCAGGATGCAGCGACGGTGGCGACCGAGGGGCTGAACGTGCTGCCGTTCGGCGCGTATACGGCGGCGGGAACCAGCCAAGCGCGGGAGCGGCAGGTGCAGGTGGGTCTGCGGCTGGAGTTCTGAGGGCGTTCACACGCCCTGTTAAAGCTTCGCGTGGCCCTCCCGTTGGCCGGTACAAGACTGAGCACCCAGCTTCGAGACGCGTTTATTTTTTCGGGATGGCGAGGGGGAATTCGAGGGTGCCGGCTTTGTTGGCGATGATGTCGAAGAGGCCGGCGTGCAGCGTGAGTTGGCCATGGGGAAGATCGATGGCGAGGGAGAGCCTGATCGGCGCGCGGAGGAAGCGGTTGTATTGTGCGGGCGTCACGGTGATCTTGAAGGCTTGGCTGCGAGAGGCGACGAGTTGGCTGAAGGAGTCGTAGACGCCGAGGTCGAGCTCGATGGAGCCGGTGCGGGCGCCATCGGGGGATTCGGTGAGGGTGATCTGGGTGGAGTCGAAGGTGAATTGCGCGTTGTAGGGAGCGCCTTTGGCGTGGGGTGGTGCGGGAGCGGATGCTGATTTGGGCTGCATATTCAGATCGAAGAGGAGCTGGGTGGAAGGAAGCGCGCCCAGGCGCATGGGGCCCTGGTCCAGGTGAGCTTGGAGCACGGCGTCGGGCGGCGAGGGCTGCTCGTCGTTGTAGCCGTTGCGGTAGACGAGGTGCAGGCCGGGGCGATCGACCGTGATTTTGATCGCGTGGTAGTGGCCGTCGTCGATGACCCGCGGGGGAATGTAGGAGAGGGTATAGAAGTGCGAGGTGTCATCCACAACCTTGGCTACTGCGCTCTTGTAGTCGTTGGTGTTGTAGATGGCAGCGCCGCCGGTCTCGCTGGCGATCTCTTCGACGCGGAGAGTCTCGAAGCCGAGGCCGCAGCAGCCCTCTGCGTTGAAGGGGTAGATGGCGATCTGCTCGCGAGCGAAGGTGTCGTAGGTGTCCATCAGGCGATGGACGAAGGCCATGTCAGGCGGCGCGCCAACGGACCAGGCCACGCCGCCATCGCGCATAACGGGCAGCGGTCGGCCGATCCAGATGAGGTTCTTGCGGCCGTGGATGCCCGCGACGTAGGCGGCAATCTGGTCGGCGGCGGCAATGGGATCGCCGTTGGGAGGCTTGCCGGCGGACAGGATGACGAGGTCGTCCACGGCCTTCGCAGCCGGCTGGCCGTCGGTGGTAAAGCCCTGGAGCAGGCGTAGGCCGTAATCGCAGCGGTAAGCGAAGACGGCGACCTGGGTGCCGGCGGGCATGGTCCGCAGGTAGTCGGCGATGTATTTCTTCGCGCGGATGATCGGCGCGCCTGCAGCGGTGGCGGAAAAGGGGTCACTGCCAGGCGGATAGCTGCAGATGCACGGGATATCGAAATAGATGATCTGGACGGGGCCGTTGGCAGGAAGGGTTGTGGCGTTGGTGTAGGTATTGGGCGGGAGGGTGCGCGCCGGTTCGGGTGGCGCGCCTTTGTCGTACTCGTAGAAGCCGCGGATGGGTTGGGGTTTGTTATCTTCCTCAATGGTGAAGTCGGAGCGGGTAAGGCCGCGGACGGGCTTGCCCTTGTCGTCGGTGACCAGCACGTCGATGATGGTCTCGCGGGAGTAGACGTGAATGGTGGGCGCGGATTGGGCCTGGGGGCCAAAGCCTGCCTCCGGCAGATTTGATTCGAGCCCGGTCTGCGCGTAGACGAGCGCCGTGGAGAACGCGAAGATCGCGATCAAGGTTATCTGCCCGTACCGTGTGACGCAGGATTGCATCGTCTCTTATTGCGGAAAGCTTACTTGAGTGCGGGATGGGAAGCGACGATTATTTGCGAGCGGATATGATGAAGGTTTCCTCGGGCGTAGGTCGGGACCGCGCAGCAATCGGAGTAGACGGGAGAGACATGACGACGCAATATCGCACGGGGCCAAACTATGGCCGCGCATTCCTCGGCTTGGTGCTAGCCCTGATCCTGGGCGCGGCGGCGTTCGCGGTGTTTGTGCGCCATGCGACCACGGGCGCGCTTGGCCGGATCGCCACGCTGATGACGGGCCGGGTGACGACCTTCGACACCTCGGTGCCGGTGGTGGTGGAGAAGATGCAGCGGCTGAGCCGGCTGGAGACGGTGGTCTACTCGCTGGATTCAGTGGTGGAGGGCCAGCGCTCTACGCCGCTGCTGCCGGATGCGCTGGCGGGTGACCGGATTCTTCTGGTGGTGCATGGGCAGTCGATTGCGGGGATCGATCTGGCGCAGTTGAAGCCTGAGGATGTGCGCATCGATGACGGCGGGCGCGGGATCCATGTGACCCTGCCGCCGTCGCAACTGTTCTCGACCGCGCTGGACGAGCAGCACACACGGGTCTACGAGCGCACCACCGGCCTGCTGGTGGCCGCCGACCAGAACCTGGAGACGGAGACCCGCGCCAAGGCGCAGGACCAGTTGCAGCAGGCGGCGCTGCAGGATGGCATTCTGGATGCGGCCCGCAAGAATGCGCGCGCGACCATTGCGACGCTGCTGTACTCGCTCGGTTTCCAGAAGGTGGACGTGACCTGAAGCGGTAATCGGTCGCTTGTCCTAAAGTGGTACGCGTGTGAACGGATTTTCACTGACGATCCACATGCGGCCTGCGCTATCATTCTAGGCATGAGTTTCCTCCCCAAATTCGGTTGCTCCGGCAGTTGGGCTCAAGATTCGCAAGAAAATCAGGCCGCCGAAGCGGTTGGCGAGATGAAGAACTCCGGCGCAACGCCGAACGAGGCGCTGGTCGAGGAGGAGTCGCACCTGCTGAAGACGTTCGGCTGGCTCTCGGCCGCTCTGGGGGCGGTGGCACTCGGACTGATTGTGGGGCGCGAGATCCGCCAGCGCTACAAGTTCAACCGCCGGACGCCTTACGATCTGTATGCGCACTCCGGCGATGAACTGGTGGACGTGGACTGCGGCGTGGGCATCTAGATCGATCAGAAACAGGCGGTGCGGCCTGATTGGGCGGCCCGCTGGGTTACGATTGATTTCGTGATTAAACCAGCATTTCTTTTTCCCGGTCAGGGCTCGCAGTCGGTGGGGATGGGCCGCGACCTCTATGACCGCTTCCCTGCGGCGCGCGCGGTCTTCGACGAGGCTGACCGGGCGCTTGGCTTCCCGCTGTCGAAGATCATCTTCGAGGGGCCGGAAGAGACGCTGAAGCTGACCGAGCATACTCAGCCGGCAATTCTGACCGTGTCGGTTGCGTCAGCACGCGTGCTGACGGAGCGTGGGATTGCGCCGGCGATGGCGGCGGGGCACTCGCTGGGCGAGTACTCGGCGCAAGTGGCTGCGGGGACGTTGAGCTTTGGCGATGCGGTGCGCGCGGTGCGCCTGCGCGGACGCTACATGCAGCAGGCGGTTCCGGCGGGCGAGGGCGCGATGGCGGCGATCCTGGGGCTGGACGCGGGGCTGATCCGGGTCATCTGCGAGCAGGTTACGGACCAGCTTACGCCGCTGCCCGGCGATCCGGCGGCGCAGGGATTCGACGCGAAGCTCGCAGTGGTGTCGGCGGCGAATTTGAACTCGCCCGGGCAGACGGTGATCTCCGGCGCGGTGGGCGCGGTGGAGCGGGCCGCGGCGCTGTGCAAGGAAGCTGGAGCCAAGCGGACGGTGACGCTGCCGGTGAGCGCACCCTTCCATTGTGCACTGATGCAGCCGGCGCAGGACCTGCTGGCGAAGGACCTGGCAGGGCTGGAGTTTCATGATCTGGCATTTCCGGTGGCCGCGAATGTGAGCGCCACGCTGGTGACGACGGGCACGGCCGCGCGCGAGGCGCTGGTTGCGCAGGTGACCGGCGCGGTGCGCTGGGTGGAGTGCATTGAGCTGCTGCTGGCGCAGGGCGCGACCCATTTCGTCGAGGTGGGGCCGGGACGCGTGCTCAGCGGGCTGATGAAGCAGATCCAGGGCAAGGACGCAGCGCCCGCGCTGAATGTGGAGGACTCGGCAAGTCTGGAGAAGACGGTTGCGGCGCTGGGCGGCGGTTGAGCGCGCGCTGTGCGGCGATCGCAAATGATCTTCGTCCAACCCAAGTAAGATTCTGACGAGGTGCTGTGGATGCGGATGGCAATCTGGGGTCTGGTGGTTTTGATGGTGATGGGCTGCGGAGCTGTCGTGGCGCAATCCGCAGAGGCGCCGGCCCAGCCATCGACTCAACAGGCTACGGCTCCGAACGCTTCGCCGGAGTTTGAGGTTGCGACGGTCAAGCCCAGCGATCCGGCCAACTGCTGTGCACGGACGTGGCACCGCGATGCGAGGCGCTTCTTCACGAATAACACGAGCTTGAAGTGGTTGATCCGGTGGGCGTATGGGCTGAACGACAAGCAGATCGTCGGAGGGCCGGCTTGGTTGGACGTGGACCGGTTCGACGTGACGGGGCAAATTGAAGGGACGAAGCCCGCGAACGATCAGGAGTGCCGGATCGCGATGCAGAAGCTGCTCGCCGACCGGTTCCAGTTGCAGTTCCATCAC
>Ga0326727_10010505_pt1 | contig 22030 bp, 20 predicted proteins | sample MB2enrmetagenome_FD_207643 | JGI IMG/M metagenome (GOLD analysis project Ga0326727, IMG submission 207643) | Lab enriched peat soil microbial communities from McLean, Ithaca, NY, United States - MB29MY | ecosystem: Environmental > Terrestrial > Soil > Wetlands > Peat | place: USA: New York...
GCCGGCGCGGGCCGGCCCGCGCCGTCGAGCGAGGCGAACCCGTCGAGCTTCGTTTTTTGAGCGGCGAGGATGCCGATCAGCGAACCTTCGCTGTGTCCCGCGATGAAGAAGCGATTGAAGCGTTTGTCGGCGCGCAGGTGGGCGATCCAGGCTACCGCGTCGTCGACGTAGGTGGAAAAGCGCAGCGTCTTCTCGCTGAGCCCGGGCGAGGCGGACGCGCCGACGCCGCGCTTGTCGTAGCGCAGCGAGGCGATGCCTTTGGCCGCTAGCGCGACGGCGAGTTGTTTGTAGGCGTCGGTCTTGACGCCCTGACTGGAGTTGCCGTCGCGGTCGGTCGGCCCGGAGCCGGCGACGATCAGGACCACGGGAAACGGTCCCGCGCCGGCGGGCACGTCGAGCGTGCCTTGCAGGCTCCCCGGCGGCGTGCCCAGGGTGGCCGGCTCTTCGCCCGCGGCGCTCGCCGCGGCGCCGGCTCCCGCAAAGGCGAAGGCGGCGGCGAGGAATCCGAAAAGGCGGAGGCGCGGGCTGAGCGGCATCGGGCGTGCTTCGGTCGGCGCGGTTGCGGCGCCCTGCGCTCGCGCCTACTCGATGCGATGCACGAGGTCGCCGGCCGCGAGCGCGCCCGGCTGCTCGACCGTGCAGTATAGCCCCAGGACGTTATTGCGGACGTGGACGAGCGCGCGCAGCAGTTCGGTGGACGACACCGCGGTTTCGAGATCGTAGGAGACGGTCACGCAACGGACGATCGGTTCGATGACGTGGAAGATCGCGCTGCCGACGCGCAGCTTGCTGCCGACGAACTCGGCCTCGGGCGACACCGCGCCTCGGGCGCGGACCAACACGTTGGGCCGAAAGCGCAGCGCCTCCACGTGCATGCCGGTGAGGTCCTCGAGTTCGCGCAGCCAACGGTCGAAGATCAGCGACACCGGTCGCGCGTCGAAATAGGGGCCGTCCTCGCGCAGTTCGAGGTCGAGCGACGAGGCGTACTTTCGCGCGATGCCCGCGTTCGGGGCCGTGTGGAAGCGCGGCTGCTCCTTGCCGCGCAACGTCTTGCCGCTGCGCGGCGTGCCCGGCGTGGTGACGAACAGCGCCGAACGACGGTCGCCGGCCAGCCCGCGTTCGTCGACGTAGGACGATTGCAGCTCCTGCGCCGCCAGGCTCTTGACGGGGTATCGCCAGAGCCCCTCGACCGTTCCCAGCTCCGCGCGCCCGCCCATCCCGGCTCGTTTCCGCACCGGTCGCGGGGTTGCCCTGTGTGCGCGCCGAAACCAACGCTCTCTGGCGTGGGTGAGTGACGGCAACCGGGTTGCGGTCTTTTCGAGCGGACTTTCAAAGAGGAGGAAGCGTTGGACGTCTCTCCGGGTGAGCCCACCGCATTGCGTCCGCTCGGTCTGGGCGAGCTGCTCGACCGCGCAGTAACCGTCTGCGTTCGTAACTTTTGGGTGCTGGCCGCAATCTACGTCGCGTTCGCGGCGCTGATCGAGATCTTCCAGTACCTCGCCGGCCCCGACCGGGTGCAGATGATGAGCGCGATCACCGAGGCGCTCAAGCAACAGACCGCGGGCCATCCGGCCACCGACCTGCTCAAAACCTTGTCGCAGAATCCCGGCACGATCGGACGCTGGGACGTGCTCTTGATCGCGACCTTCCTGTTGTTGTTTCCGCTCACCGAGGCGGCGATGACGTTTGCGGCCGGTGCGCTTTGCTTGGGCCGCCCGGCGACCTTCGGCGAAGCCTACGCGGTGGGACTGCGCCGCTGGCCGCAATTGATTCTGCTCAACCTGACCTACGCCGCGGCGGGCGTCGCGGTCTACATCGCCGTGCTCATCGTCATCTTGCTCTTCGCGTTCGTGCTGGCCGCGGCGATTTACGCGCTCAAGGGCATCGGCGTCGCGCTGGCGGTGGTCGTGGGCATCGTCGCGTTCGTGGCGGCACTCGGCGCGGCGGTGGTGGCCGGACTGGCCTATCAAGTGTCGCTCTGCACCTGCGTGCTCGAAGGCGCTCCGTTTCTGGCCGCATTCGGCGCGGGATTGCGGCGCGTCTTCGAAGGCGTCGGCCTGCGCCGCTCGTTGCTGGTCGGGCTGGCGTACTTCGCGATCTTCTTCGGCTTGAGCATCGTGAGTTCGATCGGCGCCGGCGTGCTCTTCGGCGTGTTGCACAGTCAACTGCTGGGCGCGATCTTCAGCGCGCTGACCAGCGTCGTGGCCGGGGCCTTCTCCACCGTGTTTCTCGTGCTCTTCTATTACGATCTGCGCGTGCGCGAAGAGGGCTTCGATCTGCAACTCTCGGCCGGCGCTTTGCCGGTCGCGCCGTCCGCGGTGAACTGACCTCATCTTGGCGCCCTGGCCCCACGGCGACCCCGACGCGCTCGCGCGCGCGATCGAAGCGCAACCGGCCTATCGCGTCGCGCCGACGAGCGCGAAGCCGCCCGAGCCCTCGCTGCTCGAAGCCTTCGGGGACTGGCTGAACCACCTCCTGAAGCCGCTCTTTCATTGGCTCGAGGGCGCGCAAAACGGCAGTGCGACGAACGTCCTGCTTTCGCTCGCGTTGCTCGGAGCGGTGCTGGCCGTCGTCGCGTTCGCGATCGTGCGCATTCTCGACGCGCTCTCGCGCGGCCGCGGCGCGTCGGCGTCGGGACCGCACGCCGGCCGCGCGGGCGCACTCGCGCCGGCTCGCGGCGCGGCCGAATGGCGCGCGCTGGCCGAGCGCGCGGCGGCCGCCGGCGACTATGCCGCGGCAATCGCGGCGCTCTTCTCGGCCGCGTTGGCCGCCTTGGACGAACGCGGTCTCGTGCCGTTCGACTCGGCGCGAACCCCGGGCGAATACCGGCGCGTGCTGCGTCGCGCCGCAACGCTCTCCAAACGCGCGCGCGATTCGTTCGACGTGTTGAGCGAGTGTTTCGTGCGCGCTGCATTCGCCGGGCTCCCCGCCGACGGCGAAGCGTACGCTCGCGCGCGCAGCGCTTACGACGGCCTCGCCGCGCCCGGCGCATGAACGCTCTGCGCCGGCTGCCTCCGCTCGAAACGGCGCTGGTCGTCGTGGCGATCGTGCTGCTCGGTTTCGCGGGCGTCGCGCGGCAGGCCGCGCAAGAGCAGCCCGTCGATTCGTACTCGAGTTACGACGCCGCTTCGGGCGGCTATCGCGCGTGGTACGAATTGCTCGAACGCGAAGGCGTGCGCGTCGCCCGCTTCGAGCGTCCGCCGGCCTTTCTCGGCGGGGCGCAGGACACGCTGGTGTGGGCCGAGCCGATGGGTGGCAGCGCGGCCTCGGCCGGCGACATCGCCGCGCTCGAAGCTTGGGTCAAAGGCGGCGGCCGTCTGCTCTACCTCGGCTACGACGACGAGGCTGCAAAGCAGGGCGTCCTCGCGCTTCCCAAGACGACCGGCGCGACGCACGCGGTGCGCGACGCAACGTTTGCGGGCGCCCTCGGCGCGACGGGCCTGCGCCGCGTGGCGTGGTCGGCGGCGCCGCGCCGCTTCGCAGCCAAAGCGAAGGCCGCCGTGTTGGCCCGCGACGCGTCGGGCGCGCTCGCGCTCGAGTACGCGTACGGTCGCGGCCGGGTCACGGCGATCGTCGACGAGGGACCGTTCCGCAACGCGAGTTTGGTAAGCGCCGACGACGCGCGCTTCGCCTACGCGGTGGGACGGCCCGCGCGCGCCGGCGGAACGGTCGCTTTCAACGAGGCGCTGCACGGGCATCTGGTGCCCGAACATTGGTGGGAGATCGTGCCGCGCCCGTTTCTCGTCGGCGTGATCGTCGCGGCCTTCGCCTTGTTGCTGGCTTTCGCCGGCGCCGCGATCCGGCTCGGGCCGCCGCTCGTCCCGCCGCCGCTGCGCGATCCTACCTCGCTCGAATTTCTCGATTCGGTCGCGGGCTTGCTCGAACGCGGCCGCGGCGCGCGTCAGGCCGTGCTCGACGCGGTGCGTTCGACCAAACGCGTCGTCGCCGTTGCGGTGGGCGTTCCCGACGACGCACCGAACGAGACGATTGCGGCGCGCATCGAGCCGGCGGAGTTTCGCGCCGCCTTCGGCGCGCTCGTCGCCTTCGAGCATCCCGACGATCCCACCGATGCGACCCTCTTGCGCGTAGCCGTGCTCGCGCAAGCCCTGCGAAAGGAATACGCGCCGCATGCCGGCTCGCGCCGCTGACCTGTCCCGTCGTCTCGGCGACGGCCTCGACCGCGTGATGGCGGGCAACGAAGCCGCGCGCTTGGCCTTTCTCATCGCCCTGCTGGGCAACGGACACATCCTGCTCGAAGGCGTGCCCGGCACGGGTAAGACGCTCTTCGTGCGTCTGATCGCGGCGCTGCTCGGCGCGCCGTTCAAGCGCATCCAATTCACGCCCGACCTGATGCCGGCCGACGTGGTCGGCACGACGGTGTTCAACCCGCAGACCGCGGAGTTTTCGTTGCGCCGCGGTCCCATCTTCACGAGCCTTCTGTTGGCCGACGAAATCAACCGCACGCCGCCCAAAACGCAGTCGGCGCTGCTGGAGGCGATGGAAGAGCGCCAGGTGACGATCGACGGCGAGAGCCAGCCGCTGCCCGCGTTGTTCGTCGTTTGCGCCACGCAGAATCCGATCGAGTTCGAGGGCACGTATCCGCTCCCCGAAGCCCAGTTGGATCGCTTCCTGGTGCGCGCGCGCACCGAGTATCCGAGCGAGACGGAAGAACGCGCCCTGTTCGCGCGGGCGGTGGCCGGCTTCGACGCGCACGACCTCCCGGGGGCGGGCGTCGAGCAGGTGGCCTCGATCGACGAAGTGATCGCCGCGCAACGCGAGGTGCGCGCGGTCTACGTCGCCGACTCGCTGCAAGGGTACGTCTACGCCATCGTTCGGGCGACGCGGACGTCGCGCGATCTGGCCTTGGGCGCGAGCCCGCGCTCGGCGCTGGGCTTGTTGCTCGCGGCGCAGGCGACGGCGGCCATCGACGGCCGCGACTTCGCGACGCCCGACGACGTCAAGTCGGTCGCTCCGCTGGTCTTGCCGCATCGCTTGATCGTGCGCCCCGAAGCCGAAGTGGAAGGGCTCCGCGCCGAGACGATTCTCGATCGCCTGCTCGCGGCGGTGCCGGTCCCGCGCGACGCCGGCCGGCCGGCGGCCCCCGGCCCGGCCTGAACGTGCGCCCGGTCTTCCCCGCCGTGTGGCTCTCCGCGCGCGGCGTGTGGGTGCTGTTCGGCGTCGCGGTTGCGGTCGCGCTGGCCGGTGCCTTCCCGGCGTTGCTCGGCGTTGCGGTCGCGCTCGCGGTCGCGTTCGTCGCCGCCGTCGCGGTCGACGCCGCGCGCGGGCCGCGCGCGAGCGAACTGCGGCTCACCCGGCTCGAAGCCCCGCACGCGGCCTTGCGCCGGCGCGGCGAACTCGGCTATCGCCTGGAGAACCGCGCGCCCATCGCGATCCGCGCGGGCATCTACGAGACGCCCGCCGAGACGCTCGACTTCGAACGCGAGTCGCTCGAGGTCGCGGTTCCGGCACGCGGCTTCGCCGAAGCGACGCTGGGCTTTTTGCCGCGCGAGCGCGGTCCGGTAAGGCTCGCCGCGATCTATCTCTGGGTCGAGAACGCGCTCGGACTCTTGCGCCGGCGTTACGTGACCGAGGCGCCGCTCGAATTACGCGTCTTGCCCGACTTCTCGGCGATCGAAAGCCGGGGCGTTTTGGCCAAGCGCGCGACCGCGCTGCAGGCGGGCTTGCGCAAACTGCGCATGCGCGGCGTGGGCAGCGAATTCGAAAGTCTGCGCGAGTATTTGCCCGGCGACGGCTTCCGCGCCATCGATTGGAAGGCCACCGCGCGCCGGGGCCGGCTGATGGTGGAACAGACCGAAGCCGAACGCAATCAGCAAGTGCTGGTGCTGCTCGACGCGGGCCGGCTGATGCTGGCGCGCCTCGGGCCGCAACGCAAGTTCGATTACGCGCTCACCGCCGCGCTCTCGGTGGCGCGCATCGCCCAGCAGGCCGGCGACAACGTCGGGCTGATCGCCTTCGCGGCGCAGCCGCTGCTCTCGCTCGCGCCGCGACGCGGGGCGGCTCACGTCGCCGCGCTGACCCAAGCCGCGTTCGCGCTGCAGCCCAGGCGCGAGGAACCCGACTACGAGACGATCCTGACCGGCGTCAAGCAGCGCTACGGCAAGCGCAGCCTGATCGTGCTCTTCAGCGACATGTTCGATCCGGCCGCTTCGGCCGCGCTGCTCGCGGGTTTGTCGACGCTCGTGCCGCGCCACTTGGTCGCGTGCGTCTTGATGAACGACGCCGCGATCTCGAGCGCACTCGACGCGCCGCCGCGCGACGTCCGCGAAGCGTATCGCACGAGCGTCGCGATGCTGCTCGCCGACGAGCGGACCGCGGCGATCGCGATGCTGCGCGCGAAGGGCATCATCGTGGTCGACGTGCCCGCCCCGCAGTTGAGCGTCGCGGTAATCGACGCCTATCTCGAGGTCAAGACCCGCGGGATGCTCTAGCGCCGCGGACGCCGCCGCGCGTCAACCCTTGATGCGCACCAGATACCCGGCGTGCGTACCCGTGATGTCGCCGCAGCCGAAGCCGCCGTACATCGCGCCGCCGGGCCCTTGGGTGAGATTGCTGAAATAGACGTAACTCTCTTGGCAGGGCACGTTGCCGAAAGGCTCGCTCCTCAGCGCGCCGCGCTTGGAAATGGTCGCGACCACGGCCTGCGCCTCGCCGCCTTTGCTGCCGGTGAGCCAGAGTTCGGATTTGGAGGCGGTGACGAAGTAGATCTCGTCGAGATCGAGGCCCTGGAGATCGGCAAAGGGGTCGAAGCTGTTGCGGTCGAGCACGTCGACCTCGGTGCCCTCGTACTCGAAGAGCTTGCCGAGGCCCGCGATCAGGCTGCCCCCGCCGCCGCTATGCGTCGTCACGACGCCCGTCGTCGTCGCCGCAAAGAAGAACGGGTTGAAGTCGGCATCGAGTCCGTTGCCCCAAATCTCGTCGTTCGGCCCGGCGGCGAGATAATCGCAGCGATTCGGACAGGCGTACGTGGACACCGTACCGCTCGCGGTCACCGCGAAGAGGTCGCCGCCGAAGTCGGTGAGCCACATTCTCCCGTCGGGGCCGAGCACCGGCGGCGAGAGTTCGTTCGTGGGCGCGTCGATCGGGTAGGTCGCGACGAGCGCGCCGGCCTGGTTGAAGACGTACAAGCCCGTGCCCGAGACGATCCAAGCCGTGCCCTGCGGACCCGCCGACAGCGACTGATATGCCCCTCCCGAGGGGAATTGGAACATGCTGATGACGCCCTTGCGGCTCACGTGGCCGAAGGCTTGCGGCTCGCAGATCTCCGATTGGCCGCACTCCACCCGCGCGTACGAGTCGAACCACAGCGTTCCGTCGGTGGCGGTCACCACGTTATCGGGCACGTAGGCGGCGCTGGGCAATTCCGTGTAGGTGAATTGGAGGTTCGCAGCCGAGGCGGCCGCGGTGCAGCCGAGCGCGAGCGCCGCGGCCAGGACGAATGAAAACCGTTTCAAGAGCGGGTCCTTTCGACGAGCGAGCCTGCGTCCGACGCTCACTGTGAAAGCGGCGTATGAAGAAAGTCTGAATCGAATCGCTCAGTGGGCGTTGGCGGTTGTCGTCACCTCGGTCGCCCGCACCACCGGTCCGCGCGCGATCGCGTAGGTGACGTACGACGTCCTGGTCGGGCAGCACAGCGGATCGGTGTCGGCGTAGCGCACGAAGTCGGCGGTGAACTGGTTGCTCGAGGCCAAGTGGACCGTGTCGAGGGCGCCGTCGGTGCGCGAATCCATCGCCTTGGGCGCCAGCGTGCCCGCGTACGTGCCGTTGACGAAGACGAAGGCCTGATAGCCGGCCCAACGGCACATGCCGTCGAACCCCGCCGCGCCTTGGACGACCGTCGTCGCACCGAAACTCTGGCGCGCGCCGACGAGCTTCCAGCCCGCGGCCACAACGCGCCGGTCGTCGGCTGCGGCCGGCTTGCGCGCGCCCGAGGCGCAGCGCGCGTCGTTGGACGCGTCGCCCTTGCCCGCGCGCGGCACCGCGGCGCCGGCCTTATTCCACGAGGCCACGGGCTTGCGGTCGAGCCAACTGGTCGCCGCCGAGGCCGCAGCGACGGTCGAGAAACAGAGCGCCGCCGCGGCGCCGAATAACCTGCGGTACTTCATCACGGGCCGTTCGCGGCCGACCCCGCCGGGGGCCTTGCGCGCGTTCGCGCGAAGCAGCGCGAATGACCGATGCGCAAAAGCTCGTCGCGAGCCTCAACGCCGTGGCGAAGTCCGGGCAGTTCGATTACAAGAAAGCGCGCGCCACGGCCCGCGCCGACAAGAACGTCGACTGGAGCGCGACCAAGGCGCGCAACGCCGACTTCAATCCGGAGGTCGACGGCTGCGAATCGTTCGTCATGCGCGACGGCAGCGTCTGCACGTGGATCGCGGCGCGCTACGCCTACGCCTGGGCGGCGCCGCCGCAGCCCTCGCGCTAGCGCGAGCGAGCGACGTCGGTTCGGCCCAGCGCACCCGCGAGCGTGCGTTCGTCGGCGAGCGCGGCCGCGCCGTCGGCGCCGACGACGGTCAAGACGTACGTGTGCCCGTCGCGGCGCGCGTAGAGCGAGCGCCCGACGACGTGCGTGCCGTTGCCGAGCGACGGTTCGTCCTCGCGGCGCGCGACGACGATCAGCGCGCGCGACAGCGGCGCGCCGGTGGAGACGTAACGGCACAGCGTGCCGGTGGAGGGCAAGAGCCGCACCGTCGTTCCCAGCACGAGCGACGCTTCGTTTTCGGAGACGACCGAGCAGGGAAGTCCGGCGATCGTTTTCGCAGGATCGTTGCGCGGCGCGAATCCGAGTGCCGCAAATAAGCCTGCGAGCAAGATCGTCGCAACCGCGGCGCGCGCGACTTCGACGCGTCCCTCCGACGTTTCTCGCTCGGCCCCAAATGAATCGTTTGACATGGCGCGTGTATTGAAACACACAACGCGCCGGGAGGCATCACACCTTTGGCTAAAGCGCTGCCTCGGAAGCGGGCGGAAGAATTTTCCGCCCGCGTCGCGGCCTTCCGGCCCAACCCAGATACGCACCGAGCGCCAGCGCGGTGCACGCGCCGAACGCGATGCGGAATGCGATCGACGTGCGTTGCGGGGAAACGAAACCCTCGATCGTGCCCGCGACGACGAGCATGCCCGCCACGCCGAGCATCAAGGTTGCGGCGCGGCGTCCGTTGATCTTGAGCGCGTCGATGCGGCGCAGACGACCCGGCGCCACGATCGCTTGCGCCAACAAGAAGCCCGATCCGCCGGCGATCTGGATCGCGCTCAATTCGATGACGCCGTGCGGCGCGATCGTGGCCCAGAAGTCGAGCCCGAAGCCTTTGTGGGCGTAGAGCGCGCCGAGCGCGCCGACCATTAAACCGTTTTGCAAGATCGACCAGAAGGTGAGCGCCCCCACCGTCAACCCGCCGGCGAAGGCGATCATCGCCACGCGAATGTTGTTGGTGATGATGGCCGAAGCCATCGCGGGCGAAAAGGCGCGATCGAAACCGAAGTTCGAATCGTGCAACGGCTTGTCGATCGCGGGAATGAATTCGGCGGGTAGGAGCGCGTAGGCGTTTTGGCCGCGTTCGGACACGAGCCAGTAGGCGACGAGCGCCGCCACCACGGTCAACGCCGCGCACGCGCCCACGGCGCGCCACGAGGCGCGCACCTCGCGCGGGAACGTGGCGGCGAAAAACGCCGCGACGCGCGACCAACCCGGGCGCGCGCCCTCGACGTACACGTAGGCGTGGGCGCGCGCGGTCAGACGGTTGAGATAATCGAGCACGCCGCTCGTATAGTTGCGGCTCTGGGCGGCGGCGAGGTCGCTGGTCACCGCGCGATACAACAGCGCCAGGCTCTGGAGTTGTTCGGGCCGCAGCGCGCGCAGGCCGCCGCGATCGGCGGCGGCCAGCAGCGTCTCGAGGGCTTCCCAGCCGGGTTGGCGCCGCATGACGAACGTTCGCTCGCGCATGGCGGGCGCTTTTCGCAGGACTCGCTCCGCGCCTTCCCGGACAGCCCGGGGGGTGGAGCGGACCCTCGACGTCGCGACCGGCGAAAGCGTCGCCTTCCGGTACGAACTGGCCGGACTCGGCAGCCGTTTCTACGCGCTGTTCATCGATCTCGCCATTCAAGTCGCGATCTTCGTCGCCGCGTTGCTGCTGCTGGCGTGGTTCGGCAGCACGCTGCCGCAGGCGAAGGTCGCGCCGCCGCCGAGTCCGGCGTACGCGAAGGTCGGCGCGGCGATCGTTTACGGAATACTGATCTTCGCGACGTTCATGCTCTTCTTCGGATACTTCATACTCTTCGAGTGGTTGTGGGGCGGCCGCACGCCGGGAAAGCGCCTGCTGGGCATTCGGGTCGTGCGCGACGGCGGCTTTCCGCTCGACTTCACCAGCGCCGTCGTGCGCAACGTGGTGCGCGTCGTGGAGACCGCGCTCGGGTTCTATCTGGTCTCGGCGATCGTGACGCTGCTCTCGCCGGAGAACCGGCGGCTCGGCGACATGGCCGCGGGCACCTTGGTCGTGCGCGACAATCGCTACGAACGCGCGCGTCCGGTTGCGGCGGCGGAGGAGCCGCGCGACGATCCGCTCGTGCGCGACCTCTCGCCCGCCGAGCGCGAACTCGTGCGCAACTACGCCGCGCGCCGGGACGGCTTGCGTCCGGCATCGCGCGCCGCGCTGGCCGCGACGATCGCGCGCTCGATCCGCCCGAAGCTCGCCGTCTCCTACGAGCACCTCGGCGACGACGACCTGTTGGTCTACCTCGCGCAGAGCGCGCTGGTGTGACTATTTACCGCCGCGTTTGAGGCGCGCGACCACGTCCTTGGCAAAGCTCATCGCGTTGCGCTTGCGTTCTTCGTAGAGCACCGCCGCTTGGGCCGCGGTCATGTGCCGGCCGTGCTCGTAATAGAACGTCACGCCCTCGCCGACGACGATCGTTCCGGCGTAGGCGATCGCGCCCTTGATCGCGATGCCGGCCACCGGCACGAAGCCCGAGAGTTCGCGCGAGAGGGCGCGCCAGCCGAGACCGCCGCCCACGACCGGCAGCAGCTCCCACATGCGTGCGACGTCGGGATCCTTGCCGTAGGCCGCACCGATCTGCATCATCAGGACGATCTGCAAGCCGGTGATCGCGACCGTGTCCCCGGCCGAGGCGACGAGTCCGAGCACGATGCCGAAGAGCGGCACGTAATCGACGATCGAACTGGCCGCCGCCACCTTCAAAGCCGAGGTGGCGGCGTCGCGGGTCAGCTTGGCGGCGACCGTTTCGCGCAACACGGGCAGGCGCCGGCCGACGGCGATCTCGATGCCCTTGCAGCGGTCGATCAGGTGCGGAAAGAATTTGACCCGCAGCGACTCGCGGTCGATCTTGGCCACCGTATACGCCGCGTTCTCGCCCGCGCCGGGCGCGGCCAGCGGATACGCGGGCGCGGCGCCGGGGTCGACGGTGAGGGCGAAGATCGGCAGACCCAAGCGGCGCAACAGGTCCATGTGGGCGCCTTCGGCGTCGCCGGGACGACCGAGGAAGATGACGGCGCGCGCGTCGGGCCCGAGCACGGTCGGGCGCCCGAGCGGATCGATCGTCTCGAGCGTTGCCGGCGCGTCGAAGGCGATCGAGGTGTCGTAATCTTGCAGCAGCAGCGCGCGCAATTCGGCGACCAGCGCCGGATCGCCGCACAACAGAAAGCGGAACGGGCGGCGCGCGTCGGCGCCGACGCTCGTCGCGCCGACGCTCTTGCGCACCAGGGTCAGTAGGTCGGCCGCACCGATGCTGGCGGCTTTGAAATTAGTGGCCGTGGGATTCTTTCTCCGGATCGTCGGTGTAGTCGAGGTAGACCAAACCGAGGAAGATTTCGAGTGCTTTGGCGTGCATGCCGCGGGCGTTGGCCAGGTCGACGATCGTGCGGTTGGTGGCCCGCGCCTCGTCGGCGACGGCCTGCGGCGTGGTGTTGGTGTCGGCGGCTACGATCGCGGCCGCCGCGACCTCGCCCGGGGTCAGGTCGTCGCGGTCCATCGTCGCCATGTCGAGCCCGTCGTTGTGTACCCGTTGGCGCAGGGCGTACTGCAGGGTGGCGTAACGATCTTCCGGATAACCGACGCCGAGCATCGTGATCCGCGACTGGATCTGGCGGGCGCGGGCCATGTCGAAGAGTTGCTCCGACTGCGAGCCCGCGACGCCGGCCTTCGAAAAGCCCGAGCTCGCCTTCTGCATCAGCGGCACCAGCGCGTCGTAGTCGCGCTGCGCGATGTCGCCGTTGTAGCTGAGTTCCGAGCGCGACAGGCGCTTGATGAATTCGTCGAGGTCGCCGAGCGTCACGTCGAGCAAGGCCAGCGACGAACGCGCCGCGTCGAGCGCCCGGATCGCGTCGGTGTCGGTCAGCGACAGATCGTCGAACATGCGCGGATAGCTGGGCAGAATGGCCAGCGACGCCGCGGGCACGGGATCGAGTTCGAGCGGTGCGGCCAGCTCTTTGAGGATGTCGGAATTTTCCTTGACCAGTCCGCTCTCTTTGTTCCGCTCCATCGAGCCCGTGCCCGTGATGGTGGCCGACGACTTGCTGAAGGCGGCGTCGATCGAGCGTCCCATCGCGTTGAGGTTGCGCACGACCGCGTCGAGCTTGCTGCCGCGGCGCACCTGGATGCGCGTGAAGTCGGGCAGGCCGTAGGTGATGTCCTGGATGCGCGCCTGAATCGACTTGATCGAGTCGCGGCCGGCGTCGCGCCGAACGGCGATCGCGCTGAGCGCCTGCGCCTCGCGCGCCTTGGCCGCCTCGAGCGAGGCGCGCAGCGGTGCGAGGTTGGGGCGCGCGAGCGTGAACCGGGCTTCGCTCTCCTGAAGCGCCTTGATGTTGGAGAGCGCGGTATTGCGCGTTTCGGGCGTGCCCTTCTCGGCCGCCTCGGCCAGGGTTTGTTGGCTCTTCTCGGTTTGACCCAGCGCGATTTGCGCTTCGCCCAAGTGGAGCAGCGCGATCGGATTGCCCGGATCGGCCTTGAGCACGCGCGCGAACTGGCGCGCCGCGATCGAATAGCGCGCGGTGTCTTGATCGTGGATGGCTTGGACTAGGATCTGCTCGTTGGTGCGCTTGGTCGGATCGAGTTGTTCGTAGCCGACCAGGTGCTTCACGCGGTCGGGCACGCCCGGATGGTCTTGAAAATACTTGTCGACGATGCTGGGTGTCTCGTCGTACGTCGCTCCGAGGTGGCGCATGAACGAGACCATCGCGTCGGGATCGTAACCCGAGCGGGTCATCAGCATCAGTCCGTACTGGTCGGCCTGGAGTTCGTCGGCCCGCTCCTGTTTGGCGATGAGCCCGGCTTCGAACAACTGTCCGAATTGGTAAATGAACGGCGAGAAGATCGAAGCGATCCCGAAGATGAGGTCGAGCGCCTGCGCCTTGGCCGGCAAGGTGACCGTGTGGCGGCGTTCGTTGTGGCCGGTCTCGTGGCCGATCACGCCGGCCAGTTCGTCGTCGGACTGGACGAAGTCGAGCGTACCCTCGTTGACGTAGATGTAGCCGCCGCCGATGGTGAACGCGTTGATGTCGGCCGCGTCGAGGACCTTGACGTTGTAGGGCACGTCTTTGCGGGCGGTCTCGTTCCAGAGCTTTTGCCCGACGTCGTTACACCACTGGTTGAGCAGGGGGTCGTTGACGATGTTGTACTGCTCGATGACCTGCTTGTCGATCTCTTTCGCCTGCTGGATCTCGGCCGGCGTGGAGGTGGCCGAGGCGGGGCCCGGGATGCCCGCGGCCAGCAACGAGAGAATGAGTCCGACAGGGAGCAAACGGCGGAACTGCATGCGCCTACACCTCGCAAACGGGAAGAGGTCGACGATTCGCCGGGGAGGCGCCGATACCCGCGCGTGCCTGTGAGCCGGCCGTGAGTTGCGTGTGAGTAAGCGGAGATTGCTGTGAATCCGGTGTGGATGGGCGAAGGGCGCGCGAGGTTGCGCGCAGGATGCACGTCGTTCATGGAAAGTCGCCGATTGCGTTCGGCTGCGTACTGATGCTTCGCGGCACGAAGTCCGGTCTCGAATTCGTCTTCGCAAGCGAGGCGGGCGAGGCGGAGCTGTCGGATCTCGTCGCCCGCCTGGCCGAGCGGCCCGACTTCTACCGCGGCAGCCGGGCGACGGCCATCTTCCACGGGGCGCCGCTCGAGGAAACGGGCTTCGGCGGTTTTCTGGCGACCGTGCGCGAGCACGGCATCGAACTCGACGGCATTTACGGAGCCGCCGAGGTCGAGGCGCTGGCTCAGCGCCACGCGCTGCCCTATCTCGGCGAACCGCCGCGCCCGGTGGTCACCGCGCTCGGTCAGCGCCGGCCGCGCCGGGTGGTCGCCTCGCTGACCGACCGCGCGCGCTCGCTCGACGCCGACTTCGCCGGCGCCCGGGAAGACATCGCACGGCGCCGGGCGCGCGGCGAACCGTCGGTGGCCAAGCCCGATTTTTCCAAACCCGCGACGCCGCGCGCCGTCCCGCCCGCGGCCGTCGCCGCCGTCCCCGCCGCCCCGGCCGGCCCGGCGACGCTGTACCATCGGGGCACCTTGCGCGGGGGGCAGATCTTGCAGCAGATCGGCAACATCGTGGTGGTCGGCGACGTCAATCCCGGCGCCGAACTGGTCGCCAGCGGCGACATCCTGGTTTTCGGCGCGTTGCGCGGCACCGCGCACGCCGGGGCGCAAGGCGATGCCGGCGCGCGCGTCGCGGCGCTCGAACTGGCGCCGACGCAACTGCGCATCGCGGCCTACATCGCCGCCGACGACGCGCGGCGCAAGCCGCGCGAACCCGAGGTCGCGTTCGTTCGCGACGAGCGCATCGCGATCGCGCCGCACGGCCGCGCGGGGCTGCGCTGATGGCCGGCCGGCGGATCGTAATCACCTCGGGCAAGGGCGGCGTGGGCAAGACGACGACCACCGCCAACCTGGGCGCGGCGCTGGCCAAGCGCGGGCGCAAGGTCGTGCTCGTCGACACCGATATCGGCCTGCGTAATTTGGATCTGGTGCTCGGCGTCGAGAAACGCATCGTCTTCGACCTCGTCGAGGTCGTGGAAGGCCGCTGCGAAGTGCGTCAAGCGTTGATCCGCGACAAGCGCTTCCCCTCGCTGCACCTCTTGCCCGCGGCCCAAACGCGCGACAAGACCGCCGTCAGCGAAGCGCAGATGGATGCGTTGATCGGCGAACTGGCCGAAGGCGCCGACTTCGTGTTGATCGACTGTCCGGCCGGGATCGAGCACGGCTTCCGCAACGCGCTGGCCGGCGCGCGCGAAGGCATCGTGGTGACGACGCCCGAGGTGAGCGCGATTCGCGACGCCGACCGGGTCGTCGGAAAGTTGAAGGAGCGCGCGCTGCCGCACTCGCTGATCGTCAATCGCATCCGGCCCGAGATGGTCGCGAGCGGCGAGATGATGTCGGTCGACGACGTGCGCGAGGTCCTGCGCACCGACGTGCTGGGCATCATTCCCGACGATGAGGAAGTGATCGACACGACCAATCGCGGCGAGCCGCTGGTGCTCGATCCCAACCAGCGCCTCGCGCCGATCTATCTCAAGATCGCGCGACGCTTGGAAGGTGAGAAGATTCCGCTCACCCGCCTCGAGTCGCCGACCCTCTTGACCAAGCTCTTCTCTATGTGGAAGGCCGGTTAGCCGATGCAAGCGATCGAACCCGTTCCGACTGCGCAGCTCGAGGCGCCGCTCGAGCAACCCGCTCCGCCGCTGGGCCGCGCGATCGTCATCACCTCGGGCAAGGGCGGCGTGGGCAAGACGACGACCACCGCCAACGTCGGCGCGGCGCTCGCCGCGCTGGGCAAACGGGTCGCGCTGGTCGACGCCGACGTCGGCCTGCGCAATCTCGACATCGTGCTCGGCCTCGAGAGCCGGGTGAAGTTCCACGTGCTCGACGTCATCGAAAACAAGGCTTCGCTCGACGACGCATTGGTGCGCGACAAAAATCTCGACACGCTCTATTTGCTCGCCGCGGCGCAGACGCGCGAGAAAGAAGACGTCGAGACCGGCGCGATGGTCGCGCTGATCGAGCAGTTGCGCGCGCGCTTCGACTTCGTGTTGATCGACTGCCCGGCCGGCATCGAGATGGGCTTCCGCAACGCCGTGGCCGGCGCCGACCACGCGATCGTGGTCTGCACGCCGGAAGTCTCCGCGGTGCGCGACGCCGACCGCGTCGTGGGCCTGCTGCCCAACGGCTGGAAGCCCGAGTTGATCGTCAACCGCCTGCGTCCGGTGCTGGTGCGCAAGGGCAAGATGCTCTCGGTGGAGGACGTCGATGCGATTCTGCGTTTGCCGCTGTTGGGCGTGATCCCCGACGAGCCGGGCATCATCATCGCCACCAACAAAGGCCGGCCGATCGCGCTCGACGCGCACTCGCCGGTGGGCGCGGCCTATCGTCAGATCGCGGCGCGCTTGAACGGCGAAAACGTGCCCGCGCCGACGGTCAAGGTCGCCGAACCGGGCTTCCTGGCCAAAGTCGGCGCGTTGTTCGGAGGGCGCTGAACGTGTTCGATTTTATCAAAGCGCTGTTCAAACCGCAGGGCTCCGGCGCAACCGCCAAGGAGCGCCTGCGCCTGGTCCTGCTGTCGGATCACCTCTCGCTCGCGCCCGAGATGATCGACGCGCTCAAGGCCGATCTCTTCGACGTCTTCTCGCGCTACTTCGAGTACGACGCCAAGGCCGCCGAGGTCACCTTCGATCACCGCGAGAGCGAGGTGGCGATGCTCGCCAGCGTGCCGATTCAGCGCGTGCGCGAGCGGCCCGCCGCGCCGGCGCCCGAACCGCCTGCCGCCGCAGCGCCGGCCCCCGCGTTCGCGGCGGTCGAGGCTGCGGCGGTCGTAGCGGTCGAGGCGGAGCCGGCCGGGCTCGAGGCCGAACGTGCGCCGGAAGCCGCCCCGCTCCCGGTCTCCGCCGAGCCGCCGGCGCCGGCCGCGGTTCTGCCGTCCGCCCCGCGTCCGCGCCGGCGCAAGCGCAAACGCAACGCCGCCGCGCTCAACGGGAAGCCGCCGAGTCCGCCGGCGCTTTCGGGGCACTCCGCCCAGGCTTGATCGGCTCGCGGCGCCAAGGTCGCGGCGATCATGGAGCGACCCTGGTATCGCCGCTTCAATTGGCTCCTGGCGCTGTCGACGGTGGCCCTGGCCGTCTTCGGCGTGCTCGTCATCCACTCGGCCGATTTGCACAACGCGGCCGCGGCGGGCGAGTGGCGTAAGCAAGCCGCGTACGCGGTCGTGGGCATCGCGCTCATGTCCGCCGGCGCGGCGTTCGACTACCGGCGCTGGCAGCGCGCGGCGCTGTGGCTCTACGCGCTCAACGTGCTGTTGCTCGTGGTGGTGATGCGCGGCGGGCACAGCGCCCTCGGCGCGCAACGCTGGATCTCGCTCGGCCCGCTGGGCACGTTTCAACCCTCCGAACCGGCCAAACTGATTTTGGCCATGACGATTGCGGCGCTGCTCGCGCGCAAGCCCACCGTCGCGCCGCGCGACATCTTCATCGTGCTGGCCGCGGTCGCCGTGCCCGCGCTGTTGATCCTCAAGCAGCCGGACTTCGGCACGACGCTCGTGGTCGCCGCGATTCTCACCGCGGAACTCTACGTCGGCGTCACCAGCCTGCTGCACTTCGGCGTGTACGCGGCGGTGGGAGCGGCGCTGGCCGCATTCGTCGTCGGGACCAACGTGGTGCTCAAGCCGTTCCAGCGCAGCCGCTTGTTGATCTTCTTGCACCCGCACGCCGACCCGCAAGGCGCGGGCTGGAATCTCAACCAGTCGAAGATCGCCGTCGGCAGCGGCGAGCTATTCGGCAAAGGCCTCTATCACGGGACGCAAACGCAACTCGACTTCGTGCCCGAACATTCGCGCGACTTCATCTTCACCGTCGTCGGCGAGGAACTCGGCTACGTCGGCGCGCTCGGGCTGCTCGCGCTCTACGCCGCGGTGCTCTTCGGCGGTTTGCGCGCGGCGTTTGCGGCCCGCGACCGGTTCGGACTGCTGCTCGCGGTGGGCATCGTCGCGATGCTCGCCTTTCACGTGGTGGTCAACGTGGGCATGACCGTCGGCATCATGCCGATCACCGGCATCCCGCTGCCCTTCATGTCCTACGGGGGCAGCGCGATCCTCACCGATTTCGCGGCGGTCGGAATACTGCTCAACATCCAACTGCAGCGCGACGCGCTCACCTTCGAGTGAGCGACGGCCTTATCCACGGCACCGGCCGCGCGCGCGAACCGTCGCCCCAGGAGAAGATGACGAGCCCGCCGCTGCTGCCGCCTTGCGTGTTGGTGACGTGCGTGGCGCTGGGCTCGATGTAGGACGAACCGCCGCCCCCGCCCGCGCTCTGGCCGCCGGAGCCGTAGGTCGTCGTGCCGCCGCCACCACCGCCGCCACCGTAGTAGCCGCCGCCCCCGCCCCCGCCGCCGTCGGCGGGATAGCAGAGGAGTTGTCCGTACGGCGCGCCCTGACCACCGGCGCCGCCGGCCCCGAGCGTCCCGTTACTCCCGGGCGAACCGTCGGCGCATCCCGAGATTCCCCCCGCGCCGCCCGCGCCGCCGCTCGTTTGCGAACCGCCGCCGCCGCCCTGGCCGTATTGCTGGTAAGGCTCGTCTTGACCCGGAGCCCCGGTCGAACCGCCTCCCGCACCGCCCGCGTAGTCGCCCGCGCCGCCGCCGCCGCCCGCGACGATCACCCGGTCGGAGAGCGCGGAGCCGCCCTGGCGCACGTCGGAAGCTCCGCCGCCGACCCCGCCCGCGCTGCTGTCGATGCCCCCGGCCTGGCCCGCCGCACCGCCCCCGTTGAATCCGCCTTGCGCGGCGTTGCCGCCCACGAAGACCGCCAGCGATTGAGCCGGCGTGACCGGGATCGTCGCCTCGACGAAGCCGCCGTTGCTGTCCGAGGCGGCGCCCCCGTAGGCGTCGACGCGCAGCGACCTGACGCCCGAGGGCACCGCGAACGGTTGTTCCGCGCCGCTATAAAACACGTAGTACTGATCGCTGCCGCACGCGCCGGTGACGGTCAGCGGAATCGCCACCGCGTTTTGCATCGAGTCCTCGACGCCGATCGATTCTTGTCCCGGCGCGACGTCGGTGACGGTAAACGTGGTCGCCGACGTTCCGCTCGCCGGCGAGACCGTGGCGATCGCGGGGTTGCTCGAGACGCTGAAGGTTCCGGTGTAGTTGCTCTCCGCTACGGTGAACGTCGCCGTGCAGGTCGAGGTACCGAGCACGAGCGAGTTCGGCGTCGTCGCCAAGACGAACTTGAGATAGGCGCCGACGTGTCCGTGCGCGTCGCTGAACCACATGTTTCCGTCCGGGCCGTTCACGAGCGCGCCGATTCCGGCGCTCGGCGCCTGGGCTTCGGCTGCGTAGCTGCCGCTCGCCGTATCGAACGTGCCGAGCGCTTGCGCGCCGCCGGCGGTGTCGACGTAGATGACGGTGCCGTCGTTCTTGCGCGCCACGATTCCGGGAAATTCACCCTTGGGCGCGGGGTAAACGCTCGCCACGCCGTGCGTCGTCAAGACCGACAACTGCGCCGTCTTCTCGTCGGAGTAGACCAACTCGTTGTTCGAATTAGTGATCGAGAACGGATGACCGCCGACGGCGTAGGCGGTCGTCGCCCCCGTTGCCGGCACGACTTTGAGGACCGCTCCGTTTTGCTCGTCGGCGAGCCAGATGTTGCCGTCCGAACCGGCCGCGAGCGCGGTGAGCTTCGGCGTTGCCTTGCCGGTGACTTGGAAGATCGTCGTCGCCCCGGCAGGGGTCGCGTAGCCCGTTCCCGCCAGCGTCTTGCCGTTCGAGACGTAGGTGCCGACGAACCAAACGTTGCCGTCGGGACCGGTCGTCATCGCCGTGACCGACAAGTCGTCGGGAAGCGCGTACGACCCGCTCGGGCCGCCCGCGACGTAGCGATACAGCGTGTGCGCGCCGCCTTTGACTTTGCCTTTGACCGCCACCCACACGTAGCCCGCGTTCGGCGCGAGCGCCGTCGGCATCGTATCCTTGGGCAGCATGTACTCGCTGACGTTGCCGCCCGCAACCGTCACCGAGCCGACTTGCGCGGGGGCGCCGTTCTTGCAGCTCTTGGGCGCGAGAAACCAGATCGTGGCGCCGTCGGCGCCCTCCGCGACGGGGCCGAGCGGGGCCGAACAGTCGGCCGGGTACTCGACGAACTGGGCGCCGTCGTTCTGCTGATAGGCCTGCGGCGCGACGCGGGCGGTGCGGACCTGCGGCGCGGCGGCCGCCGGCCAGGTGCCGCGCGCGCCGGCGCAGGAGGCCAGCGTCGAGGCGCAGGCGGTCAGAGCGAGAACGGTGACGAGTCGACGCAGCATACCAACCTCCGGCCGCCCGCGGACGGGTACGTGCCGCTTTTCGTGCCGCCTCGCCTCGGTTCCGTCGAAAGCGGCGGGAAGCGGCCGTCCGGCTCCGCGACGGGAGGCGTTCGGCGCTCCGGCCCGGAGGTTCGAGCGAATCGAAAGGACCCGCCTCGCGGGTCCGTGAATGGACGCAACCGTCCGATATCAAGTTTTTGCGTGCGCGGTTACCTTCGCGGGCGCAGTCGAGTGCGTCGGACAGCAGCGAGCCGGCCGCATCGCCGCTCGGGCCCGCGCCGCCGTAGCGAGCGCTGGGCACCGTAGGCAGACGCCGGCCTGCCAACGCGCCCCGGAGGCGCGGCACAACTTTAGAAAAACGTAACGGTCGCGCGCAGCGCGGCCGTCACCGAAAGGCTGCTACGTGCCAACTGAAATCCTCGTTTCCAGCGACCCCTGGGAAAATCGGGTCGCGATCCTTGAGGACGGTCAGCTCGCCGAAATCTACTTCGAACGCGAAGAAAAGGTCATCGGCTCGATCTACAAGGGCAAAGTGATGAACGTGCTCCCCGGAATGGGAGCCAGCTTCGTCGACATCGGCCTCGGCCGCAACGCCTTCTTGTACGTCGACGACATCAACAAGACGCCGCTCAACATCGGCGACGTCGAAATCACCCAGGGCCGTTCGGGCTGGACGATCACCGAAAAGATCTCCAAGGGCGACGACGTCCTGGTCCAAATCGTCAAGGAGCCGCGCGGTCTCAAGGGCGCGCGCATCTCCACCAATATCTCGCTGCCCGGCCGTTATTTGATCCTGATGCCCACGGGCAAGTACTCCGGCGTCTCGCGCAAGATCGAGAGCGCCGAGGAGCGCAACCGCCTCAAGGGCATCATGCGCTTGATCCGGCCCGAAGGCATGGCCACCGTCGTGCGTACCGCCGCCTCGGGCGTCAGCCAAGCCGAACTCTTGGCCGATCTCGGCGTGCTGATCCGCATGTGGCACGGGATCCTCGAGAGCTACAAGCGCGCGCCCGCGCCTTCGTTGATCCACAAGGACATGAACCTGGTCTACAAGGCCGCGCGCGACTTCATCACACCCGAGGTCGACCGGGTGCTGATCGACTCGCCCGAAGAGTTCGAGAAGGTGCGCGACTTCATGCGCCTCTTGGGCCCGCAGTACGTCGAGCGGATCGCGCTCTACAATCACGGGCGCTCGCTGTTCAAAGACTTCAAGGTCGACGACGAAGTTCAGAAGCTGCTGCGCCCGAAGATCAACTTGCCCTCCGGCGGCTCGATCGTCATCGAAACGACCGAGGCGCTCACCGTCATCGACGTCAACAGCGGCAAGTTCACCGGCGGCAAGAACCTCGAAGACACGATCGTCAAGACCAACATCGAAGCCGCGGCGGAGATCGCGCGCCAGGTTCGCTTGCGCGACATCGGCGGCATCATCGTCTGCGATTTCATCGACATGTCGAGCGAAGCGTCGCGCAATCGCGTGCTGGCCACGCTCGAAGCCGGTCTGCGCAAAGATCGCACCCGCACCACGATCCAATCGTTCTCGGCGCTGGGACTGCTCGAGTTCACGCGCAAACGCATCGGCAAGGATCTGTCCGCGCAATTGCGCGGCGCGTGTCCCACCTGCGCCGGCCTGGGCACGGTGATGTCGCCCGAGAGCGTCGCCATCGACGCGTTCCGCGACGTCCGCCGCTTGGGTCACGAACATCAGAACGGCAGCGCGGAGCACCG
>Ga0326727_10010506_pt1 | contig 22026 bp, 20 predicted proteins | sample MB2enrmetagenome_FD_207643 | JGI IMG/M metagenome (GOLD analysis project Ga0326727, IMG submission 207643) | Lab enriched peat soil microbial communities from McLean, Ithaca, NY, United States - MB29MY | ecosystem: Environmental > Terrestrial > Soil > Wetlands > Peat | place: USA: New York...
GTTCGAGGTCGTCGGCACGCGCGCTACGGACCATCGGCGCTTACGGCTGACTGTAGCGCGCGCTGTCGCCGTAGGGAACGAACAGCGTGTTCTCCTTGATGAAGCGCAGCTTGACCATGCCGGTCGGTCCGTTGCGCTGCTTGGCGATGATGAATTCCGTGACGTCCGGCTCCGGCGCGCTCTCCGGATTATAGTACGCATCGCGATAAAGAAAAGTAACCATATCCGCTTCCTGCTCGATGGCGCCCGAATTGTGCGTCACGACGTCGTCGACGCAGAAGTTGTGGAGATCCGCAACCGTTATGTCGAAAACGTCTTCCTCGCCCCGCGGCTCGATCGAAACGATGCGGTCCCACAAAACGTCGGAGAAGGCAAGCCTCGCGAGATCTGCGCTCTCCGCCGCCGCCGCGTACGGCGAGCCCGAGGTGGAAGCGCCGCGCTGCAGTACGGCCATCTCTCGTTGCGGTGCTTCGTAGCCGCGGGGGACGGCGATCGCGTCGTCTTTCTCGAGTTCGCCGAGCTTCTTCCATCCCGCCACGGTCAACAAGCGGTGACCGGCGGTGGCGCGTAGTCTGCGGCCGCTCTGCGTGGTCAGTTCGTATACCCGTCGAACGCCGACGTGCCAGGCGTCCACGATCGGCCGTCGGACGAGGTGCAGCCTCTCGTCGACGGCCCACACGTTGAAGCGGCGATCGTTCTCCACGATGTCGCGGACCGGGACGCGCGCCCCGGTTTCGGCGTCGACGACGCACGCATCGCCGGCGAGACAATCGCGCAAGTCCGAGAGCATGGGGCGTTTGTCGTTGCGCGACTCGACGCCGCGGTTGAGCTGGGCGAGCGCGATGATCGGGATTTGCAGATCCTTGGCCGTGGCCTTGAGGATGCGGCAGATCTCCGAGAGCTCGTCGTTGCGGTTGGCGTTGCGCGACGTGGCCGTCGGTCGCAGCAACTGCAGGTAGTCGATGAAGACGGCCGACAAGCCGTCGGCGGACTGCAGGCGGCGGCAGCGGCTGCGCACTTCGGTGACCGTCAGCGAACCCGAGTCGTCGATGAAGATCGGGATCTGCGAGAGCGCGCTCATGCCCTCCGAGATCTTCTCCCACTCGTGATCGCGGATCTTGGCGCGGCGCAGGCTCTGCGAGTCGATGCGCGCTTCGGCCGAGAGCAGGCGCTGCACCAGTTCGTCGCTGGTCATCTCGAGCGAGAAGATCGCGACCGGCTTCTGCGTCTCGCGGCCGGCGGCGACGGCCATGGTCAACGCCATCGACGTCTTGCCCATCGCGGGCCGCGCGGCCAAGATGATGAAGTTGCCGGGCTGGAAGCCCGCGGTGTATTCGTCGATGTCGCGGAAGCCCGAGGTGACGCCCGTGCGGTCGCCGTGGCTGTGATAGAGCCGGTCGATCTGTTCGAAGGCTTGCTTCAGCAACGGATTGATCGGCATGAACTGGCCGGTGCGCTGGCGCCGCCCCACTTCGAAGACGATCTGCTCGCTGCGATCGAGCGCGCCGTCGACGTCTTCCTCGGCCTCGAAGCCGATCTTGGTGATCATCGAGCCCGCATGGATCAAGCCGCGCAGCGCCGACTTCTCGCGCACGATCTTGGCGTAATACTCGGCCGACGCCGCGGTGGGCACCGTTTCCATGAGCGCCGAGAGATAGGGCAACCCGCCGACGCGTTCGAGCAGGTCGCGGCGGCGCAGTTCCTCGGCAACCGTAATCTTGTCCAGCGGCTCGCCGCGTTCGTAGAGTTGCAGCAGCGCGGTGTAAATCGACTCGTGGTTGACCGCGTAGAAGTCGACCGCCTGGATGATCTCGCTGACGGTCGGCATCATCTCGCGATCGACCAAGATCGATCCGAGCACGGCCATCTCGGCTTCGAGATTTTGCGGGGGAATACGGTCGGCGTTGCCGACCCCGTTGGACGCGACCGTCGCCATCAGCGGAGCTTCGCGACCGGCACGTCGAAGGCCGCTAGCGCTTCGCGAACGTCCTTCACCGCGACGATCTCCACGCCGCTCGCGCGAGCGCGAACGTCGCGTTCGTTCTCCTTCGGAATGAGCACGAGGCGCATGCCCGCCTGACGCGCCGCGTAGACCTTCTCGATCACGCCGCCGACGCCGCGCACTTTGCCCGCCAGCGAGAGTTCGCCGGTCACCGCGACGTCTTGGGGCAAGCGCGTCTTGGTCAGCGCGGAATAGAGCGCGAGGAAGATCGCGAGGCCGGCGGACGGGCCGTCGATGTTGCCGCCGCCGACGACGTTGACGTGCAGGTCGTAGTCGGCCGGGTCGAGGCCGGTGGTCGCGCGGACGACCGAGCCCGCGTTGAAGACGCTGTCCTTGGCCATCGAACCCGCGGTGTCGTTGAAGCGGATCGCGCCCTTGCTGCGTTCGCTCGCGGGAAAGGCGATCGCCTCGATTTCGATCAGGCTGCCGACGTGATGGGCCACGCCCAAGCCCAGCGTCCGGCCGACCTCGCGCGCGCGTCGCGCGCGCACCGGCGTGTGCGGAACGAGGCGGCCGGCCTGCACCACCAAATTCACGTCGGCTTCGACGATCGTCACGCCGCCTTTGCCGGCGGCGCGTTCGAGCGCGTGGCCGAACGCGTCGGCGAGAATCTGCACGGCCTTGCGGCCCTCGATCGTGTACGAGGCGATCAACGCCGGCACCGCCCGCGCCAGCCGCGCGCCCAAGCGCTTGGCCGCACCGGCGACGATGCTGCGAATCTGCGCTTCCGACAGCGGTTCGAATTGCACCTCGGCGCAGCGCGAGCGGATGGCCGCATCGATCTCGTCGGGCTCGCGCGTGGTCGCGCCGATCAGGACGAAGTCCGCGGGCGCGCCGTCGCGAAAGAGCTTCTTCACGTAGGCCGGCACGCTCGGGTCGCTCTCGTCGAAGTACGACGATTCGAAGGTGAAGCGTTTGTCCTCGAGCACCTTGAGCAGCTTGGCCAGCAGTTGCGGGTCCATCTCGCCCAGCTCGTCGATGAACAGCACGCCGCCGTGCGCTTTGCTCACCAAGCCGAGTTTCGGCTCGGGGATGCCGCCCTCGGCAAACTCGCGGCGGCTGCCCTGATAGATCGGGTCGTGCACGCTGCCCAAGAGCGGATTGGTCGTCTCGCGCGGATCCCAGCGCAGCGTCGCGCCGCTGGCTTCGACGAAGGGCGCGTCCTCGGCGAACGCGCTCGACGCGCGGCGCTTGGCCACGTCGAGCGCGAGCCGCGCGACCGTGGTCTTGCCCACGCCGGGCGGCCCGTAGAGGATGACGTGCTGCGGATACGGCGAGGAGATCTTCGCGAGCAGCGAACGCACCGCGGCCTCTTGGCCGACGACGTCGTCGAGCGTGGCCGGGCGCAAGAGTTCGAGCGCCGACGCGGCCAGGCGACGGCCTTCGAGCGCTTCGAGGTCGGCCAGCTTTTTTTGCGTGGCGGGCGTCTCGGGACCGCCGTCTTCGCGGATCGTTTCGAGGCGCAGATCCTTGAGATACTCTTGATGGCGCTCGGCCATCTTGACGCTGACCCGCGTCTCGATCTTCTCCTCGACGCTGCGTTGCGCGACGAGGTCGGCCAGACCGTCTTCGATCTCGGCGATCACCTGACGGTACTTGCCGGGCTGAGGCAGACGCTCGAGGGTGGGATCCTCGAACACCAGGCGCTGCAAGGCCAAGATGCGCTCGGGCAACAGCGCCGAGCGCATCAATTTCAGCGCGTTGAGCTTACCCGCACGCAGCACGACCTTGTCGGGGCCGATCGCGCCCGAGAGAATCTCGTAGAGCGCCGCGACGTACCGGCGCACGCCGTCGTCGCCGCCGTATTTCCGGCGGAAGCGCGCGACGTAAGCCGGATCGGCACCTTGGGCCACGGAGGTCTAGTTCGCCGCTGCGACGACCTTCACCGTGGTTTTCGCGACGATGTTTTTCCCCAGACGGATCTCGACGGGATAGCTGCCTAGCGACTTGATGTTGTCGGGCACTTCGATCTTGTGACGATCGATGTCGATGCCGAGATCGCGATGGATCGCTTCGGAGACGTTGGCGTTGGTGACGCCGCCGAAGAGCCGGCCGTTGCCGCTGCTCTTCGCGGGCACGCTGAGGATCGCGGCTTCGAGTTTGCCGGCGAGTTCCTGAGCGTCGGCGATCGCTTCGGCGTCGCGCCGCGCTTTGGCCTTGCGCTGCTGTTCGAGCAACGCCAGCGAACCTTTGGACGCTTCCGCCGCGAGGCCGCGCGGCAGCAAGTAATTGCGCGCGTAGCCGTCGGCGACTTCGAGAACCGTTCCGGTGGTGCCGAGCGACTTGACGTCGTTGAGCAGAATGACTTTCATGAACGCGCTACTCCGCGACGAAGGGAAGGAAGGCGATGACGCGCGCACGCTTGACCGCGACCGTGAGGTGGCGCTGGTGCTTCGCGCAATTGCCGGAGATGCGGCGGGGCAGAATCTTGCCCCGCTCCGAAATGTATTTGCGCAGCCGCGTGACGTCTTTGTAGTTCGCCTCGGGCAATTTGTCGGCGCAGAAGTTACAAACTTTGCGCTTCGGGCGCCGCTCTTTTTTTGCGGCGCCGCGGCGCTTGGTGCTGGTGGCCATGGTTTCTCTTCCTCGACCCTCCCGCGGAAGGAGGGGTATGTAGGTGGTTGCGGCGGCGTGGCCCGCAAGAAATGCAGTCGGCCCGTCGCCCTACACACGTGGCCCGCGCCACGACCGGGCCGAAGCCCGGATTTGGAGCCGCCCTCGGGCAGCCAAGGTAGAGTATCAAAAACCGCGGCGGAATGCCAGCCCGAGCGGCCCGGTTTCGCCTTCGGCCCGGTTGCCTTAGAAGGGAACCCCTTCCCGCGTCGCCGGGCGAAACACGCCGCCGCCGTTTCCCGTACTCGCCGGCATGAAGTGGAAACTGCGCACCGAGGAGCTCGACGAAGCATTCGATAGCGCTCGCGAGGAGTTCGGCGGCGCCTTCGAGGGCTTCGAGGGCGCGTTCGACTCGCTGATCGAGACGGCCGACCAGCTCTCGCCCGACCTGGCCGCGGCCATCGGGGCCGTCAGAACGTCAGCCGAAGCCCGGCTCGAGGCGGTTCGCGCCGAGACCCTGGCTCAACTCAAGGCACTCCAGGACTCGCTCAAGGAGTAGTGCCCGAAGCAGCGTGATACCGGGCGGCGCCGGCGACGTTGCCCTCCGTGTCTTCGAAGAAGATCAGGTCGCAGATGCCGGGGATGGTCACCTTGGGCATCACGATCCGCCCCCCCGCGGCCTCGACGGCCGCCGCGATCGCATCGACGTCGTCGACGCCGAAAGTGCACTCGAGCCCGATCATCGGCTTGCCGGGCAGCAGTTCGCGGCGCTGTTGGATAGCGCCGTCCGTGGCCGGCGTGTCGCCGGGCTTCGTCCGGATCGTGTAGAACCCCGGAGGACCCCACGGGTGGATCGCCCAGCCGAAGACCGCTTCGTAAAACCCGCGGGCCCGCTCGACGTCGTCGGCGTTGATCGCGAAGTGGCACAACTCGTTTCCCACGGGATCGCCTCCTTGGATTGCAAGATCGGTGACGAGAGCGTAACCCATCGGTCGCCCGCGCGTCTCGCGGCGGGGCGACGCGCGGTGTCGAGTTTGCGACGCTCGGGCGATCCCGCACTGGTGCGCACCTTCGGTTTGCGCCTGGGACGGGGCACGATCGCGCCGCCTCAGCCCGACGACTGGCATCAACTGGTCACCGCCGCCGACGGCCGGGCCGTCGTGCGCACCGATTCCGCCGTCTTTCCGCTGATCGCGGGCAGCGGGGCGTGGCTGCCGCCGGGCGTCGCCTATTCGATCGAGCTGGCCGGCGACGCCGAATTGCGCTTACTCTATTTTCGCGCGCACGAAAGCGGGCGGCGCTCGCCGGCGCTGCTGCGCATCACGCCGCTGCTCCGCGAACTGATCGCACGGACGGTCGAACTGGGCGCGCTCGACGGTCGCGTCGGCGCGCAGCGGCGGTTAGCCGGGGTCGTAACCGACGAAGTGTCGACGCTCCCCGAAGCGCAACTGCACCTGCCCTTGCCCCGCAGCGGCGCCGCGCGCAAAGCCGCGGAGTTGTTACTCGGCGACGCGCCGTGCACGCTCGGGCTCGACGACGTCGCCGCGCGCTGCGGCGTGAGCCGCCGCACCCTCGAACGCGCCTTCGCGCGCGAGCTGGGCATCGGCCTCGGCGCATGGCAGCGCCGCCTACGCTTCGCCGGCGCGCTCCACGCACTGCACGCCGGCGCGTCCGTGACGGCCGCCGCACTCGACGCGGGCTATGCCGCCCCAAGCGCCTTCATCGCCGCCTTCAAAAGACAGTTCGCAATCACGCCGGGAGGATTCTTTTCATGATTCACGCGCTCGTTCTCGCCGCGCTCTCCGAATGCACGACCTATATCCACGACCCGCAGCCGCCGACCAACCTGCGCGACGCACCGCAAGGCAAGGTGTTGACCACCTTGACCGACGGCATCGCACTTTACGTCGACGCCGACCGCGACGGTTGGCTCCACGTCACCTCGCCCGCCGCGGGCTGGGTGCACGAATCGGTCACGACCGTGCGCTGCGGCTCGGGCTGGCACGAAGCGATCCTCGCACTCGGCGAGCGCGCGAAAACCAGCCGTGCGGCGGCCGATCTCCTCGTTCGCCTCGCCCTCGTGGCCGACGGCGGACCAGGCGAATCGGCGGCGGGCGCGATCACCGACCTCATGCTGGCCAATCCAAAGCTGCTGATTGCGGTGCTCGACCAATTCAACCGCGAGCAACGCCGCGACGTCTTGAGCGTGGCGCTCGAGTTGGACCCGGATCAACGCGACGCGACCCGCGCCTTCGATCGCGCGATTGCGGCGGCCCCGGATAGCCCGACCGCCGCAACCTGGCACGCGCTTCCCGCGACGCTGCGCAGTTGGTAGCGAGCAAACTGCGCGAACTCGCGCTCGGCTATCCCGGCGCCACCGAAGAGTTTCCGTGGGGCGAACGGGTGGTGAAGGTCGACGGCAAGATCTTCGTCTTTCTCGGCGACGCCTCGACGGCGAAGAACGTCGCCCTCAAATTGCCGGCGTCGCACGCGGCCGCGCTCGCGGTGAAGGGCGCCGAGCCGACCGGCTACGGACTCGGCAAGGCCGGCTGGGTCACGATTCCGCTCGCCGCAAAGCTTCCGTTCGCGGTGTTCGCCGAATGGCTCGACGAGAGTTATCGCGCGGTGGCCAAAAAGCGCCGCCTCAAAGAACTCGACGCGGCCGGTTAACCTCGCCTACGACTGAATAGCGCCCCGGTCGACCTGGCCTTGCGGCCGCGGATTGCCGAAGAAGTCGACCTCCGGGGCCAGCTCGTCGGTGCCGCTGTGGAGCGCCGGGGAACCGTGCTGCAACGCGAAGTTGCCGCTTCCGGGCTCGACGAAGCGCGGGTTGGCGACGAGGTCGTGCGGGCCTTCCACCGGGATTTGCGTCGTCCCGAAGTAGACGTTGTAGTCGAAGAGCACCGACGAGTCGGCGTAGTTGCTGTCGACCTGCTTGCTCTTGTCGGCGACGCCGATCGAGTTGAGCATGTTGACGTCGTCGGCGAAGAGCGCGTCGAGTTCGCCGACCCCGATCGCGGGCGTGCGCATGTCGCGGTAGGCCGTGTTGTTGACCGCGTCGACGTGCGCGGAACTGAAGACGTGGACTCCGCGGCCGCCGTTGCCGTAGACGATGTTGTTGGCGATGTAGGTCCGGCCGCCGTAGGGATTCCCGCCGCTGCCTTGGTGGAGGTTGCTGTCGATGATGATCGCGTTGCCGTCGGTAATGACCGGCGGATTGGAGTCGAGCGTCACCACCTCTTGGCGATTGCCGTAGCACAGGTTGGCGACCACGTAGGTCTTGTACCCGGTGTTCTGGTCGATGTCGGTTTGGTGATACAGCGTGATGCCGCTCTGACCGTAGGCCGAGTAGTACGCGTTGTAGGCCACCACGTTGTTGTTCACGGTCACGTAGTCGATCTGGTCGCCGCCGATGCCCGCGCCGGTACAGTCGTGAACGTAGCTGTTGCGCACGATCACGTTGTTGACGACGGTGCCGTCGGTGGCTCCGTCGAGGTCGATGCAATTCTCGTTGTACAGACCGTCCCTGCCGCGATCGCGCTTGGCCTTGGCCGGATCGACGCTCGTTCGCAGACCCGCGACCTCGAAGCCGTCGATCACGATGTATGCGGCCGAACCCAGCACGTGGATGCCTTGCCACGCGTGCGGATAGACTTGGATGACCGGATGCTGGCCGGGATACGCCACGAACGTGATCCAGCCGTTCGCCGTGCCCGCCGTCGCGATCGTGAGCGTCGCACCCGAGGAGTCGAACGTCGAGTACGTGCCCGACATCGCGTAAACGGTCGCGCCGGGCACGACGAGACTCGAGGCCTTGTCGAGCGTGGCAAAGGCCGTCTGCGGCGAGAGCCCGTCGTTCGAATCCGAACCGCCGACCGCGTTGACGTAGTAACAGACCACCGCGCAGGAAGGCAACGGACTCGACGTCGGCCCGGGCACGGGGACGTGCGTCTGCGCGCCGACCGGCAGCGCCGCAGCGAGCAGTACGACGAACGTCAAAACGGGCGCAAACGATTTCACGCGAATCCTCCGGAGCGACGGTTTACTCGATTCCTTCCAATCGACGCAGACTGCCCTCGCCCCCTGCGGACGCCGGTCACGCCTGCACGCTACGCTTGGCGGCGCTCCGCCGGCCAGGTCCAGTTCTTGATGAAGTCGGGATCGTCGCCGTAGCGCTCGATGTAGCGCCGGTGATCGACGAGCGTGTCGCGGATCAGTTGCTTCACGTGAGCGGCCCGGTCGCGCAGGTGCGGGACGCGGTCGATCACGTCGCCGGCGAGATGGTAGCGATCGAGTTCGTTGCGCACGGCCATGTCGAAGGGCGTCGTCGTCGTGCCCTCTTCCTTGTAGCCGCGCACGTGCATGTTGTCGTGATTGTGCCGGCGATAGGTCAAGCGGTGGATCAGCCACGGATAACCGTGGAAGGCGAAGACGACCGGCTTGTCCGAGGTAAACAGCGAGTCGAATTCCCGATCGCTGATGCCGTGAGGATGCTCGCCCGCCGGCTGCAGCGTCATCAGATCCACCACGTTGACGACGCGGATCTTCACGTCGGGCAGGTGCGTGCGCAGAAAGTCGACGGCGGCGAGGGTCTCGAGCGTGGGCACGTCGCCCGCGCAGGCCATCACCACGTCGGGTTCGGCTCCGGCATCGTTGCTCGCCCAGGTCCAGATGCCCAACCCTTGCGCGCAGTGGCGGATCGCGGCGTCCATGTCGAGCCACTGCGGTGCGGGCTGCTTGCCGGCGACGATCACGTTGACGTAATCGCGGCTGCGCAAACAGTGGTCGCCGACCGAGAGCAGCGTGTTGGCGTCGGGCGGAAGGTAGACGCGCACCACTTCGGACTTCTTGTTCATGACGTGGTCGAGGAAGCCGGGATCTTGATGGCTGAAACCGTTGTGATCTTGGCGCCAGACGTGCGACGTCAACAGATAGTTGAGCGAGGCGATCGGCCTGCGCCAGGGCAATTCGCGGCACACCTTGAGCCACTTCGCGTGCTGGTTGAACATCGAGTCGACGATGTGGATGAAGGCCTCGTAGCACGAGAAGAATCCGTGGCGGCCGGTGAGCAGATACCCTTCGAGCCAGCCCTGGCACATGTGCTCGCTGAGCACTTCCATCACGCGCCCGGTCGGCGCGACGTGATCGTCGCCGGGCAGAATCTCCGCGGTCGACACCCGGTCGGTCACTTCGAATAACGCATCGAGCCGGTTGGAGGCCGTCTCGTCGGGCCCGACGACGCGGAAATTCGTGCGGTTCCGCGCCGCGATGTCGCGCAGGAAACCGCCGAGGACGCGCGTCGCTTCGGCGTTGACCGCACCCGGTGCGGGCACCGCCACGGCATAGTCGGGAAAGTTGGGGAAGTGCAGGTTCTGCAAGAGCAGCCCGCCGTTGGCGTGCGGGTTGGCGCTCATCCGCCGCGCGCCCGAGGGCGCCAGCGCGGCGATCTCGGCCACGATCGTGCCGTTCTCGTCGAACAGTTCCTCGGGCCGGTAGCTCTTCATCCACGCTTCGAGCATCGCGCGGTGCTGCGCGTTCGCGCGCACTTCGCCGAGCGGAACCTGATGGGCTCGAAACGTGCCTTCGACTTGAACGCCGTCGACCACCACGGGACCCGTCCAGCCCTTCGGCGTTTCGAAGACGATCATGGGCCAGCGCGGCCGTTCGCCGAAACCGTTCGTCCGGGCGTTGCGCTGGATCGCCGCGATCTCGTCGAGCACGCGATCGAGCGTCGCCGCCATCTCGAGGTGCATCGCCTCGGGGACGTGCCCGCAGACGAAGTGCGGCTCGTACCCGTAGCCGCGAAAGAGGTCGACGAGTTCGACGCGGGGCAGGCGCGCGAGTACCGTCGGCCCGGCGATCTTGTAGCCGTTGAGGTGCAAGATGGGCAGCACCGCGCCGTCGCACTCGGGGTTGAGAAACTTGTTCGAGTGCCAACTGGTCGCGAGCGCGCCCGTCTCAGCCTCGCCGTCGCCCACCGCGCAGATCGCGAGCAGGTCGGGATTGTCGAAGACGGCACCGTACGCGTGCAGCAGCGAATAGCCGAGTTCGCCGCCCTCGTGAATCGAACCGGGCACCTCGGGCGTCGCGTGACTGCCGACGCCGCCCGGAAACGAGAAGCGGCGGAAAAGACGACGCATCCCCGCTTCGTCGGACGAGACGTCGGTATAGATTTCGCTATAGGTGCCTTCCAGATACGCATTGGCCACCACTGCGGGACCGCCGTGTCCCGGGCCGGCGATGAAGATCGCGTTGAGGTCGCGCTGCTTGATGGCCCGGTTGGCGTGCGCGATCATGAAGTTGAGGCCCGGCGTCGTGCCCCAGTGTCCGAGCAACCGCGGCTTGATGTCCTCGGCGACGAGTTCGCGGCGCAGCAGCGGATTGTCGAGCAGGTAGATCTGTCCGACGGAGAGGTAATTGGCCGCTCGCCAGTACGCATCGATGCGGCGGAGTTCGTCGGGAGCGAGCGGGGCGGTCGCGGTCGGCGTCGTCGTCATGGCGCGATCATAGCCGCTTTCTACCAAGACGGCGTGAAGATGCGTGGCGCTTTTTGCGTGATGGGCGAGGTGGACCGTCACGCACGCAAGCGCCGTCCGGCGGTCTCATCAAAGCGCGCAAATCGTTTTCTTTCTCCGCTACTGCGCGGGTTGGCCGACGCCGCGACTGGGAACGTCAGGCGTCATGAACGTGCTGCGCTCAACACTCATCGGAACCGCGGCCGGAGCCGCTGCGACGACCGCACTCAACGTCACGACCTACGCCGACATGGCCCTGCGCGGGCGACCCTCGAGCGACATGCCCGCGACGTTGGTCAAAAACGTTGCAGCCTCGGCCGGCGTGGAGGCGCTCGCCGCCGACGAAGAGCGCGCGGCGAACCGGCGCTTGGGCGTGGGCGCGTTGCTCGGCTTGGCCAACGGCGTCGGACTCGGCGCCGTCTACGGCGCCGTGCGCCCGTGGTTGCGCCCGTGGGTGCCGCTCCCGCTTGCGGGACTCGCCATCGGCGCGGCGGCGATGGCCTTGAGCGACGTGCCCGCCGCGCGCACGGGCGCGACCGATCCCTCGACGTGGGGCACGCAAGGCTGGCTCGCCGACATCATCCCGCACGCCATTTACGGAATCGCGCTCGCCGGAACGTTCGAGGCACTCGACCCCGACGCAACGATTTAGCGGCTCGCGCGTCGAACCGGCGCGCGGTGAGCGATGAGCAGGCGCGCAAGAGCGGCGGCGCGCGATCGTGCTACAACAAAAACGGTTCGCCGAAGAGCGCCTTCAAGACGAAGAAGCTCGCCGAGCGCGCGATTCCGCGCACCAGCACCGGCCTCGCCGCCTACGCCTGCCCGGAGCACGGCTGGCATCTCGGCCACGGCGGCCGTCGCTAAACGTGAGAACCCTGGGCGGCGTCGACCTCAGTGGTCGACGAACTTCGAGGCTTCGTCCATCGTCGGAACGCGGCGGACGGATTCGTACGCGTAGTGGCGATGCTGTTCGCCGCCGTCGATCAGCACGCGGACCTCGACGTTGTGCGGGTGCGCAGCGACGACGGTGCCGGTCAGGCCCTCGCCGGGAATCTCGACGTGGTCGCCGTGCTTCAGCTCGGCGTCGGGTTGCGATCTGCTCATGGCCCTCCGACCGGGAGCACCCGCCCGAAGTTTCACCCGGATAGTATTGACACGAGCCATATTTTACCCGGATAATAACCGCCATGCACCAGGATGGAGAGTACGTCGCTTTCGACGGCCCGAAACGCATCGCGGCCGGCCCTCTCGCGGCCGTCGCCGTTGCCGTGAAGCGCTCGACGGAGGCCGGTGCGGCCGGCCCGCTCCTGGTCTATTCGAACCAGACCGGCCGGGTGGTGGACCTCGACCTGCGCGGCTCCGAGGCAGACGTGGCAGCGCGCCACGCCCAACCAGGCGAGGCGGAGCCGGTCGCGCGCGGCCCCGGTCGACCGAAACTCGGCGTCACCGCGCGTGAGGTCACCCTGCTGCCCCGTCACTGGGAGTGGCTCAACGCCCAACCCGGCGGGGCATCGGTAGCCTTGCGAAAACTCGTCGAACACGCCCGCCGCAACGGCGGCGAGGCCGACCGCCGCCGGCGCGAGCGCGAAGCGGCGTACGCGTTCATGTCGTCGCTCGCCGGTAACTTCCCCAATTTCGAAGAAGCCTCGCGCGCGCTGTTCGCCGACGATCGCGAACGCTTCAGCGCGCTCGTCGCCGAGTGGCCGCCCGACGTCCGCGACCACGCCGGCGCCCTCGCCTTCCCCGATTGCGTTCCGGCTTAGCCGCGCATCAGACGCCGGCGCTCACCTTTGCGGGCGCGGTGCGCCGGGATTCGACGGCGGGAAGCGCGATCGTGAAGCGCGAGCCGACGTCGGGCGTGCTCTCGACGGTCAACGTTCCGCCCGCGCGTTGAATGGCGCGCCGCGCGATCGACAAACCGAGTCCCGAGCCTTCGACGTGACGCCGGTTGGCGCCGCGATAGAAGCGGTCGAAGATGTAGCGCGCCTCTTCGACGTTCATGCCCGGTCCGGCATCGCTCACCTCGATCGCAAGCCGCGCGCCGTCGCCGCCGACGCGAACCTCGACGACGCCTTGCGTGTACTTCAACGCGTTGTCGACGAGGTTGGTCACGGCCTGAACGAGATCGCTCGGATCGATCGCGGCCGAGCGCGCCTCGCCGAGTTCGAGCCGGATGCGTTGCGGATGCGCTTCGGCGATCGGCGAGACCACGTCCTCGACCAACTGCGTCACGTCGATCGCTTCCGCCGCGACCGGCTCGTTGCCGCTCTCCCAGCGCTCGAGCAGAATCAATTTGTCGATGAGCGAGCCCATCGCCAGGCTCTGCCGGTTCATCGCGTCGAGGATGCGGACGTAGTCGCCCTTCTCGCGCAGATCGCCCTGACGCAAGATCGCCGTGAAGCCGCGAATGACGGTCAGCGGCGTGCGCAATTGGTGGCCCGCGTCGGCGATGAATTGGCGCATGCCGGCTTGCGCGCGTTCGCGTTCGGCGAAGGCGTGCGCGACCTGTTCGATCGCGCCGTTGTAGGCGCGCGCCAGTGCATCGAGCCGATGCCGCCCGTCGGTTCCGACCGGCTGCGGCGTGAGGTCGCCGGCGGCGAAACGTTCGAGCGCCGCGGTCACCTCGGCCAGCGGCCGGAGCGCTTGGCGCGTGAGCAACCGCGCCAAGACGATGCCCGCGCCGAGCGCGACCAATTCGGCGATGACGAACCAGGGCACGAACGGCGCGACCGAATTGACCAGTTCGACGTCCGAAGGCCGAACGATGACGCTGATGTCGCCGAATTGCGCCTGCACCGCCACCAGGCCGAAGAGCGTGGCCAAGCCCAGCAACAACTGCGCCGGAACGCCGTTGGGATTGGCGACTTTCACCTGGCTGCGCTCGCTCGAAGTCACGGTCGCCGACGCGCCGGCGGTGGCGCGGCTCCAGCGAATCTCGACGCGCCGCGCGGGGTCGAGCACGTAGACCACCGCTTGCGGACGGACCAGCCGCGAGGCCACCGCCTTGGCCAACTCTTCGGCGCTGCTCGGCCGCCCGTGCAGCCCGACGTACGCGCGAATTTCGTCGAGCGAGTCGTTGAGCTGCACGCCCACGCCGCGAACGTATACCGAATAGAGCGCGAGCGCGAGCGCGAAGACCATCACGGTCAACGTGCCGGCGACGGCGACCGTCGACAGGATGAACGCGCGCCGTTCGAACGAGACGTTCATCGCGGCACCGCGCGCAGCGCGTAGCCCACGCCGCGCAACGTTTGGATGAGCCGCACCGGCTCGCCGCTATCGATCTTCGCGCGCAAATACGAGATGTACGTCTCGACCGTATTGGGCACGATGTCGCGATCGACGCCCCACACCAAGTCGAGCAGTTCGGAACGGCTGAAGACGCGCTCGGGATTGCGCACGAAGGTGAGCAGCAGATCGAACTCGCGCGTCGAGAGGTCGACGCGACGCGACCCGCGGAAGACGGCGCGGCGCTCCAAGTCGACCGAGAGGTCGCCGTAGGTGTACGTCTGCCGTAGTTCGAGGCGGGGCCGGCGTAAGGCGGAGTTGAGCCGGGCCACCAATTCTTCCAATTCGAACGGCTTGGCCACGTAGTCGTCGGCACCGCGTGAGAGCGCGCTCACTTTATCGCCGGTCTCGCTGCGCGCGCTCAACATCACGATCGGCACCTCCGTCAAGCGGCGCAACTCGGGTAGCAGGGTGATTCCGTCGACCTCGGGGAGCATCACGTCGAGGACGATGATGTCCGGCCGCCAGCTCTGCAGGAGGTCGAGGGAAGCGGGTGCGTCGGGCACGGTGCGCACCGCGAACCCGGCCCGTTCCAGCCCGTACTCGAGCATGTCCCGGATCGGGGCCTCATCGTCCACGACCAGCACCCTGGCGCCAAGCGACTCCACCTCCCCATTGTACACGACGCCGGACACGGTATCGCGCTTCCCAGGGACCGTCCAGGACAGGCCCCGGCGCAGCCCTTAGTATTGAGGGAAGTATGCATGGCTCCAGTCTCTCCGGCCGATATGCGGCCGGGGCCGCAATCTTGCTTTCCCTGGCCCTCGCCGGCTGCAGCGGAAAAGCCGCCCCGAAGACCGCCCCGCCGCCCTACGTTGCGACCGACATCGCGGGCCAAGGTACGATCAGGCCGTACGAGATGCTTCCGGGCATCGTCGCGCCTTATCAAAACGTGGCCATCCAATCGACGCTGAGCGAACCGGCCGACTCGGTGAACGTGCAAGAGGGCGACACGGTGCGCAAGGGCCAGTTGCTGGCTCAGCTCGATACCGCCGATCTGGTGGCCGCGCTGAACTCCGACCTGGCCACCGCGGCCAGCGCCAAAGCGAATACCAGTCACAGCACGTATCAGGGTTCGCTCTCGATCTCGCAGGGCGTCGACTCGCTGCGCAGCGCCGAGACCGCGGTGCGGCAAGCCGAGGAGACGCTGCAAAAAGACTCGATCGACCTCGCCCGCGACAAGCAGTTGACCGCTCAGGGGTATCTCGCGGAGCAGACCTATCGCGACCAAGTGACGACCGTGCGCAACGACACCCAAGCCGTCGTGGCGGCGAAGGCCGCGCTCAACAGCGCCCAGTCCAACGTGCAAGCCAACGGCACGCTCGGTTCCAGCGGCCTTCAGGCCACGGCGATCGAGCAAGCGCGGGCTCAGGAGCAAGCCGCGCTCGCACAAGCCGATCAAGAACGCGTGTTGATTTCGAAGGCGTCGATCTATTCGCCGATCGACGGCGTGGTGGTCAATCGCAACCTCAATCAAGGCGAGTACCCGGGCTCGCGCCAGCTGTTCACCTTGCAGCAAGTCGATCCGATCTATGCGATCCTGCGCGGTTCGGGAAGCCAGATCGCCCAGATCGCCGTGGGCGCGCTCGCAACGATCGACGCCTCCGACCTCAAAGATGCCAAGCTCTCGGGCACGGTGGCCGGCGTGCTCAATCAAATCGCGCCGGGCTCGACCGACTTTCAAGTCAAGGTCGTGCTGCCCAACCACCATTCGTTGTTGCGGCCCGGCATGGCGGTCGTGGGGCGAATCGAGCTTCCGCCCGTCAACGGCGTTCGCGTGCCCGCCACGGCTTTCACCGACGACAACCACACGCAGGTGTTGGCGGTGACTCCCGACGGAACCGTGCGCACCGTCAAGGTTCGCGAGATCGCCGAGGATAGTGCGACGGCGGTCGTCTCGGGCCTGGCTTCGGGAACGCGCGTGATTCGCGACGGTCAGACCAGCGTCGGCGACGGACAGAAGGTCGCCATTCGATGAGTCTGACCCGGCTCTTCATCAAGCGGCCGACGCTCGTCTTCGTCCTGGTCTCGCTGATGCTCTTCGGGGGCATCCTCTCCACCGCCACCATCGTCAAGCAGCTCTTCCCCAACGTCACCCAACCCACGATCACCGTCAGCGTCACCTACAACGGCGCCTCGGTCTCGGTGATGCGCGACAACATCGTCGCGCCGATCGAACAGAATCTCGCCGGCTCGACCGACCTGCAGACGATCAACTCGGTCGTCCAGCAAGGCCGCGCGTCGATCTCGGCCGTCTACACGCTCGGGTCCGACATCGCCACCGACCTGACGTTGACCCAGAAGGCGGTGCAGAACGCCTCGAAGGAACTGCCGACGAACCTGACCGCGCCGACGGTATCGATCAACGATCCGAGCGAGTCGCAGGTCATCACGCTGGCGCTGTTCTCGAAGAAGCTGTCGCCGGGTCAGCTCTCGCTCTACGTCGACAACATCATCGCGCCGCGCATCCAGCAGATCCCCGGCGTCTCGTTCGCCAACGTGATCGGCGACGTCACGCCGGCGTACGAAATCGAAGTCGATCCGTTCAAGCTGCTGGCCCAGGGTTTGACCCTGACCGACATCATCAACGCAGTCGGCAATCAAAACAACCGCGTTCCCGGCGGCATCGCGTACGAGCCCGATCGCGAGACGACCATCGACGTGCGCGGCGACATCACCGACATCAACTCCGTCGCGCGACTGCCCATCGCGCCGCCGTCGTCGCCCACGACGTCGGGCCAGACGGCCGGCCAAGTCAACGCGCCGTTCGGCGGCATCTCCGCCTTGCCCGGCAACATCAACCCGTGGAGCGCGAGCGACTCGCTGCACCGCATCGGGGACGTCGCGCACGTCGTCGCGGGTTACGAGCCGGTACGCCGCGTGGCCCAGGTCAGCGGCCAGCCCGGCTTGTTCATCAGCGTTCAGAAGGCTTCGGACGCGAGCGAGGTCGTCGCCTCGGAAAACGTCCTCGCCGCGTTGCCCGGACTGCGCCGCCAATTCCCTGAGATCGACTTCAAGGTCATCAACACCCAGTCGAAGTTCACCCAGCAGCAGATCGACCTCGTGACCCGGACGCTCATGGAGAGCATCCTGTTGACGGGCCTGGCGATGGTCTTCTTCTTGCGCTCGTGGCGCAACGCGCTGGTCGTCTGCGTCTCGATCCCAACGTCGCTGGCGATCGCGATGACCTCGATGAAGCTGATGGGTCTGACGCTCGACACGATCTCGCTGCTCGCGATGTCGCTGGTGATCGGCATCCTCGTCGACGACTCGACCGTCGTCTTGGAGAACATCGAACGCCACCACGAAGAACTCGGCGAGCCGCCCGAAGAAGCCGCGGTGCGCGGCCGGGAAGAGATCGGCGCGGCGGCCATCGTCATCACCTTGGTCGACGTCGTCGTCTTCTTCCCCATCGCGTTCATTCAGGGGCAGGTCGGTCGCAACCTCAACGAGTTCGCAGTGGTCGTCGTCATCTCGACGCTCACCTCGCTGTTCGTGTCGTTTACGATCACGCCCACGCTCGCCGGCCTGTGGGCGCTCAAGTCGAAGTGGAAGCCGTGGCCGGTGGTCAACTGGTTCACCGCGGGATTCGACAAGACGCGCGACCTCTATTCGCACCGCATCTTGCCTTGGGCGCTGGGAAACGGCGGACTCGTCGCCTCCCTCTGCGCGCTCTCGTTCGTGGGCTCGGTCGCGCTCGTGCCGCTGGGCTTCGTGGGTGAGGAGTTCATTCCGGCGACCGACCGCGGGCAGATCTACGTCCAGGTGACCTATCCCGTCGGCACGCCGCTCTCCAAGGTGAAGAACGACGTCTTCTTCCTGGAGCGTAAGATCGACAAGATCTCCGACGTCGACGCCGACGTGGCCAGCGCGGGCGGCTACTCGGCGGCCTTCGGCGGCTACGTGCTGCTCGGCAACGTCGGCCAGATCACGATCTTCCTCAAGGACGCGCGCAAGCATACGACCGACTATTGGGTGACCGAATTGCGCGATCTCGCGCGCAAGACGCTGCCCCACGCCCAGACCTTCGTCGTTCCCTCGACGTCGTCGACGGGCGGAAACGCGCAGCCGATCGACCTGCTCGTGGCCGACATCGTCGGCGGCGATCCGACCGCCGCCGCGGTCAAGGTCCTCGATCTGCTGCGCAAGACGCCCGGCGCGACCGGCATCAACAGTTCGGGCACGGCCCTGGCGCCCCAAGTCTCCGTCCTGTTCGACCGGGCCAAGGCGCAGGCGCTCAACGTCGACATCGGCGCGGCGGCCAACGCCGCGGGCGCGGCCTTCGGCGGCGACGTGGTGACGCAATTCGAAACGCGGGCGGGACTCGAAGAAGTCCAAGTCATCTACCCGCTCGATTACCAAACGCAGCTCGAGTCGCTACGCGAGATTCCGATCCGCTCGAATAGCGGCGCGATCGTCCACCTGAGCGACATCGCGCGCTTCGAATTGAGCCCTACGTCGCCGCTGGTGACGCGCACCGACCGCAACACGGTCATCCACGTCGACGCCAACTTCGCGCCGGGTTATTCGCTCTCGACCGTCGAGAGCGCGTTCTTCAAGAAGCTGCCCTCGTTGCGCTTGCCGCCGAACATCGTCGTCCGGCCCGCGCCGCTCGGCCAGCAAGACTTCATGCGCCAGACGCTCAACGGCCTCGGCTCGTCGATCGTGCTCTCGGTCATACTGGTCTTCTTGCTGATGGTGGCGCTGTACAATAGCTACCGCTCGCCGTTCGTCATCCTCTTCTCGGTGCCGGTCGCCGCAGTCGGCGCCATCGGCGCGCTGCTGCTCACGCACAAGACGCTCAACCTCTTCTCGTTGATCGGCATCATCTTGTTGATCGGCATCGCGACCAAGAACGGCATCCTGCTCGTCGACTATGCCAACACGCTACGCGGGCGCGGAATGGATAAGCTGGCCGCGATCAAGGAGAGCGCGCACACGCGGTTCCGGCCGATCGTGATGACCAGCTTCTCGGTCATGGCCGGCAATCTGCCGCTCGCCCTCGCGCTCGAGCCCGGATCGAGTTCGCGTTCGAGCCTCGGCATCGTGGTCATCGGCGGCGTGCTCAGTTCTCTCATCCTGACGATGCTGCTCGTGCCCAACGCCTACATGTGGCTCGCGCCGAAGGTCGTAACCCCCAACGCGAAGGCGACGCCCGAAGCGCTGCCGCCGCCGCACTTCGAGCCCGAAAGAGAACCGGCACCCGCCGGCGTCTCGTGAGCTAGGCGGCGGGCGCGTTACGCGCTCGTCGTCAGCACCATGCGGAAGCGTGCGGCGCCGGACATCATGCGCTCGTACGCTTCCGCCGCGCGTTCGAGCGGCATTGTCTCGATCATCGGCCGCACGCCGGTTTGAGCGCTGAAGGCGAGCGTATCCTCGGAATCGATCGACGTGCCCGAGGGCCAGCCCGCGATCGATCTGCGGCCGCCGATCAACGCGAACGCGGGTACGGGAATCGGATCGAAGGCCGCACCGACGACCAGCAACTTCCCGTCGACCGCGAGCCCGCCGAGGGCCGCGCCCATGGCCGCACCGTTGGTGACCGTGGCCAGCACCACGCTCGCCCCGCCCAGCGCGCGCAGCGATTTGGAGACGTCGTCCGAGGACGAATCGATGTACTCGCTCGCACCGAGTTTGCGCGCGAGTTCTTCCTTGTCGCGGCCGCGCGCGATAGCGACGGTGCGGAAGCCCATCTTGGCCGCGTATTGAACGCCGAGGTGGCCGAGCCCGCCGATGCCCAAGATTGCGACGATGTCGCCCGGCTTGGCGCCGGAATGCCGTAAACTATTGAACGTGGTAACTCCCGCGCACAGGAGCGGCGCGGCGTGTTCGTAGGACAGCGCGTCCGGAATGCGCGCTAACGCATCCGCCGGCACGACGGTGTACTCGGCGTAGCCTCCGTCGAACGAGATGCCCGAGACCTTCCCGTTGACGCAGGTGATGAAGTCGCCCCGGCGACAGCGGTCGCAGGTTCCGTCCGACCCGCCGAACCAGCCGACGCCGACGCATTGGCCCACCGACCACGTAGTCACGCCCTCGCCCAGCGCGTCGATGGCGCCGGCGATCTCGTGCCCGGGAACGCGCGGCAAGGTGATGCCCGGATAGGCGGCATTCACGGTGAACGCGTCGCTGTGGCAGATGCCGCAGGCGTGGACGCGGACGCGAACGTGCCCCGGCCCCGGCTCGGGCCGCTCGATCTCGGTGACGGCGAGCGGCGCGCCCGCCTCGGTTACGGAGACTGCCTTCATCTTCACGATTCGCGTGAACCGTCGCGACGCGGCGGTGGTTGCGCGCCGGCGATGGAGCAAGATCGGCAGAGCGGTCGCGGAGCCGGGCGGCTATGCTCGAAGCGTGCTTGCCATGGAGAACCCCAACGTCGAAAGCCGGCTGGCCAGCGCGGGCATGTACGTCCGCGCCCACCTCGACGAACGGCTGACGCTGGAAACGATCGCCGCCGTCGCCGGGTTTTCGCCGTACCACTTCCATCGCGTCTTCCGCGTCGCGTTCGGCGAGAACCTCAACGCCTTCGTCGTGCGGCACCGCATGCAGCGCGCCGCGCGCGAGTTGCGCTACACCGAGCGCTCGGTGCTCGACGTGGCGCTGGGCTGCGGATACGAGTCCGCGAGCGCGTTCGGCCGCGCGTTCGTGCGCGCGTTCGGCGTCACGCCGAGCGCGTATCGCGCCGAAGGAGCGAACTTGCCGCTGGTGCCGCCGGGAAGCCTCCCGGAGCCGCGCGACGTTCCCGAGCCGCGCATCGTGGAATATCCGCAGCGGGACGCGCTCGCGCTGCACCACTCCGGGCCGTACGACCGCCTGGAACCGGTCATGCGTCGCCTCTACTCCATTGCGTTCGCGCGCAAGTTCATGCCGCAAGCGAATATCCTCGGCCTCTCGTACGGCTCGCCCGATCTCGACGAGCACGAGTCGTTGCGCTTCGACGCGTGCGTCACGCTCGCGCCCGGCGCCGATGCGGCCGGCGCGCGCGCGGACGGGCTTCGCGACCTCAGCGTCCCGGGCGGAACGTACGCCGTCTTCCGCCACCGCGGACCGTATCACCGCATCACCCACGCCTACGACGTGCTCTTCGCGGCTTGGGTGCTCACCGGACGCATCGCCTTACGCGACGGCCCATTCGTCAACACCTATCTCAGCGACCCCGCGTCGGTCGCCGACGCGGATCTGGAGTGCGATCTTGCCATCCCCATTCTCTAAAGCCGCGCTGGGCGCGGCGCTCTTCGCCGCGTCCGCGAGTGCATCGACCGCCCAAGCGTACGCGGCGCCGGTCGGCTACGCGCCGATGCGCGTCCCGGGCAACACGGCGCTGCGCGGCAACGCGTCGGGGAAACTCGACGTCGTCGTGTGGTACCCCGCGGCTGCCGGAACGCCGGTGCAGCCGATCGTCGTCGGGTCGCCCGCCGCACCGCTCTTCGCCGAAGGCGAAGCAGCGCCGAACGCGCGGCTCGCCACGGCGCCCGTCCGCTTGCCCTTCGTCGTCATCTCTCACGGAACGGGCGGAACGACGATGGACCTCTCTTGGCTCTCCACCGCGCTCGCGGCGCACGGCTATCTGGTCGCTTCCGTCAACCATCCCGGCAACAACGCGCTCGAAGCGCCGACCGTCGCCGGCACGACGCTCTGGTGGCAGCGCGCCGACGACCTGTCGCGCGT
>Ga0326727_10010507_pt1 | contig 22024 bp, 23 predicted proteins | sample MB2enrmetagenome_FD_207643 | JGI IMG/M metagenome (GOLD analysis project Ga0326727, IMG submission 207643) | Lab enriched peat soil microbial communities from McLean, Ithaca, NY, United States - MB29MY | ecosystem: Environmental > Terrestrial > Soil > Wetlands > Peat | place: USA: New York...
CGGCTGTCCTATGCCGGCCAGTGCCTGCGCGTGCGCACCGCCGGCCTGGCCGCCGAACGCCAGGTGGCGCAAGCCGGCATCGAACTGATCGGCCATGACAGCCCGGAGGCCGACGCCGAAATCGTCCAGGCCGGCGCCGAGGCGCTCGCCGCGGTCGGCCTGACCCGCTTTTCCGTCGACCTGACCCTGCCGTCCCTGGTGCCGGCCCTGCTGGAGGAATCCGCCCTGCCGCCGCCGGCGCGCACCGCCCTGGGCCGCGCGCTGGACCGGAAGGATGCCGCCGCCGTGGCCGAGCATGGCGGTCCGCTCGCCGGCACGCTGACCGATCTGCTGCTCGCCGCCGGTGCCGCCGACCGCGCGCTGGCGGCGCTGCTGGGCGCGGCACTGACGCCGGGCGCGCGCGCGCATGCCGAACGGCTGGCCGCCACCGTCGCCGCCATCCGCGCCCGCGCCCCCGGCCTGCGCCTGACCGTCGATCCGGTGGAGTTCCGCGGCCTGCGCTACCATACCGGCGTAACGCTGACGGTGTATGCGCCCGGCCGCCATGAGGAACTGGGCCGCGGCGGGCGCTATCTCTGCGGCATGGGCGCGGGCGGGGAACCGGCCACCGGGCTGACGCTGTATCCCGACGCGGTGCTGCGCGCCGCCCCGCCGCGCGCGCCGAAGCCGCGCCTGTTCCTGCCCGCCGGCACCGACGCCGCCCGCGCCGCCGCGCTGCGCGCCGAAGGCTATGCCACCGTCGCCGGGCTCGACGCCGCCGCCGACCCGCAAGCCGAGGCCCGACGCCTCGCCTGCCGGTTTTTTTTGACCGTGGCCGGCCCGGTCGCGCTCGCCCCGGAGTAGAAACCTATGGCCAACGTCGCCGTGATCGGCGCCCAGTGGGGCGACGAAGGCAAGGGCAAAGTGGTGGACTGGCTGGCCAGCCGGGCCGACATCGTGGTGCGCTTCCAGGGCGGCCACAATGCCGGCCACACGCTGGTGGTGGGCAACCAGACCTACAAGCTTTCGCTGCTTCCCTCCGGCCTGGTGCGCGGCAAGCTCGGCGTCATCGGCAACGGCGTGGTGATCGACCCCGAGGCGCTGCTGGCCGAGATCGACCGCGTCCGCACCCAGGGTCTGGAGGTGACGCCGGCGACCTTGCGCATCGCCGAGAACGCCATTCTCATCCTGCCGCTGCACGGCGCCATCGACCGCGCCCGCGAGGCCGCGCGGGGTGAGCAGAAGATCGGCACCACCGGCCGCGGCATCGGCCCGGCCTATGAGGACAAGGTGGCCCGCCGGGCGGTCCGCGTCTGCGACCTCGCCGAGCCGGAGACGCTGGCGGAAAAGCTCGACGAACTTCTGCTGCATCACAATACGCTATTGAAGGGTCTCGGCGCCGACATCTTCGAGAAACCGGCGCTGCTGGAGCGTCTGCTGGAGCTGGCGCCGCGCGTGCTGCCGTTTGCCGAGCCGGTCTGGGAACGACTGGACGAGGCGCGCCGGGCCGGCAGGCGCATCCTGTTCGAGGGGGCGCAGGCCGTTATGCTCGATGTCGATCATGGCACATACCCATTCGTCACCAGCAGCAACACGGTGGCCGCCACGGCCGCTGCCGGAGCGGGCGTCGGGCCGGGGGCCGTGGGTTTTGTGCTCGGCATTGCCAAGGCCTATTGCACGCGGGTGGGGTCCGGTCCGTTCCCGACCGAGTTGCACGACGCCACCGGCACGCTGCTGGGGGACCGCGGCCACGAATTCGGCACCGTCACCGGCCGCCGCCGCCGCTGCGGCTGGTTCGATGCCACGCTGGTGCGCCAGGCGGTGAAAGTCGGCGGCATCCAGGGCCTCGCGCTGACCAAGCTCGACGTGCTGGACGGGCTGGCGGAGCTGAAAGTCGGCGTCGGCTATCGCATCGGCGGGCAGATGCTGCGCCGCCTGCCCGCCGGCATGCGCGCCCAGGCGGCGGCCGAGCCGGTATACGAAACGATGGAAGGCTGGTCCGGCTCGACCCGCGGGGCGCGCAGCTGGGCCGACCTGCCGGCGCAGGCGATCAAATACGTCCGCCGGATCGAGGAACTGGTGGAAGCGCCGGTGACGTTGCTGTCCACCAGCCCGGAACGCGATGATACCATTCTGGTGCGTGATCCGTTCGAAGGCTGAGCAAGCAAGGCGAGGGCGCTGCCCTGGACCCGCCCTGCGCGCGGAGCGCGCCTTCGGCGCGACAGGTCAGTGGACCTTGACCCCATTCCTAAGACCCCATTCCTAAAGTCAGGCGTGCGGCAGCTTCACATCCACCGCCGGCGCCGCCTCGATCCCCGCAATCGTCGAGCCAAACACCCCTGCGGCACCGTCAGCCAGCTGCGCCTTCCAGGCCGTGATCTGGTTCGGATGCAGTCACAGTGCTGCGCCAGTTCCGCCAGCGTCTTCCCGCCCTTGACGGCGGCCAACGCCACCTTCGCCTTGAAGGACGGGTGGTGGGTCCGGCGGGGCGTGCAGAAGCTGGGGCAGCCCCCTCACGCCCCCCCTATCGCAGCCACGCCACCCGCGCGGGATCAACCGTCACCGCGTGGTTCAGCGGCCCATGCCCGCGGCCGAAGCCGGGCGCCGAGAACATCGCCGCCTGCACATAGGCATGTGCGCGCCCGACCGCCCGGGGTAGTTCCATCCCCTGCGCCAGCCCGGCCGCGATCGCGCTGGCCAGCGTGCAGCCGGTGCCGTGGGTGTGCCGCGTGGCCATGCGCGGGCTGCGAAACGCCACCACCCCCGACTCGGTCGCCAGCACATCGACCACCTGCTCCCCCGCGAGGTGCCCGCCCTTCAGCAGCACCGCCGGCACGCCGAACGTGCGCAGCGCCTCGGCGACATGGCGCATCGACGCCTCGTCGGTGATCGCCATGCCGCTCAGCGCCACGGCTTCCGGCACATTCGGCGTGATCATCGTCGCGAGCGGAAACAGCCGGCGCTTCAGGTGCTGTATCGCCATCTGGTCCATCAGTTCGGCGCCGTCCTTGGCCAGCATCACCGGATCGACCACCAGCTGCACGCCGGGTGCCTTGGCCTCCAGCACGGCGCAGACCGCTTCGACCGTCGCCATCCCGCCCAGCATGCCGGTCTTGACCGCGTCGGCGCCGATATCGTCCAGCACGCAGGCCATCTGCGCCGCCACGATCGCCGGCGGCACCGCCTGCACGAAATGCACCCCGCGGGTATCCTGCGCGGTAATGGCGGTCACCGCCGTCATCGCATAGGCGTCCAGCGCGGTGATCGTCTTGATGTCGGCCTGGATGCCGGCCCCGCCGCCGGAATCCGACCCGGCAACCACCAGCACGCGCCCGCGCATGGCGGCGGTCAGTCCGCCGCGTGGGACGCCTCGGCGGCGGCCGCGCCGATCTCCGCGCATAATTCATCAACCAGGCGCACCACCAGAGCGTCGTCCTCGCCTTCCGCCATGACTCGCACCAGCGGCTCGGTGCCGCTTTTACGGATCAGCAGGCGGCCGGTGGCGGCCAGCGACGCCTCCGCCGCCGCGATGGCGCACTGTACCCGCGCCGTCTCCAGCGGCGAGGGACCGGTGAAACGCACATTCTTCAGCACCTGCGGCAACGGGTCGAACAGGCGCACCACCTCGCTGGCCGGCCGCCCCTCCTCCACCAGCACGGCGAGCAGCTGCAATGCCGCCAGCAGCCCGTCGCCGGTGGTGGCATAGTCGGACAGGATCATGTGGCCGGACTGTTCCCCGCCCACGTTCAGCGCCAGTTCGCGCATCCGCTCCATGACATAGCGATCACCCACCTGCGTGCGGTGCAGGGCGAGGCCCCGCCCGGCCAGATAGCGCTCGAGCCCCAGGTTGGACATCACCGTCGCCGCGATGCCGCCGCCGGCGAGCTTGCCCGCCTCGCTCCAGGAGCGGGCGATCAGCGCCAGGATCTGGTCGCCGTCGATGATGGCGCCGCGCTCGTCGGACAGAATAAGCCGGTCGGCATCGCCGTCCAGCGCCAGCCCCAGCTGCGCGCCGTGCCGCACCACCTCGCCGCAAACGAAATCCGGCACGGTGGAACCACACCCCCGGTTGATGTTGAACCCGTCCGGCGTCACGCCGACCGGCACCACCTCGGCGCCCAGTTCCCACAGCACGGTGGGCGCCACGCGATAGGCGGCACCGTTGGCGCAATCGACCACGATCTTCAGCCCGTCCAGCCGCTTCCCGCGCGGGAAACTGGCTTTGGCCGCCTCGATATAGCGCCCGGCCGCATCCTCCAGCCGCGAGGCGCGGCCGAGCTTCGAGGGTGCAGCCAGTTGCGGCGCGAGGTTGCTGTCCATCAGCGCCTCGATCCCGGCCTCGGTCTCGTCCGACAGCTTGTAGCCGTCCGGGCCGAACAGCTTGATGCCGTTATCCTCGTACGGGTTGTGGCTGGCCGAGATCATCACGCCGAGATCGGCGCGCAGGCTGCGCGTCAGCAGCGCGATGGCGGGGGTCGGCAGCGGGCCGACCAGCACCACGTCCATGCCGGCGCCGGTGAAGCCGGCGGTCAGCGCCGGCTCGATCATGTAGCCGGACAGCCGCGTGTCCTTGCCGATGACCGCGCGGTGGCGGTGTTCGCCGCGGGTGAACCACAGCCCGGCGGCCTGGCCGAGCCGCAGGGCCAGCCCGGCTGTCATCGGATCGGTATTTGCCTTGCCGCGGATTCCGTCGGTGCCGAACAGGCGACGCCTTGATGACATGCAGGATCGTTCCCGTCGCGCGCCCGCGACGCGCGGGGCAACAATCATTTACCCTAGTGTTCCGGTCGCGACAAATGCGTCCGTCCCGTCGCGTGAATCGGAACACCAAATCAAGGGGCTCGTGGTCCGGCCCGACGGCACTATCCGTCGGAGTCGGAACACTAGCCCAGGATCGCCCGCCACACCCGCAGCGCCTGCAGCGTATCGGCCACGTCATGCACGCGCAACACCGCCGCCCCCCCCAGGCTGGCCGCCAGCCCCGCCGCCAGCGATCCCGGCAGCCGCTGCCGCGGCTCGGGTTCCAGGCCGGCCCGGCCGATGAAGCTCTTGCGGGAGACGCCGACCACCAGCGGAAAACCCAGGCCCAGCAGCACGCCGAGCCGCGCCAGCATCTCCAGGCTGGCATCCTGCCCTTTGGCGAAGCCGATCCCCGGATCGAGCGCAATCGCCGCCCGCGCCACCCCGGCGGCCTCGGCGGCTGCCACCCGGGCGGCCAGTTCCGCCGCCACCTCGGCCGCCACATCACCGTACTGGGCCAGCCGGGCCATGGTGTCCGGCCGGCCACGCATATGCATCAGCACCACCGGGCAGCCCCGCGCCGCCACCAGGGCAGCGGCCGCCTGATCATATGCGAGGGCCGACACATCATTGACGATCCGCGCGCCCGCATCGAGCGCCGCCGCCATGGTGGCCGCATTACGGGTATCGACCGATACCGCCACGCCTTGTGCCGCCAGCGCCCGCACCACCGGAACCACGCGCCCGCATTCCTCTGCGGGCAGGATGGCCTGCGCTCCCGGGCGGGTGCTCTCGCCGCCGACATCGACCACATCCGCCCCCGCCGCGGCCATCGCCAGCCCGGCCTCCACGGCGCGCGCCGGGTCGGCATGACGGCCGCCATCGCTGAAACTGTCCGCGGTGACATTCAGCACCGCCATGATGGCGGGGCGCGCGGTCAGGTCCGCCCAGGGGCGCGGCGCCGCAATGCGGTCCAGCACAAACCGCCAGCGCGGCGGCACCGCGGCAACCGGCACCACCGCACCGCCTGGCAAGAGACGCGCGAGAGAGAACGCGGCCGGGCCGCCGGCCAGAGGACAGGCCAGACCGGCGGCCAGCGCATCCCGAGCTGCTGCCCCGTGAAGCCAACCCAGAGGTTCGATCAGCTCCATGTCAAAACAAGTCGGGGCGCCGCCCCGCGCCCCGCCGCACGCGGAGCGCGCCTTCGGCCTCGCGCGTGAGCGCGCCTTCGGCACGACGCGCTTTGCCCCCTGGACCCCCATCAAGGGGTGGCCCTTGGACCCATTTTTTCAATGGCACTGAAGTCAGGGAGTGCACTGAGCCGTTCGTACCGGGGGATCGCTCCGCACGCCAAAGTCGGTCCAGGGCGACGCCCTGACCATGCTTTCTCAACCGGGCTGCGGCGCCGGACCCAGACCGGAAGGCGGCTGCGGCATTGGCCGACCCGCCTGCGGAACCGAGGCCCGCCGGCTCTCCGGCGCCGGCTCGTCCACCACTTTGCGGATCACCGGCTCGCCCCGCAGCACCGTGCGAATCTCCTCGCCGGACAGCGTCTCGTATTCCAGCAGCCCGCGCGCCAGCCGGTGCAACTCCTCCAGATTGTCGGTGAGGATCTTCTTGGCCTGCGCATAGGCGTTGTCGATGATCGCCTTGATCTCGGCGTCGATCTCGCGGGCCGTCGCCTCGGAGACGTTCTTGTTCTGCGTCACCGAATGGCCGAGGAACACTTCCTGGCTGTTGTCGCCATAGGCGATCATGCCGAGCTTGTCGCTCATGCCCCACTCGGTGACCATCCGGCGGGTCTGGTCGGTGGCCATCTTGATGTCGCCGGAAGCGCCGTTGGAAACCTTGTCGGCCCCGAAAATGATCTCCTCGGCGGCGCGCCCGCCCATGGCCATGGTCAGTTCGGCCAGCAGCTTGGACTTGCTTTTGGAATAGCGGTCACCTTCCGGCAGGCTCATCACCAGCCCCAGCGCCCGGCCGCGCGGGATGATGGTGGCCTTATGGACCGGATCGCACTCGGGCTGGTGGATGGAACACAGCGCATGGCCCGACTCGTGATAGGCGGTCATGCGCTTCTCGGCCTCGCTCATCACCAGCGAGCGCCGCTCGGCGCCCATCATTACCTTGTCCTTGGCGTGCTCGAACTCGGCCATCGCCACCACCCGCTTGCCCATGCGGGCGGCCAGCAGGGCGGCCTCATTGACCAGGTTCGCCAGATCCGCCCCCGAGAAGCCCGGCGTGCCGCGGGCGATCGTTTTCGGTTCCACGTCGGAAGCCAGCGGCACCTTGCGCATATGCACGCGCAGGATTTTTTCGCGGCCGTTCACGTCGGGGTTCGGCACCACCACCTGGCGGTCGAACCGGCCCGGCCGCAACAGCGCCGGGTCGAGCACGTCGGGGCGGTTGGTGGCCGCGATCAGGATCACGCCTTCGTTGGATTCGAAGCCGTCCATCTCGACCAGCATCTGGTTCAACGTCTGCTCGCGCTCGTCGTTGCCGCCGCCCAGCCCGGCGCCGCGATGCCGGCCGACCGCGTCGATTTCGTCGATGAAGATAATGCAGGGGGCGTTCTTCTTGCCCTGTTCGAACATGTCCCGCACGCGCGAGGCGCCGACGCCCACGAACATCTCGACGAAATCCGAGCCCGAGATGGTGAAGAACGGCACGTTGGCCTCGCCGGCGATGGCGCGCGCCAGCAGCGTCTTGCCGGTGCCGGGCGGGCCGACCAGCAGCACGCCCTTGGGAATCTTGCCGCCGAGCCGCTGGAATTTCTGCGGGTCCTTCAGGAATTCCACGATTTCCTGAAGCTCGCTTTTGGCCTCGTCGATGCCGGCCACGTCTTCGAACGTCACCCGGCCTTGCTTCTCGGTCAGCAGCCGGGCCCGGCTTTTGCCGAATCCCATGGCGCGCCCGCCGCCCGACTGCATCTGGCGCATGAAGAAAATCCACACGCCGATCAGCAGCAGCATGGGGAACCACGACAGCAGGTAGTGGATCAGCGGGTTCACGTCGGCGTCTTCCGGCCTGGCGAGCACCCGCACGCCTTTGTCGGTCAGGCGCGACACCAGCGTCGGATCCTCGGGCGTGTAGGTCTGGAAGCTGCGCCCGTCGGTCAGCTGGCCGGTCACCGTGCGGCCCTGGATGACCACGTCGCGCACGCGCCCGCCATTCACTTCGCCGACGAAATCGGAATAGGCGATCTGCGTCGAGGCCGTCCGGGTGGCGCCGGGCTGGAACAGGTTGAACAGGACCACCAGCAGCAGTGCGATGATGACCCACAGCGCGAGATTGCGGCCGAAATTGCTCATTCGTTTCCCTGGCCCTTGGGCCTTCAGTCCTTTCTCTGTCCCGCCGGATGGCGGGGCATTCACCGGGGATCAGTCTGTCCCGGACCAGTCTCATGCCTGCAACATAGGGTGCCGGGCAGCGTTTCCCATCCCCAACCTGCGCGCATGCCGGTCCTGCTGTCCACTCCGGCGTCCCTGGCCTCGGGCGGCGCCTGCCTACCGGTCGGTCGCCGGCGCGAAGGGCGCCCCCGCAACCGGCACGCAAGGCGCGAACAGCACCCGCAGGCGCCGGCAGACGTCGCTGTCAGGATAGCCCAGATGGGGGACGGCAACCAGTTCCGTCCCGCGGCGCAGCGCGGGCAGAGTTTCCAGCACCGCGGCGGGCAAAGCCCGGGCGGCCGGCAGCCCACGCAGCGCCCGGCCCAGCGGCCCGATCTCGGTGCCTTCGGACGGCGCCGCCCCGGCGACGAGGCGGAACCGCCTATCCCACAGGCTGCCGGGCAGCGCCGGCACGGGGGGCGCCAGGCACGCCGCCTCGCGGGTCAGCAGCCAGCCCGGGCCGAGCCGGCCGGCAGGCTGTACCCGCACGCCGGCCAGCGTGGCCGGGCGAAGCGCGCCGGCCAGCGCCGCCACCGGCCCGGGCGCCGGCCCGAAGGCCGCGCCGGTCAGGCCGCGCAGCAGCGTTGCCAGCGCCGCCGGTGAGATCGTGCCGGGCGCCAGCACCGCGTAGCCCTCCGGGTACAGGCGCACCCGTTCCGCCAGTTCGCTCGCCACCGCGCGCTCCCGGGCCGCGCGCGCGCAACCGCGCGCTATCGCCGCTTCCACGGCGGCCCGGGTCAGCACGCCATCCCCCGCCGCGTCGCCGCGCGCCCGGCGCAGCCGCGCCCGCAGTGCCGAAGGGTCGTCGTTGGAGGGATCTTCGACCCACGCCACGCCCGCCGCAAGCAGGGTCGCCCGCAGCCGGCCCGGGGGAACGGTCAGCAGCGGACGCAGCAGGCGCAGTCCCGCGGTTTCGACCAGGGCGGCCATGCCGGCACGCCCCGCCGCGCCGCTGCCCGCCAGCGCCCGCATCGCCACGGTCTCCGCCTGATCGCCGGCATGGTGACCGAACAGCAGGTGCAGCACACCCAGACGGATCGCCGCCCCGGCCAGCGCCGCATGGCGCGCCGCCCTGGCGCGTGCCGCCAGCCCCGGCCCGCGCGCCAGCCCGCGCAACGCAATCCCCTGCGCGGCGATCCCCAGCGCACCAAGCCGCGCCAGCGTCACGGCGGCCTCCGCCGCGGATTCCGCCCGCAGCCCGTGATCGACCACCAGCGCCGTTACCCGGCCGCCTTGCGCCCGCGCCCAGTCGCGCGCCAGCAGGGCCAGCGCCATGCTGTCTGCGCCGCCGGAAACCGCCACGGCGAGATGCGGAGCGGATTCAAACGGGCCGAGAGGCGCCATAAGCTGAGCGAAGCAAGGAAGGCCAGGGCGCTGTCCTGGACCCGCAAGGGGACAGGTGTCCCCTTGACCCCATTCCTTAAGTAAGGGGTCAAGGGGCTTAGCCCCTTGTAGGGGTCCAGGGGGCAAAGCCCCCTGGTGGGGTCCGGGGCAACGCCCCGGCTCAGCGGCACCCAGCATGCTGGCGAGCCGCCGCCACCGTCTCGCGCAGTTCCTGGCGCGCATTCGGGAACTCGGCGTGCAGCTTATCCAGCGTCTCGCAGGCGGCTTTCTTTTCGCCAAGGCTGGTCAGCGCGACCGCAAGTCCGACCAGCGAGTCCGGCGCATGCGGGCCGGTTTTCGCCCGGTTGTAAGTGTCGTCATAGGCGACCGCCGCGCGCGGCCAGTCCTTCTTGCCGGCCAGCGCCTGTGCCAGCAGGAAATCCGCATCGACGCTGCGCGGCGAGCGTGGCGCCGCCAGCACCTCGCGGGCGGCCGCCTCGGCGGCGGCGTAGTCGCGGCGGGCCAGGGCGGCATGGCCTTCCTGCAGGGCAAGTTCGGGCGTGCGCCGTGCTGCAGCGACGGGCGCGGCGGGCGGGGGGGGCGGCGCCGTTACAGCCGGTGCGGCAGCCGGCGGGGCCGCCGGCTTGGCGGCAGCGCCGCCCGACATCCCGTCGAGCTTGAAATTCAGGTCGCCGACCTGCTTGGACAAATCCTCGCGCAGGCGCTGGCGGTCGTTGTCGGCCTCGTCGATGCGCCCGCGCAGCCGGCGCACCTCGTCTTCCAACTGGCTGACCCGCTCCAGCAATTGCGCGGCGAGAGCCGGCTCGACCGCCCCGCCGGCGGGCGGCGCGGCGCGGGAGCCGCCGAGCGCGGAGGCGCTGCCGGAAGAACCGCCGCCGCCATGCGCCACTTGATCGCGCAGCTGGTCGAGGTCGTGGCGCAACTCGGCAATCTGGTCGTTCAGTGCGATCCCCTCGCGGGTTTCGAACTGCGCCCGGGCCGGGGCGCCCGGCAGAACCGCCACAACGCCAAGCAGGAAAGCGGCCAGCGCATGCTTCATGCGGCACTCCATCCGTCGGATCAGGCCGGACCTATTCCTAGCCCAAACCGCCCGCAGGAGAAACGGTACAACAACACGCCGGCGGCCCGAAGACCGCCGGCGTGCTCCGTCGTGAACGGCGGACCGGCAAGACGGCTCTCGGTAAACCGGCCCCAGGGGGCCTGAGGCCGGACCTCAGCCTCAGCGGACAGAGGTGATCGCGTTGCGGTTCTGCGCCCAGGCCTGCTCATCGGACCCCAGCGCCGACGGGCGGTCCTTGCCGTAGCTGATGGTGGTGATGCGGCTGCCGGCGACGCCCTTGGCCACCAGATAGTCGCGGGCGGCATTGGCGCGGCGCTGGCCGAGCGCGATGTTGTATTCCTCGGTGCCGCGCTCGTCGCAGTTGCCGGCAACCTGCACGTTGTTCTGCGCGAACTGCGCCAGCCAGGCGGCCTGACGGTCCAGCGTGGCCTTGCCTTCGGCCTTCAGCGCCGAGCGGTCGAAGTCAAAGAACACGCGGTCGCCGACATTCTTCACCAGGTCTTCCTGGCTGCCCGGCGCCGGGCCGGCGGTGGCCACGGTGGTGCCGGAGCCGGCGGCCGCCCCGGTATCGGCGGCGGGAGGTGTCGCGCATGCCGCCAGCAGCGCGGCGGCGGCAAAAGCGCCCAGCATCTTGATGTTCATTTGTGCTACGTCCCCGAAAAAGGTGCGAAACGGTTGATGCCCCCATGGGGCGGTTCAGGTGGGCGGCTCGGTTGGACCCCGTTGAGCTGGGCCCGCTTACGGTGGACAACGGCTGTATCGGCGGAGCGACGGCTCCGGACGAAGCGCCGTTCGCAATACGCTGCTGGATTAGACCGCCGCAACGAAGTCGGTCAAGAACCCGTGTCATCCAGAAGGCACATATTCTCGATTGCACCGTGCTTTCGTACCACAGTTTAACCGCATTCACGTGATATTCATGCCCCGAGCGGCGACCAGGCCGGATCGGAAGCATCGGTCGGGGTGGTAACGGCCCGCTCATTGAAACCGGTAATGTCGATCGAATGCAGCCGCGCCGAGAAACCGCTGCCGCGCGAGTCGCGCGCCGGCGTCTCCCGCCAGAACATGATCACGCGGCCATTCGGGGCGAAAGTCGGACCTTCGCAATAGTAGCTTTCCGACAGGATTCGCTCGCCCGACCCGTCCGGCCGCATGACGCCGATCGAGAACGAGCCGCCGCCGAACCGCGTATAGGCGATCAGGTCGCCGCGTGGCGACCATACGGGGGTTGCGTAACGGCCCTGGCCGAAGCTGATCCGCCGCACTCCCGACCCGTCCGCACCCATCACATAAAGCTGCTGATCGCCGCCGCGGTCGGAGTTGAACACGATCTGCGACCCGTCGGGACTGAAACAGGGCGAGACGTCGATCGCCCCCGAATCGGTCAGCCGCCGCGCCCCGCCGCCGCCCAGGCCCACCTGCATGATGACCGACCCGCCGGAACTGGTGGTCTGCGCCATGATGATGCTGGACCCGTCCGGTGAGAATCGCGGCGACAGGGTGATGCCGTCGAAATTGCCGAGCAACTGCTGGTGCCCGGTGCCGAGATCGAACAAATACACCCGCGGCTTGTTGTTGAGGTAGCTCATGAAGGCGATTTCGTCGCGCGTCGGGTGGAAGCGCGGGGTCAGCGCCAGGAAGCCGCCATCGGTCAGGAACCGGTTGTTCTCGCCGTCCTGGTCCATGATCGCCAGCCGCTTCACCCGCCGGTCGCGCGGGCCGCTGCCGGCGATATAGACGATGCGGGTGTCGAAATAGCCTTTCTCGCCCAGCAGCCGCTCATAGATCACGTCGCTGATGATGTGGGCGATGCGCCGCCAGTTGTGCAGCGTGGTGGTGTAGGCGGTGCCTTGAATCTGCTGTCCGGGCAGCACGTCCCACAGCCGGAACTCGACGCGGACCTTGTCGCCGCCCTGGCTTTCCACCCGGCCGGTCACCAGCGCCTGGGCGCCGATCACCTTCCAGTTCTGGAAATTCGGCACGTCGCCGTCGGCGGCGGCGCTGATGAACGCCGCCGGGTCGATCGGCCGGAACAGGCCGGAACGCCCCAGATTGTTGGTAATCACGCCGGCGATCTGCTGGCCCAGCCGACCGGCATCGCCGCCGCCCCCCAGCACCGGGATGGCGATCGGGATCGGCTCGGTGCGGGCGCGGTTCACGTCGATCACCGCGCTGCCGGGCACCGCGCCGCCGGGGGCCGCGCTGTCCGGCGCCGGCGCCTGGGCGCGGACGGCGGCGGGCACGAAAAGCGCCGCCGCGGTGCCGGCGATCAGCCGGCGGCGGGAGGGAGTCAGGTCATCCATCATGCGGTCACCTGTGACAGTCCGGGCGTCGGACGCAATCCGCGAGAGCCGACCCATGCGCCGAACGGCAGGCCCGGTCCTGCCTGGGGCTCATGGGGTGAAGCGGAATTTCAGGGTGCCGCGCCCGCCGGCGATCAGCGTGCGGGGCACCGGCAGGTTGGCGCAGCGGGGGCTTAGCACGGCGCGGACCGCACGCTCGGCAAAGGCACGGAAGCGGGGATCGCCGAGCCGTCCCTGATCCTCCGGCGCCACCGCCGCCTGCCGCGCCACGCCCTCGCCATCGACGGTCACGACCAGCAAGGCCTGCATTTTCTCGAGATCCAGCGCGCCGGCATCCTTGGTCCAGCATTCGCGCACCCGGTCGCCGATGGCGCCGCGCTGCTCGGTGGTCAGCCGGTCGGTCAGTGTGCCGTTCGGGCTGCCGCCGCTGCTGCCCTGGGCGGGGTTGGCGCGAGCGGTCGGCGGCTGCGACTGGCGTTGCAATGCGCGCAGCCGTTCCAGCGTGTTGTTCAGCTCGCGGCTGTCGGGGGCGGCGTTCTTCGTCGGGTTGGGCTGGCTGGTCTGGCTCGGCGGCGCCGGCGGCGGCGGCACGGGGGGCGGCGGCAGCGGCCGCGGCGGCGTCTTCGCCGGCGGCGGCGGGGCCGCCGGCGCGGGCGGCGGAGGCGGCGGCGTGGGCAGCGGCGTCGGCTCCGGCGACGGCGGCGGCGGGGCCGGCGGCACGGGTTTCGGCGGCGTCTCCGGCGTGGGGGGCGGCGGCGGCGGCGGGGGGGGGGGCGGCGGTGGCGGCGGCTGCACCGGCCGCTTCTCGGGCGGCTTGGGGGAAGGCGGTTCGGGTGTCGATTGCGGGGCGGGCTTCGGTGCCGGCGCCGGCACCGGGCTTGGCGCCGTGGCTTTCGGCGCCTGCTGCGGCGGCCCGGGCTCGGCCTGGTCCGCCAGGGCCAGCTCGACCTCCAGCGGCGGCTTCTCCTCCGGCGTCTTCTGCACGTCGATCCCGAGCAGCAGGGCGCCCAGGACGATGATGTGCAGGATCGCCGAGGCGATGGCGCTGCGTTTCAGGGTCGGGCTCATGGCAATCCGAGCATGATGGCGGCCGCACTGCGGCGGCGGTCAGCCGCGGCCCTGACGGCGCGGCGCGACCGAGGAAGTCGGCGCCGGCGCGGCAGGCGCTGACGTGGCCGGTTTGGGCGCCGCCACCACCGGTGCCGCGGCCGCCGGGCCCTTGCCACCGATCTGCTCCGTCAGCAGCGACACCTTGGTGAAGCCGCCCTGGAGGATGGTGCCCATCACCTCCATCATCCGGCCATAGGAATTGGCGCGATCGCCGCGCACGAAGATGCGGCGGTCCTTCTGGTCCTTGGCGATCGCCTGAAGCTTCGCCACCAGCTCGGGCAGCTCCACTTCCGCATCCATCAGGTACACCTGACCCTGCGCGTTCACCGCCACCTGCAACGGCTCGTTGTCCTGGTTGATCGGGGTGGCGTTGACCTTCGGCAGGTCGACATTGATCGAACTGGTCAGCAGCGGCGCCGTCACCATGAAGATGATCAGCAGCACCAGCATAACGTCGACCATCGGCGTCACGTTGATCTCCGACAGCGGGCGGTAGCGCCCCCGCCCGCGGCTCTGCAGCGAGACGGCCATGGCTCAGGCCCGCTCCTCGCTCTGGCGCGACAGAATGGCACCGAACTCGGTGCCGAACCCTTCCAGCCGGGAAGCGAAACGGGCCAGGTCGGTGGAGATGGCGTTGTACGCAAGCACCGCCGGGATCGCCGCCACCAGCCCGATGGCGGTGGCGAACAGCGCCTCGGCGATGCCCGGCGCAACCACGGCAAGCGTGGTATTGTGCATCTCGGCGATCGCCGAGAAGCTGTGCATGATGCCCCAGACCGTGCCGAACAGGCCGATGAACGGCGCGGTCGAGCCGACCGAGGCGAGGAACACCATCCAGCGCTCCATCCGGTCCATCTCGCGCTGCACCGTCACGTTCATGGCCCGCTCGACGCGGTCGCGCACGCCGCTGCGGCTGATATCGGCGCCGGCCACGCGCAGGCTGCGCCGCCACTCGCTCATGGCGGCGCCGAACACCGCGGCCATGGGATGGGCGGGCTTGGTGCCCTCGGCCTCATACAGCTCATCCAGGCTGCCGCCGGACCAGAACCGGTCCTCGAAGCCGTCGGCGGCGCGGTTGGCCCGGCGCAGAGTGGTCACCTTCTCGAACACGATCGCCCAGACCCAGACGCTGGCGAACACCAGCAGGATCATCACCAGCTTCACGACGATGTCGGCCTGCACGAACAGGCTCCAGATCGACATATCCGCCGCCGCCGCGCCGAGATTCACCGCATCAATCGCCCGGTCCACTTCCCGTTCCCCTCAAACCCGTGCCATCCATCCCGCCCGGCCCGGCAGGCCTGGCAGACGCATCCTCAGCCACCACATTCCGGCCGAGTCGCGGCCTCACATAAGCGACATCAGGGCAGCCCGCCACCGCTCCGGCAGCCGCCCCGGCCGCTCATCCGCCACCTTCACGCAAGCCAGCAGCGCCTCCAGCACCACCAGGGGCCGTTCCTCGCCGTTCCGGAAGATGGACTGGCGAAGCTCGACCGAAGCGGCACGCAGAACAAGCGGCCGCGTGACCACGAGCAGCGAATCGTCGAGCCGCGCGGGTGCCAGATAGTCCAGTTTCATCCGGCGCACCATGAAGATTAGGCCATGCCGGGATGTCATTTCGGCGTGCGGAACGCCGGCGTCACGCAACGCCTCGGTCCGCGCCCGCTCGGCGAATCGAAGATAACTCGCATGATACACGACGCCGCCGGCATCGGTGTCTTCGAAATACACGCGCACCAGGTGGCGGTGACCTTCGCTGCCTTCCGGCGCGGCAGCCGGGGCGCTGCCCATCGGTCCGCTTCGCGGCCCGATCCCGGCAGGAGGCTCCGCCTTCTGCACCTCCGCCAGGGGCAGGCCCCTGGACCCTTTATTTAAGGAATGGGTTCCAAGGGCTGTGCCCTTGGCAGGGTCCAGGGGCAGCGCCCCTGGCCTTCCTTCACTGCCTCCGCTCATTCTTCCTCCGGAGCAAAGTCCAGCACAGCCTGCGGCCCGGCGGGCGGCGCCAACCCGAGATGCCGCCAGCCGCGCTCCCCCAGCACACGGCCCCGGCTGGTCCGCAAAACCAGCCCTTCCTGAATAAGGTAGGGCTCCACCACGTCCTCCAGCGTATCGCGCGCTTCCGCCAGCGCCGCCGCCAGAGTTTCCACCCCCACCGGGCCGCCGGCATGGTGTTCGGCCATCCGGCGCAGATAGCGGCGATCCATCGCGTCCAGCCCCAGCCGGTCCACTTCCAGCCGGTGCAGCGCGGCGTCGGCGGTGTCCCGGTCCACCGGGTCGTCGCCCGCCACATGGGCAAAGTCGCGCACCCGGCGCAGCAGCCGCCCGGCGATGCGCGGGGTGCCGCGGCTGCGCCGGGCGATCTCGGCCGCCCCCTCGGCGGTCAGCCCGAAGCCGAGTTTCTGCGCCCCGCGCGAGACGATCAGTTCCAGCTCCGCCGGGGTGTAGAATATCAGCCGCAGCGGAATGCCGAAGCGGTCGCGCAGCGGCGTGGCCAGCAGCCCGGCGCGGGTGGTGGCGCCGACCAGGGTGAACGGAGCCAGGTCGATCCGCACGCTGCGCGCCGCCGGCCCTTCGCCGATGATCAGATCGAGCTGGAAATCCTCCATCGCCGGATACAGCACTTCCTCGATGGCGGGCTGCAGGCGGTGGATTTCGTCGATGAACAGCACATCGCGCGGCTGCAGGTTGGTCAGGATGGCGGCGAGGTCGCCGGCCCGCTGGATCACCGGCCCCGAGGTGGCGCGAAAGCCCACGCCAAGCTCGCGCGCAACGATCTGCGCCAGCGTGGTCTTGCCAAGGCCCGGCGGCCCGTGCAGCAGCACATGATCGAGCGCCTCGCCACGCGCGCGGGTGGCCTGGATGAAGATGGCAAGGTTCTCGCGCGAGGCTTTCTGGCCGACGAATTCCGCCAGGGTCTGCGGCCGCAGCGACGCCTCCGCGGCGTCTTCCTCGGCGCGGGCGGGCGAAACCGGGCGGGTGGTCATGGCGGCGCGCCGCTCACCGGCCCAGCTCCTGCAACCCCTCGCGGATCACCGCATCCAGCGCCGCCTCCTCGCCCAGCCGCTTGACCACCCTGTCCACCGCCGCCGCCGCCTCCGGGCGGCGATAGCCCAGATTGACCAGCGCCGACAGGGCGTCCGCCGCCACCCCTCCAACCGGCGGCGGCAGCACCGGCGAAAACCCGATGCCCGACGGCATCGCCCCGGCGCGCTCGCGCAGCTCGGTCAGCAGCCGTACCGCCAGCTTCGCCCCCACGCCGGAGGCCCGCGTCAACGCCCCCCGGTCCCCCGCGTGGATCGCCGCCACCAGTTCCCGCGGCGAGAGGACAGAAAGGATGTTCAGCGCCACCCGCGCCCCCACCCCCTGCACGGTGGTCAGCAGCCGGAACCATTCCCGCTCGGCCGGCTCGGCAAAGCCGAACAGGGTGATCGCATCCTCGCGCACCTGCATCTCGACCAGCACGGTCGCCACCTGCCCGGCCGGCAGCGCCGCCAGCGTGCGGGTCGAGGCCTGCACCAGGTACCCCACGCCGTTCACGTCGATGACGCAGCGGTCGGCCTCGATCTGCTCGACCCGGCCGGTGAGTTTCGCGATCACGCCATACGCATCCCGGCGGCCCAGCGGGTCGCGCTGGCGCGGTGATGCGCGTGGCAGATCGCCACCGCCAGCGCATCCGCCGCATCGGCCCGCCGGATCGACGCGCCCGGCAGCAGATGGCGCACCATCATCTGCACCTGTTCCTTGGCCGCCCCGCCGGTGCCCACCACCGCCAGCTTCACCGCCTTGGCGCCGTACTCCGCCACCGGAATCCCCCGCAGCGCCGGCGCCAGCAGGGCGACGCCGCGGGCGTAGCCCAGCTTCAGCGTCGCCGTGCCGTTGCGGTTGACATAGGTTTCCTCCACCGCCGCCTCATGCGGACGGTGTTCCGCCAGCAGCGCCGCCAGCGCATGGTGCAGCACGCGCAGGCGCTCGGGCACGCCCGCCTCCGAATCGGTGGCGATCACCCCGTCGGCCAGATGGCGCAGCCGGTTGCCGTCGCACTCCACCAGTCCCCAGCCGGTGAACCGCAGCCCCGGATCAATACCCAGCAGACGGACCGGCACCCCCGCTTCCCTAGGCCGACAGCTTCGCCATCACCGCTTCCGGGATGTCGAAATTGGCATAGACGTTCTGCACGTCGTCATTGTCCTCCAGCGCATCGAGCAGCTTGAGCAGGGAGGCGGCCCGCTCCTCGTCCAGGGTGACAAAAGTGCCCGGCCGCCAGTCCAGCTTGGCCTCCTCCGGCGCGCCGAACCGCGCCTCCAGCGCATCGCGCACCGCGAAGAAACTCTCGGGCGAGGTGGTCACCTCGTGCCCGTCGGCGCCGCTCTCCACATTGTCGGCCCCCGCCTCGATCGCCGCTTCCAGCATCGCGTCCTCGCCCGCCACGGAGGCCGCATAGCGCACCACCCCGAGCCGCGAGAACAGAAAAGAAACACTGTTGGTTTCGCCCAACGCCCCGCCATGTTTGGAGAAGGCGTTGCGCACGTCGCTGGCGGTGCGGTTGCGGTTGTCGGTCAGCGCCTCGACGATCACCGCCACGCCGGCCGGGCCGTAGCCCTCGTAGCGCACCTCGCTGTAGTCGTCGCCGCCGGCGCCGCCGGTGGCTTTCTTGATGGCGCGATCGACCGTGTCCTTCGGCATGTTGGCCTGGCGCGCCGCCGTCACCGCCGCGCGCAGACGCGGATTCGCCGCCGGGTCCGGCAGCCCTTGCCGGGCCGAGACGGTGATTTCGCGGATCAGCCTGGCGAACTGACGCGCCCGCTTGGCGTCCTGCGCGCCTTTGCGGTGCATGATATTCTTGAACTGCGAATGCCCGGCCATAGCCGCTCCTCGTGTGTCGAAACCGGCAAGCCCAGGGGCCAGCGGACCCCTCCATTCTTCAAAGAATGGGTTCCAAAGGGCCACTGCCCCTTGGTGGGGGGTCCAGGGGGCAAAGCCCCCTGGCCTTGTTGCCTTGCTTACATGTGCTTCTACACCGCAGGCAGTGTCTGGGACAGTCGCCCGCCCTGCCGGATGGGGTCGATGCGAACCGCCAGGCCGGTGGCATCGTCGGTTTCCACGAACACCCCGCACAGCGTCGCCGCGCCTTCCGCCGGGTGCAGACGCTCGCCCGGCATCTTGCGCCAGAACCGCGCCGCGGCAATGTCTTTCTGCATACCTATAACGCTATCGTAATCCCCGCACATGCCGGCATCCGACTGAAACGCGGTGCCGCCCGGCAAAACCTGATGGTCGGCCGAGGGGCAATGGGTATGGGTGCCCACCACCAGGCTCACCTGGCCATCGAAGGAATGGGCGAAGGCCATTTTCTCGCTGGTCGCCTCGGCGTGGAAGTCGATGACGGCGGCGGCGACCGAATGGCCCAGCCGGTGCCGTGCCAGCTCCACCGCGGTCGCCCGGAACGGGCAGTCCAGGCACTCCATGAACAGCCGCCCCATCGCACTCACCACCAGGGCGCGCCGCCCGTCCTTCAGATCGACGACGACGCTGCCCGTCCCTGGCGTGCCGGGCGGAAAATTGAGCGGGCGAAGCAGACGCGGCGTCTCGGAGATGAACGGAATCAGTTCCTTGCGGTCCCAGGCATGGTTGCCCAGCGTAAGCACGTCGGCACCGGCGGCGAACAGCGCGCGGGCCATTTCCGGCGCGAGGCCGAATCCGTGCGAGGCGTTCTCGGCATTGACCACGGCCAGATCGATATGCAGGCGCGTCCGCAGCTCCGGCAGCGCGGCGGCGACGGTGTCGCGGCCGGTACGGCCGACCACGTCGCCCAGGAACAGGATGCGCATTCAGTCTCCCGTGCAGGGGATCACGCCGTGCTCGGTGGCCACGGCCTGCAAACGGATATCGTGCGCCAGGGCCGGCACGGCGTCCACCAGCTGGCACGCATAGGCGCAGCCCACGGCAACGGCGCCGGGCAGCGTGGCCAGCGTGCGGTCGTAAAAGCCGCCGCCATAGCCCAGCCGATAGCCGGCGCGGTCGAAGGCCAGCAGCGGCACCAGCAGCCAATCGGGCTGCACCACGCCGCCGGTGGGCCGGGCGGTGCCGAAGCGTTCCGCCAGCATCGTCATGCCGGGGTGCCAGAGCCGGAAGATCAACGGGTTGCCGCGCGGCGGCGTCTCGGGCAGCGCGATGCGGTGGCCGCGCGCATGCAGCGCTTCCAACAGCGGGCGGATGTCGATTTCCGCCCCCATCGGCCAGAACCCGGCGACCACGGCGCCCGCGGGCGGCGGCAGGTCGCGCAGCAGATTGACGGCCAGCGCCGCGCCCCTGGCCGGATCGCAGCCTGCCCGCCGGGCGATCATGCGCTGCCGCAACGCCTTCTTGGCGGCGAGAAGATCGGCGGAAAAACTGTGCGGAGCCGCCATGGCCGTTGGCGTGTGCATCCTCCCAAGGCCCGCGTGAGCAGGTGGGCACCGGGTACCGTGACCACGGCCACGGCAGAGCCAGCTCCCGGGAGGTGCTTATCGGCCCTGGGGATGAAAAGCCTGACGCACCGGGCAGCCCCGCAGGAGAAGATTTAGGGACGCTCGAGCGAAGCTGCAATCTCCTCGGCGCGCGCGGCAAGCCTGCCAATACGCCGTGCCATGTCGGGATCGGCCTTTTCTCCCGGCTTGGCGTCGGGATGCGCCGGGCGGCCGGGATTGTCGGGCTGCTGCCCCAGTTCGACCCGCAAATCGTGGATCTCGTCGGCCATCAGCAGCGCCGCCATCAGCAGCAGACGGGATTCGCCGGAATTGCCGCCCAGCGCCTTGATGCTGTCAACCCGGTCCTCCACCTGCGCCGCCATCGCCTGCAGGTGCGATTCCTGGCCGTCCTCGCAGCCGACGGTATAGGTGTAGCCATTGACCTTCACGGTGACCTGCGCCATCGCAGCTTCCTTCCTGTTGGGGCACGCGCCGTCAGCCGGGCCGTGCCACGAGCACCGCGCGCAGTCTGGCGATCAGCGCGTCCAGACGTTCCGCCACGGCAGCCATGTCCACCGCCGCCTCCGGTTCGACCGGACCCGACTGAACCGGCGCTTCCGCCGGGGCGGCCTGGCCGGCCAGCGCCGCGATCCGTTCCAGCGCCTTCTCAAGCCGCGCCGCTGCGTCGGCCGGGTCGTCGGTATCCGCCAAAGCCACTCCTCCGACCGGTCAGGTGCAACTTGAGTTTCAAGCGCCGAGGGGCTTGAACGTCAAGCATGATCCTGCACCCGGCGGTGGTGATCCACGGGCTCGACCATGTCCGGACGGCATTGCGGCCGGGACGGCCGGTCATCCTGCTGTCGGCGCAGGGTGCGGCGCTGTTCGCGGGCTGTCTGTGGTGGCGCGCCCTGATCGAACACAGTCAGGCTGAATTCCCGGGCGCGGTTACGGCCGACCTGCTCGACTGCGCCGACGCGCCCGGCTACGCCATGGCGGCGTTGCGGGTGGGCCAGCGCCGGCTGGTGCTCGATCCCGCCTGCCCGGCCTTCCCGGCCGTGGCCGCCGCCGCTTCCAGGCTGGGTGCGGATGTGCTGCCGTGCCGCCCGCCCGCGCTCGACCTCGGCGAGGCCGGCGCCAGGCGACAGCTGGAAACCTGGCTGCAGCGGGAGCAACCGGTGTGACAGGACCGGCGCGCCAGGGCCGCCGACAACCGTAGCTGATCATGCAGCCGCAATCGCGACAGATTGGCTTGCCGTTCGGTGGTGAACCAGCGCAGGCGCAGGAACACGTTCGCAACCCCGCCGTCCGGCATCCGCCTGATCTTGGCGGCGCTGAGCGAGCGCGCCGCCGCGGAAAGCAGAAAGTGTTGCGCCATGATGACCCGTTCCGGGAGAACCGGATCGGCACCGTTCCCGACACAGGCATGGTCGTGGTACACCTCATTATTTTCATTGACAAGGATCGGTTGCTGGCGGCTGCTACATAATGCCGGATTGATACGTTCTCGCGTCGCCCTGCCTCAGAGTCCTCTCTGATTGGGGTTATCGGTGTCAAGCTATTCCTCTTTCTTCTGACGCCGGTCCCGTGGGCCACTCGCTTCTCTCCGCGGTCGGCGCGTGGCCGCCGCATGATGGGGTCAGGAGGACGAGGCGT
>Ga0326727_10010508_pt1 | contig 22023 bp, 16 predicted proteins | sample MB2enrmetagenome_FD_207643 | JGI IMG/M metagenome (GOLD analysis project Ga0326727, IMG submission 207643) | Lab enriched peat soil microbial communities from McLean, Ithaca, NY, United States - MB29MY | ecosystem: Environmental > Terrestrial > Soil > Wetlands > Peat | place: USA: New York...
GGGCTGCACCGCAAGAGGCGTATAGTGGAGCTATGGCGGCTTCCTTGGAGCGCGACCATTATCTCTTTGGCGCGCTTGATAGCAGCGCAAAAAACCGCATCAAGGTGAAAGAAGTCAACTACGGCTACGAAGAGCCGGAGGGCGTGCTTCTGACTTCGCTGGATTTTGCGGTGAACTGGGTGCGCAAGAACTCCATCTGGCCCATGACCTTCGGGCTGGCCTGCTGCGCCATCGAAATGATGTCGACGGGTGCGGCGCGCTTTGATATCGCGCGCTTCGGCGCGGAGGTCTTCCGGCCCTCACCACGGCAGTCTGACCTGATGATCGTGGCTGGACGGGTGTCGCAGAAGATGGCCCCTGTGCTCCGCCGGCTCTACGATCAAATGCCTGAACCCAAATGGGTTATCTCTATGGGCGCCTGCGCCACCTCGGGCGGTGTGTTCAACAACTACGCGCTGCTGCAAGGCGTCAACCAGGTAGTCCCGGTCGACGTTTATGTTCCCGGGTGTCCGCCGCGCCCGGAGCAACTTATCTACGCGATTTCGCTTCTACAAGAGAAGATACAGCGCGAGCCGCGAAGTCTACTCAAGACCCTGAACGCAGGGTGAATCCCATTTGAGGCCAGAATCTAAGGAAAGTCATTGAGGGAGCCGTTCGTTCCCGGCAACTCGTTGCCGGCTTTCCGGATGTGAAAGTGGCGGCTTCCCGAAGGATTCTGCCGTGTGGAATTCTTCTGTGCCATGTCTATGCTAGGGTTGTTGATGCTCAATGGAGCAGTCCCGGGTGCGCGTTCTGCGCAATCGAAAGGAGGGAGCTGTGAATTCCTTTCTCAAATCGTCTTTCCAACCGTACATCAACGTAATCATGAGGCGTAAAAGCATGTATTCGCAAACTTTCAAGCCTATCGGGTTGGTTCTTGCCTTGGCGTGTTTGGCCCTTTTGCCAATGGGTTGCAAGAAGGCGCCGCCAATCACGCTATCGTGCAACGCCAGCGCGCCTGCCGTCTATCCGGGCGATCCGTTGTCCGTTACGGCTACGGCCGGATCGGTGGACACGAAGAAGAACACCAATGTGATTTACAGCTGGAGCGGAGACGGCGTAACCGGCAATGGCACTTCAGCCACGGTGAATACGGCTGCTCTGGCTCCTGGTTCGTACACTGCGAAGGCTGACGTGAAGGAGGGCAAGAAGGGCAAAGAAGGTCTGAAACCAGGCCAGTCAGCCGAATGCTCCGCCGGTTACACGGTGAAGCCCTTCGAGCCGCCGACGATCAGCTGCTCGGCCAGCCCCAGCACCCTCAAGCCGGGCGACACGTCGACCATTACTTCAGTTGCTATGAGCCCGCAGAACCGTCCGCTGACCTACAGTTACTCGGCCACAGCGGGCACGGTGACGGGTGACGGGACGACGGCGGCGTACTCCTCGGCGGGAGCGCCGACGGGAGCGGTGGGGATCACGTGTAATGTGTCGGACGACAAGGACCATACGGTGTCTGCCAACACGACGCTGACCATTCTGGCTCCGCCTCCGCCACCTCCGCCGCCAAAGACACAGGCGCTGTGCTCGATCAGCTTTGCCAACGACCCGAAGCGGCCGATGCGCGTGGACAACGAGGCCAAGGCCTGCCTGGACCAGGTAGCACTAGACCTGAAGCAGCAGGCTGACGCCAAGGCGGTGGTGGTGGGCGAGTCGGATGCCAAGGAAAAGGCGACGACGGCCAAAGAGGAGAAGTACGCCGCCAAGCACAAGCACGCCAAGGTGGAAGACGATGCCGCGCAGCGGGCGGTGAACGCCAAGGACTACCTGGTGACGGAGCAGGGTATTGATGCTTCGCGCATCAGCGTGGCCACGGACGCGACCGACGGGCAGACGGTGGAGGATTACCTGGTGCCAGCGGGCGCGAACTTCAGCTCCGACGTGACGGGCACGACGCCTGTAGACGAGACGGCAGTGAAGCCGCAGGTACGCAAGCCGCTGCCGGAGCGCCACCCGAAGAAGGCTGCGGCGGCGAAATAAGCTGCTCGGCCGGCTCAGGCCGGCTCTCACCAGCCAACGAATCCGCGAGCCCTTGCTGCGCAAGGCGGGGCTCGCGGGAACCGAACCTGCAACAGCTTCCTCCGTAGTGTCTTCGAGGCTGACCAGTCCACAAACTGGTTAGCCTCTTCGCTTTTGGGGGGCGGAATTGTCTATTCTTGAAAGAGATGAGTGGGAGCTTCAAGTCTGAATGAGCCGTTTGCGGTGTGTTCGAAATGACTGGCGCCGGGCTGGGGTTCCGGTCCGGGTCCTTTTCTTTCTTGCGCTTTTCCTTTGTGTCCCGATTCTCGCGGCGCAGAGCGCATGGACCGTCGTGGGTCCGGCAGGCGGAGATGCGCGCGCCTTTGCATCGTTTCCAGGTCAGCCGAAACACCTCCTTCTCGGCACGACGAACAGTTGGCTGTACGAAACCACGGATGAAGGCGCAACCTGGCATCGGCTGGCAAAGCTGGGCAGCGCCGATGGCTTCGTACTCGACAGCATTGTGGTGGACTCCGCCGATCCCGCCACGATTTACGTGGGCGCATGGAAGAACTCTGACGACGGCGGATTGTGGATCACCCATGACCGCGGCCGCAGCTGGAGCGAGCCAGCTCGATTCAAAGGGCAGCCCGTTCACGCGCTGGTGCAGGCGCCCTCCGATCCTCGCATTCTTGTTGCCGGAACACTGGCAGGAGTCTTCCGGTCAAGCGACGGCGGAGTCACATGGGCTCAAATCAGCCCGCCGGGCAGCCTGGAGATTCACGAGATTGAGTCACTGGCGGTCGACCCCGGCAATCCCGACATCATTTACGCGGGAACCTGGCACCTGCCCTGGAAAACCACCGACGCCGGCAAGAACTGGCACAACATCAAGCAGGGACTGATTGTCGACTCCGACGTTTTCTCGATCATCGTGGATCCCGAGCACACGCACGTCGTTTACCTGAGCGCGTGCAGCGGAATCTACAAGAGCGAGAACGCCGGCCTGCTCTTCCGCAAAATCCAGGGCATTCCCTCAGAGGCCAGAAGGACGCGGAGCCTGATGCAGGATCCTGAGAATCGCGAAGTCGTCTATGCCGGAACCACGGAGGGCCTCTACAAGACCGTAAATGGCGGCAAGACGTTTGAGCGCATGACGGACGCAGACGTCATCGTGAACGCCGTCTATGTCGATCCCGAGGATTCAACCCGCGTGCTGTTGGCCACCGATCGCGGCGGCGTGCTCGAGAGCCCGGACGCCGGCGTCACATTTACCCCGTCGAACCAGGGGATCTCCGAGCGCAAGGTCGCGGCCCTGCTGGTGGACCGCAACAATCCCGAGCGGCTCTTTGCTGGCGTGGTCAACGACAAAAACTTTGGCGGTGTGTTCCGATCCACCGACGGGGGCGGCCACTGGGAGCAGTTGGGTTCAGGGCTCGACGGGCGTGACGTCTTCGCCCTGGCTCAGACCAAGGATGGAACGATCGTCGCCGGAACCGGGCACGGAATCTTTGTCCTCGACACTGGAAGCTTAGGCGATCCTCCATCGCCAACCAGGCCAGCAAGCGCCGGACGATCTTTGGAAGGAACGGCCGCGCCGGCTGCGGGAGGATCGGCCACGCCCGCCGCCGATGGAACGGGCGCGCCGGCTGCTCTGACCTGGCAGCCCCGCAACGCCATCGTCAACACGGTGATGAAGACGATCACGGAAACGTACCGTCGCACCCGCGTCAGCGTCGAGAAACAGGTGCAAGTTGCGACGATCGAGCTGGAGAGCCCGGTGAATGCGCTCGACGTATCGGGCGACGTTTGGGTGGCAGCCACCAGCTACGGGCTGCTTACGAGCCGCGACCAGGGCGCCAGTTGGCAGGGCGGGCCGGTGATGGGCGAAGGCGATTATCTCTCCGTGACGGTTCAAGGCGACAGCATGGCTGCGGCCCGAGCCGATGGCGTGGTTCTCTCGAAGGATGGGGGCCAGACCTGGTGGCCGATGGGCGTGCCGACGATGCTCACGCGCATCCATCGCGTGGCCTTCTCGCCGGACGGCACGCTCTGGCTGGGCGCACGCGAAGGCGTCTACTACACCCGCGACCTGGGCAAGACGTGGATGTGGATCCATCGTCTCCCGTTTCGCGATATCGACGACCTGAGCTACGACGCGGCTTTGAAGAGAATTCTGGTCAGCTCGCGCTCCAGCGACCAGGTCTACGCGATCGACCCTAAGACCATGACCTGGGATTGGTGGCGGACCGGCTACAACATCGTCCTGATTCGCGCGGCGGGCGACAGGCTCGTGGCTGCCTCGCTCGATGACGGCGTGATTGTGGGACCGCAAGCAGCGCCAGCAGAATCGAACGGTGCAACGATCAGCGCCAGTCAATGACAGGAATCTTTTCGGAACAGGCCAGCGGCCGCAGAGAAGACCTGCGCCGTCATTGCACCTTGAACGCCTTGTCCACCATGGCGTTGGGGTCGCGCCCCGCCGGGAGCAGCGTAAAAAGCGACTGCGTTGCGATGCGCACCACAGCCACGTCGCCGGATCGGTTGTCGGCTACAAACAGCAGGTGTCCGGCGGCCGAAAACGCGAGCGCCGCGGGCCCGTCGCCAACGTGAATCGCGCCGACGCGCTTGCCATCGTCGATGGAATACACCGTGACCTCTTGCGAGTGCTGGTTGGCTACGTAAAGCAGGGAGTTATCGCTGGAGACCAGCCCGCGAACCGGCTCGTCGCCGATCATGTACGTGTCGCCCACCTCGTCGGTGGTGTCATAGATTTCTGAGACAGAGTTGGAAAGGGAATTGGAAACGAAGATCTCGCCACCGTCGGGCTTCAGCGCCAGATCGACAGGCCCACGGCCCACATCCATGAGCGTCTCCAGGCGGTCGGGTTGAGCGGGGTGAGCGTCAGCCCGCGCCAACGCGATGACCATCACCTGGTGGCCGGCCGAACACGGCACGAACGCCTTGGAAGAATCAGGCAGAATCACCACGCCGGCCGCTCCGGGACAGCCCGTAAATACCGCGCGTACTTTTCCGCTGGCCGGATCGATGACGGTCGCCGAGTTTCCATGGAGGCCAGCCACTACGAGAGTCTTGCCATCCGGCGCCAGGCGCGCGGCAACAGGCTCGTCGCCGGCATCGATCTGCGCAATTTCGAGGCGAGTTTTGAGATCGACGACGGAAATCGAATTCGCGCCGGAGTTGGCCACGTACGCCAGAGTTCCAGCCGCGTTGATATCGATCGAAACCGGTTGCCGGTGCAAGGGAATCGTGGCCACGACCGCATTGTGTTCGGCATCGATGACCGAGATTGAGCCGTTGGCGCCGGCTGCGCCCGAGTTCACCACGTAGACCTCGTTGCGCGTAGGACTTGCGGCAACAGCCACGGGATCGCGTCCCACGGGCAGCTCGCGGTCCACGCGAACGTCCACCACGTCCAGCACCGTGACCGTGTCGCTTCCTGCGTTGGTTACATAGACGTACTCGCGGTAATTGGGAGGATATTGGGGAAAGTCGTCCTGTCGGCAACCTGCGAAAGAAAGTGCGACCGCGGTAAGGAAGATGGCGAATTGTGCCTTTCGATTTCCGATGGTCGAGATCCTTTGGCGCCGCTCAGGACGGCACTGGTGCTCCTGAACACGGATTCCAATACTGAAGGCAAAAGGCAACCGCAGAACCCCGTTCGACTTGTTCGCGCCGCGAACTCGCTCAGGGCTGGCTTTCGACTCCGGTCGCCGCGGCGACCTCCGCTCAGGATGACAGGCCATTCCTGTTGACCATTATTTTGCTTCAGCGACAGCGGGAGCGGCTACGCCACGGGGCAGATGGCGACCGACAATGGGCGCGATCTGATCAATCTCTTTCATCATCACCTCGAATTGAACGGGATACACAGACTGAGGACCATCGGAGAGTGCGGCCTCAGGATGGTTGTGGACCTCGACCATCAATCCGTCGGCCCCTGCGGCCACGGCAGCCCTGGCCATGGGCAGGACGCTGTCGCGGCGACCCGTTCCGTGACTGGGATCGACGAGGATGGGCAGGTGACTCAAATGCTGCAACGCGGGCACGATGCTCAAGTCGAGCGTGTTGCGCGCATGATCGGCAAACGTGCGCACGCCCCGTTCGCACAGAATCACCTCGTAGTTGCCTTCGCTCATCACATACTCGGCCGCCATCAGCAACTCTTCCAGCGTGGCGCTGATGCCGCGCTTGATCAGCACCGGCTTGCGCAGCCGTCCCGCCTTCTTCAACAGCGAGAAGTTCTGCATATTGCGCGCGCCGATCTGCACCACATCAGCCCATTCGGCCACCAGGTCAAGGGTCTCGGTGTCGAGCGCCTCGGTCACGATGCGCAGGCCGAGTTTCTCCCGGATCTCAGCCATGATCCGGAGCGCTTCAAGGCCCAGCCCCTGAAAGGCGTAAGGCGAAGTGCGCGGCTTGTAGGCGCCGCCGCGGAAAAATCGTGCCCCGCTCGCGGCCACCTGTCCGGCGATAGCAAAGGCCTGTTCCCGGCTCTCGATGGAGCATGGACCCGCGATGACAGCCAGGTCGCGGCCGCCGATGACGGCGTTGCTTCCTGCAAACCGGATCACCGTGTCTTCCTCTTTCACGTCGCGACTGGCTAGTTTATAGGCTTTGGAGACGCGAATCACTTCCGCAACCCCGGAGAGCGACTCCAGATTTCCGCGGTCCATCTCACCCTGATTGCCGGTGATGCCGATGGCGGTGCGCTGGGCTCCGGGAAGGGGGTGGGGACGGAATCCCAACTGCTCAATATGGTCGCAGACCGCCTGGATCTCCTCCGGTGTAGCCTGCGCTTTCATGACAACCAACATGACTGGCCTCCGATCCCCCAGTCTAAGGCATTTCTCCCAATACTGGAGAGTAGCCAGCTGTGTGGGGGGTTGCCGCTCGCTGTTGCTCCCGGCAACTCGGCTGTCTTTAATGCTTTATCACGATTGGGAGAAATGCTCTACCGGCTGAAGGAGCGAAGGGCAATTCCTATGGGGCAATGAAGGTGCGACGTCAGTACCCGCCGCAGCAAGTTCGCGGTTTGGAGGGGACATTGGGATGAAACAACGCAGATCCGGGTCGGCGTGGCTCGGTCGAGGAGCAGCGCCTCTTATTCTTTGTCGTCGGTGGCTTCAGGATGGGTACTCGCGGCCACGATCGCGGGAGCAATCACCATTCCTATAAAGGCAAGTGCAATTAAGAAATCATGCATACGATCTTTCCTCGGGCTGCATTGATGGCTTTTCCAGTGCCAAATCGCCCACGCCTCTGCCGTTCGGTAGCCTCCCCTTGAAGGAGACTTACCTCATGCAACGGCGCAAGCTGCACTTAATCTGGAGAACTGCTCTGCAGCCGATCCACCAATGAATCATCGGCAAGATGAGAGGAATCTTGAAATACCACAAAAGCCCGGTGAGGGCGCGACAGTGTTATATTGCCTACCACTTTGGAGAGTAACGAAAGATCGTGCGACGCAAATCGATGGAAAGGGTGTTTCTCTTTCTGTTTAGCGCACAAAGAGAGACGTCAAAAGCAGGAAATCGTGGCTATCGCGCCGATCTCTGCTTTGGCGACTGCCATCTGAGGCCCAGCCACGCCAGATAGCCAAGCTGGATAGCCCACGTGACCGTATATGCTGCCCTCGTATAAAGATGGTTCAGCAGAGCCACGACCGCGTCGTGCTGCGCCTGAGACATGTGCAGTCTCCAGTCGAATGGAGGCTCCGGTGGCGCGGAGAAGACCAAGGTACACGCCCAGCAGAAGAGAGCGATAGGGACGGCAACCATCAGTCCGATTCCAAGTTTTTTCATCGATCTCCTCGTTTTGCGTGCACGGTCACGACTGCAGTGCTCGCTCCGCTTCTTCAGCGGCGATCTTCTGATGCTCCCGCTCTACACGGTAGCGGAGCGCAAGGATCAGCGCGCCCCAGGCAAACCAGGCCAGCATATTCCACAGAAAAGCGGGAAGCATGGCCGGATCCATGCCCGATCCCTCACCGCCGCCAAAGACGGGCGCCGGGTGCTGCGTGCGCCACCAGCGGTTCGACATATACACAATGGGCACGTCGAGCGCGCCGAAGATGCCCAGAACGGCAGCCAGAGTTTGCACCTGGGGCCCGGCGGCAAAGCGGCGCAACAGCAAATAGCTCACATAGATGAGCCACAGAACCAGCGTCGTCGTCAGCCGCGCGTCCCAGGTCCACCACATGCCCCATGCGCGCCTGCCCCAAAGCGGCCCGGTCACCAGCACCACGCTGCAGAAGACCACGCCCACCTCTGCGCCGGCCAGCGCCCAGGCGTCGAACATCTGCGCGCGCTCGGCATGATCGCGCCGTGAAGCGAGGAAACCGATCGATCCCACCAGGCTGATGCCAAAGAACAGAAACGCCACCGACGCCGATGGCACATGGTAGTAGATAATCCGGAACATCTCGCCCTGCGCGGCGTCGTTGGGAGCCACGTAGATGGCCTGATAGTAGGCCCAGCCCAGCAATGCGACAGTCATCAGAACATAGACAATGATGGCGAGTTTCTTCATGCGAAAGACCTGCTGCCTCCAGTGTACGACGCACACCTCTCGCCGGTCCCCAAGGCGGCTCGGCGATGGCTACGACACTAGAGCGGTCCTCGCGACAGCGCATTCAGCGCGGCGGCTATTGTCTCAAGACGGTCCTGGTTCGAGACGCGGATCGACTGCATCGGCTGCAGACAGGTTGTAATCAGACCCTGCGTAATCGCGTACCATGATTCTTGACTCCTGCCGGAACCGCTATGCGCGACCACCTCGCTACGCTGCTCGATGATTTTCGCCGCTTCGACCGCGAGATCGCTGTGGTCCGCTACCAGGGCAACCGCCGGCGGGTGACCACCTACGGCGATTTGGCCCACGTCGCCGGCCGCTTTGCCGCGCTGTTGGCGGCGAGAGGCATCAGCGAGGGCGATCGCGTCGTCATCTGGGCGGAAAACAGCGCCGAGTGGATCGCCGCTTTTCACGGCTGCATGCTGCGTGGCGTCCTGGCCGTGCCGCTCGACGCCTTCGGAACCGCTGAATTTGTCGTTCGCGTGGCCCACGACGTGACCCCGAAACTCGCCGTCGGCGACGCGCTCTTGCTCACCAAGCTCGCTGCGGCCCGCGACGCGCCGCAGATTCCGGCGCTTGCCTTCGAAGACTGGCTCAGAGAGCTGCCGGCCGCCGAAATGGGCGCCATCCCCGGTCTTTCAAACCAAACTCCGCTCCAGATTCTCTTCACCTCCGGCACCACGGGTGATCCCAAAGGCATCGTTCTCACGCATGGCAATGTGCTGGCCAGCGTGGGGCCCATCGAAGACGGCGCCAAGCCCTACATGCGCTATGAGCGTCTCGTTCATCCGCTGCGCATTCTGCATACTCTGCCGCTGAGCCACGTTTTCGGCCAGACCATGGGCCTCTGGGTCCCGCCCATCCTCACCGCCGAACTCCACTTCGAAAGCCGCCTCGCCGCGCCGCGCCTCATCGAGCTGATCCACACCGAGCAGGTTTCCGTCCTTGCCGCCGTGCCCCGCGTTCTAGCCCTGCTCAAGACCCATCTTGAGGTCAACGACCCCAGCCTCGCCGAACGCGCCACTCGCTCGCAGCAACTCGGCCCTTTCCGCCGCTGGTGGCGCTTCCGCGCTGTGCACCGCGAGTTCGGCCTTAAATTCTGGGCCTTCGTCTCCGGCGGCGGCGCTTTGCCCGGCTCCCTGGAGCAGTTCTGGAACGCGCTCGGATTCGTGCTGATTCAGGGCTACGGCATGACCGAGACCACAGCTCTGATCACGCTCAATCACCCCTTTCACGTCGCCAAAGGCACCATCGGCAAGCCGCTCGCCGGCCGCGAGGTCAAGCTCGCCCCCGATGGTGAGGTTCTCGTCCGCGGCGCGGTCATCTCCGGCGCCACATGGCAGGATGGGGCCCTGCGTCCGCGCGAGGAAGAGTGGTTGGGGACGGGGGACATTGCGGAGCGGCAGGAGAGTGGCGAGCTCAGATTCCTCGGCCGGAAGAGCGAGGTTATCGTCACGGCAGCGGGGGTAAACATCCACCCAGAGGACATAGAATCCGCCCTCGAAGAACAGCCCGAAGTGGCGGCCTGCGCGGTGGTCGCCATGGAGACTCCCACGGGGCCGGAGCCATGCGCGGTGCTGGCTTGCCGGGGGTCAGGCGACCAGGCCCTAGCGGCCATCGAGCGCGCCAACGCCACCCTCCCTGAGTTCCAGCGCATCACCCGCTGGGTGCTCTGGCCGGAGCCCGATCTGCCCCGCACTTCCACTGGCAAGGTGCGGCGCAAGCCGGTCGCGGAATGGCTGGCCCACATCCAGGCTGCGGCCGCCACGCCCACCAGCGGCGCGCCCACCGCCAGCAATGGCGCGTTTGGCCCTTCGTCGGACTGGCTGCTGGCGCTCATCGCGCAAATTACCGGCGAGGCCAACCCCGGCGTGGGCGACGAGCTGCGGCTTACTGAGGATTTGCATCTCGACAGCCTGGGCCGCGTGCAACTGGCCGCCGCCATCGAAGAACGGCTGGGCATCATCTCCAGCAACGGCCTGCTCGAAGAGGTGCAGACGCTCGGCGAACTGCGGCGGCTGGTGGCAGGCGGCGATGCCGACGCGGAGCCGCTCGCCACCGCCCTGGTGTATGAGACACCGCGCCAGGACGGTGCGCCCGCTGCAAGCGCCGCACCGCAGCAGGCCGAAGCCGGTCCAGCCGGTGAAGGCACGCCCGCTGTCCCCGCCGCTCCCGCCGCGGCGGCCCCGCAGCCGTCCCTGCTGCGCGGCCCGCCGCGCGTGCGCTTTGTCTATCCCGAGTGGCCCTGGTGGAAGCCATTCCAGTGGATCCGCGTGGCGTTCATTGAGGCCATCATGCGGCCGTTCACGTGGCTCCTGGCCGCGCCGCGCGTGGTTGGGCCTGCCAAGCCGCTTCCCGAGGGGCCGCTGCTCATCATCGCCAACCACGTTACGGCCTACGACGGTCCGCTGATTCAATACGCGCTCGCCGGGCCCTACCGCCGCCGCGTCGCCGTGGCCATGATGGGCGAGATGCTCGACGATTACCGGCACTGGCGCAATCCCGACTGGCCGCCGGGACACAAGGGCCTCTACGTGCTCGGGCCGCCGGCTTACTGGCTGGTGACGGCGCTGTTCAACGTGTTTCCGCTGCCGCGCCAGCGCGACTTCCAGCGGAGCTTTGCCCACGCAGGCAAGGCTCTGGACCACGGCTACAACGTTATGGTCTTCCCTGAGGGCACGCGTTCGGCCGAGGGGCAGTTGGCACAGTTCCGGCCGGGCATCGGCCTGCTGGTGAAGCAGAGCTATGTGCCCGTCGTTCCCGTGGGCATCCGCGGGCTGGGCGAACTGAAGACCCGGGAGCGCCGCTGGTTCCGGTCCGGCATTCTCGAAGTGCATGTCGGCGAGGCCATCCGCTTCGGCCCCGAGGAGACCGAAGCCGCGATCACCGCGCGGCTGCACGACGAGGTGGAGCGGCTGATGGGGGACGACGGCTAGCTCTCAGCCGTCAGCTTTCAGCTCTCAGCTCATGGTGCAAAAGCGGCATTTGCGGCGACCTTCCAACGCCCAAAACCCTCTACCTGCGGGTGGTCGAAATCGCAACGCGGCGCGAGAGGAAGAATCGTCGCATTGCGAGCACGCGGAGAATATGACCTACAGGTAGATGAATCGGGGGTAAATGACGACCTGTAGGTAGATGGAATGGGGTGAAATCGTCGCATTCTGGGTGCGCGATGCGGTTTTTGGGGGTGCTGGCGGAGGCGGGAGCGGGCAGTGGACGTGGACCCGTTCGGCGCGCCGTTGATTTTTTGGCTCAAGCGCGGCTCCGGGGCAGCGGCACTCCGCCTGCCTCGGGCTTAGACTTTTCAAAGGGTAGCTCTACGCGCATGATGGGAGCGAAGATCGACAAATAGGACGAAAGAGGAGATCGATGCCATGTTGAATGCCGAGAGGATCCGGTTCAGTTGTGTGCTGGCTGCAGGCCTTCTCGTCGTGGCCGGCTGCGGCAGCGGCGAAGTTGCGGCACAAAGCTCTCCATCGGGCTTATCGGCCGCCGCGCCTATCATCACTACTACCGCAGCACTCAACGGAGCGGTCGTAGTCACCCTGTCCCTGGCAACGCAGGGCGCAACCATTTACTACACCGTAGACGGATCGACACCAACCAGGTCCTCGCAGATCTACGAGGCGCCGTTTCTCGTGGCATCGAACCTGACCGTCAACGCCATCGCCACGGCGGGGGTCGACTCGAACAGCGCAGTAGCCACGAAGAGTTTTGCCCTCAATATCCCATCCGGAACGCTGGTGTGGAGCGACGAGTTCTCAAACTCAACGAGCGCCAACGCGCAACCCAACCCCGCCGTGTGGACCAACGACATAGGGGCGCGCGGCTGGGGCAACGCGGAGCTGGAAGATTATTGCGCGTGGGGCTCGTCGCTTTCTCCCTGCACTCCCTCTGCCCCGAATGCCTACGTGGGCACTGACGGTTATCTCCATGTTGTGGCGGAGCAGCCGTCGGCAGGCGTCTACACGTCGGCGCGCCTTAAGACGCAAGGCCTTTTCAGCTTTCAGTACGGCCGCATCGAATTCAGAGCGCAGGTCCCGGAGGCCCAAGGGTTCTGGCCGGCCGCATGGCTTATGGGCAACAACATCGCCACTGTCAATTGGCCGGCATGTGGCGAGATGGACGTGCTGGAGCGCATCAATGCGCCTGGCTCCCCCGACTGGAACCAGGGCTCGATCCACGGCGCCGGCTTTACCGGCGGCAAAGTAGGTACTGTCTACGACTTTCCCGCCGGCCAGACCGCTGCCGGCTGGCACACCTACGGCATGATCTGGAGAAAAGGCAGAGTGGCGTACTACGTCGACGATCCCGCCCGGCCCTACGTCACCTATACGCCTTCGAGCATCAAGGGCCTGAGCGGCTCAGTATGGCCGTTTGACTCAGGTCAGGCCAGCTACATCATCATCAACCTGGCGGTGGGTGGTTCCTGGCCCGGAGCTCCCAACAGCAGCACTTCGTTCCCAGCCGAAATGCTGGTGGATTACGTGCGCATTTATACCAATTGAGTTTTGGCAATTATTGGGCTCCCACTTTCTTGAGTATGGGTCCGCGGAGTGCAACTTCTCTTGAGTTGGTTGTCCCGCGCTGATTCAGTCCCTCTGCTGGACCTGAGTTCGTGGCGAATTGGCGGCTCCATAACGCATCAACAAACATGCGTGATAAACAACGAGCGCTTTGAACCGGGATGCCGACGGACCAGCAAAGGTGAGAGTATCAGCCTCCCGACACCCCAAAATCAACCATCCTCAGTCCGACAGGCAGGATCGGCAACGGAAAACGCTCATGCCGGCAGGAGTGCTTCTCGACGGACGCAAAATCGCCGCGTCACTCACCGAAGAACTCCGAGCCGCGTTGGCGCTAGCGGACGAGCGGGCTCTCCCAGACGCGGAAGAGGATTTCTTTGAGGCGGGCGAAATCTTTGGAGCCGAGAATGGCGTTCCATTCGCGCTCGATGTCGCGCAGGATCTCGATGGCCTTGGCATAGGCGGCGTGGCCGCGTTTAGTGAAGTGGACGATGCGCGCGCGGCCCTCATGGGGCGCGTCGGAGCGCTTCAAGTAACCAAGGTCTTCCAGGCTGCCCAGCAGACGGTTCATGGCCTGTTTGCTCATGTTGGCGCGCTCGGCAATCACGCCCGGGCGCTGGCCATCGGGGCCGGGATAGCGGAAGACCGCCATGTGGGGCAGGCTGAGCCCCTTGAAGCCTGACACGTTGAGTTCATGGATGATACGGCGATGAATGGCCTCGGCGGGAGCGCGCAGCAGGGCGCCGATGAGCATATTCTGCGTCTTGACCGGCGAATTCTCTTCAAAAGAAGTCATTGACACTCCGAGTAAACTGCGTTTACTATCAGTTTACGGTAAACAAAGTTTACCACAAAGGAGGTTGAAAATGACACCACAAACTGTTGCAGTTCTCGACCATTCCCCGGCCGAGACGGCAAGAGGAGACTCACAGCAGACCACGCAGCAGGCTGGCGCGGGGGGCGGAAAGGCAAAAACGGACGTGGCGCGGCAAAACCTGGCGAGGTACGTGCCCGCAGGAACCGGACCGGCGTACTGGGGCCCCGGAAACCAACTGACGTTTCTCATCACGGGCAAGGAGACAGGCGGCGCCTTTTTCCTGGCGGAGATGAGTGTCGAGCCGGGCGGAGGCCCACCGCCGCACATCCACCACCGCGAGGACGAGTCGTTCCACATTCTCGAAGGCACGCTGACGATTCAGGTGGGCGGGAATACAATCACTGCATCGGCGGGCGATTTCGCTTTTCTTCCCCGCGGAATTGTACATTCTTTCAAGAACACCGGCGATGGCTGTGCGAAGGCGCTGGTTTTGACCACGCCGGCGGGCCTTGAGAACTATTTTGCTGAGGTGTTCGAACCAGCCGCGGATCGCGATGCGGCTCCGCCGCCTCCCAGCAAAGCGATGATGGCGCGAGCGATGGCGGCGGCTCCCCGGTACGACCTTGAACTTCTTCCCCCGGCATAACGGGCCCAAGTGTTAATTTACGAAACGATTTGCAAAACGGAGGTCTCCATGACAGTGCAATCTATCGATCTATGCGTGAATCCCGCCGAGGAAATGATCCATCTCGGGCCGCTGGAGGTGCGCTTCCTGGTCACCCGTGAGAACTCGGGCGGCAGCATCGCAGCGTTTGAGGTGATTGTGCCCGCGGGGCAGCGGCTGATGGCGCCGGCGCACAGCCACGACCACTACGAAGAGACGGTCTACGGCATCGAGGGCGTGTTGACGTGGACCGTGGACGGCAAGGTGATCGACGTGGGGCCGGGGCAGGCGCTGTGCATTCCGAGGGGCGCCGTGCACCGGTTCGACAACAACGCCGCCGAAGACGTAAAGGTGCTGTGCGTGGTTACGCCCGGCGCAATCGGCCCGCAGTACTTTCGCGAGGCGGCCGAGGCGGCGAAAGCCGCGGGCGGTGGGCCGCCAGACCGGGCGAAGATGACAGAGATCATGCTGCGCCACGGGTTGACGCCCGCGCCGCCGCCGCGCTGAGTGCGGGTCTGGAGACCGGTGCTACACAAGCTGCTCCAGACGGGGCTGGCGGGGGCGGTAGTAGCTGGCGCCGCCGGCGAGTACGGGGGTCCACTTCGAAACGGTCGGCAGAGCGGGCGAAGGGCAGCGCAAGTGTACACGAGCGGTCGAAATGCATTAGCCTCTAATTTCCCCCATTTGCAGAGGCGAGGGATGCATTCTCCATGGCCGACTTGACTCAGCCCGCGCTCGAAAAGCTGCTCGAAGTGGCGCGACAGGCTGCGCAGCACTCCTATTCCCCCTATTCGGGATTCCGCGTGGGCGCCGCGCTCGAGCTCACCAACGGCGAGATTGTGACCGGGACCAACGTAGAAAACGTGAGTTTCGGATTGACCATCTGCGCGGAGCGCGCGGCGTTGGTGCGGGCCGTCTCCCAATTCGGGCCGGAGATTCGGGTCGGGGCCGTGGCGGTTGCGAATCTGAACGGTTTGCCAAGCCCTCCCTGCGGGGCGTGCCGGCAGGTGCTGGCCGAATTCATTCTGCCCGATGCGCCGGTCATCTTTCCGGCGGCGGGCGGGGTGCGGACGATGACCTTCAACGAGTTGCTGCCGCTGGGGTCCGAGATGAAGTTGAAATAGGGCGCAGATGCCATGACCCAGAACGACTCCATTCCGGCTGCGAGTTCCGCCGCTGCTCCGCTGCACATGATCGACATCATCCGCAAGAAGCGCGATGGCGGGGAACTGGCCGCGCGCGAGATTGCGTTTGTGGCGGCGGGCGCGGCCCATGGGTCGATTCAGGAGGCCGAGCTTGCCGCGTGGCTGATGGCGGCGTGGCTCAAGGGGCTCTCGCTCGAGGAAACGCGCGCGCTGACGCTGGCCATGCGCGACTCGGGCGTGAAGTTTTCGCCGGCGCGGCTGGGCAAACGAGCGGTGGACAAGCATTCCACGGGCGGTGTGGGCGACAAGACGAGCTTTCTGGTTGCGCCGCTGGCGGCGGCGTGTGGCGTGGCGGTGCCCATGATCAGCGGGCGGTCGCTGGGCCACACCGGCGGGACGCTGGACAAGCTGGAAGCGATTCCCGGCTATCGCACGGCGCTGACGCTGGCCGAGTTTGAGGCGGTGATCGCGAAGTGCGGCGCGTCGATCATCGGGCAGACGGACGAACTTGCGCCCGCGGACCGCAAGCTCTACGCGCTGCGCGACCGCACGGGGACGGTTGAAAATCCGGGGCTGATCTGCGCGTCGATTTTGAGCAAAAAACTGGCGGCGGGGCTGGACGGGCTGGTGCTGGACGTGAAGACCGGTTCGGGCGCATTTCTGCGCAAGGTGGAGGACGCGGAGTTTCTGGCGGCGCTGATGGTGGCCACGGCTGAGGCCGCCGGGACGCGCACAGTGGCGTTGCTCACAGACATGAGCCAGCCGCTGGGTCGCGCGGCGGGCAACTGGATCGAGCTCGAGGAATGTGTGGAGCTGCTGCGCGGCGAGCGGCCGGCGTGGAGTGAGGACTTGCGCGAGCTGTCGCTAATTTTAGCTGGATGGATGATCCATTTAGGCGGCAAGGCGGAATCGCCGCGCGCCGGCTATGCGCTGGCGGAGGCGGCGTTGACCGATGGGGCGGGTCTCGCTGCCTTTATGAAGATGGTGGATGCGCAAGGCGGGGACGTATCGGTCTTCGACGATATGGAGAGCTTTCACAAGCCCGGAGCGACCGAGGTGGTGGAGGCGTGGGAAAGCGGAATCGTGGCGAAGATGGACACGACCGCGCTGGGCTGGGCGGTGCAGCGCACGGGCGCGGGCCGCGAGAAAGCCGGGGAGCCGGTGGATCCGCATGCGGGGATTCTCTTCCATGCGCGGCGCGGCGCGCGGGTAGAGCGCGGCGAGATGTTGGCAACGGTGTATGCGACAAAGCCGGACATGTTGGCCGAGCCGGTGGCGATCCTTAAACGGGCCATTCACTTTTCCAAAACTCCGCCCAATGGAGTTGCGCTGGTGGGGCGCGTGTTCACGCGGGACGCGGCAGAGGATTATCTGCACGAGAAACAGCTTTCGGCTTCCGGCTCCTAGCTGCTAGCCTTCTCGTACTGAGCCGGAGTTGGGATCCAATCAAACGCTCGGTGCTACAAGCACAAGTTGGAGGCCAGAAGGTAGCAGCTAAAAGCTGCCACGGGAGGCAAACGCATTGGGTCGATTCACGGGGATACTGGGGATTCTGGCGGTATTACTGGCCGCGTGGCTCTTCTCCACCGACCGCAAGCACATCCGCTGGCGCACGATTGCCTGGGGGCTTGGGCTGCAGATTACGTTCGCGTTTCTTGTGCTGCGGTTCAGTTTAGGGCAGGTAGCGATGACCTGGGCGGGCGGCGTGGTGACCAACATGCTGTCGGCGACGTTCGCGGGGACTCAGGTGCTGTTCGGTCAACTTGGGCTTCCCAACTCCGGCGCGTTCGGCAACATGCTGGGAGCGAACAAGGGCGCGATCTTCGCCTTTCAGGTGCTGCCCACGATCATCTTCATCTCGGCGTTCTTTGCGGTGATGTACCACATCGGCCTGATGCAGCAGATCATCCGCGCCTTCGCGTGGGTCATGCTCAAGACGATGCGCATCTCGGGCGCGGAGAGCATGAACGTGGCGGCGAGCATTTTCATGGGGCAGACGGAGGCGCCGCTGACCATCCGGCCATTTCTTTCGAAGGCTACGCGGAGCGAGCTGATGACGATTATGACCAGCGGCATGGCGCACGTATCAGGCGGCATCATGGCCATGTACATCTCGCAGGGGGTGGAGGCGCGGCATCTGCTGTCGGCCGTAATCATGACCTCGCCGGGAACGATTCTGATGGCCAAGATGCTGGTTCCTGAGACCGAGGTGCCGGCCACTGAGGGCAAGGTCGTGATTCCCAAGGACGAGATGCACGCAGACGAGAACTTTATCGGCGCCATTGCGCGGGGGACGATCGACGGCGGCAAGCTGGCCTTGAATGTGGCCATCATGCTGATCAGCTTTCTGGCGCTGGTGGCGCTGCTCGACATGCTGCTGGGCTGGGTGCATGGGATGGCTTACATGCACTGGTGTCCGAGCAGCCTGGGGCAGATTCTGGGGTTTGTCGGTGCGCCGGTGGCGTGGCTGATCGGGGTACCGTGGAAGGATTGCGCGGCGATCGGGAACCTGCTGGGCACGCGCATGGCGCTGAACGAAGTGGTTGCGTATATCGCGCTAGGGGCGCAGAAGGCGACGCTGCTGCCGCGCTCGTTTACGATTGCGACCTTCGCGCTGTGCGGATTCGCGAATCTGGGGTCGATCGGGATGCAGATCGGCGGCATCGGCGCGCTGGTTCCGGAGCGGCGCAACGACCTGGCGCGGCTGGGCGTGCGGGCGATGTTGGCGGGAACGATGGCGAACCTGATCTCGGCCTCGATTGCGGGGATTTTTCTGGGGTAAAAAACGACGTTTCGGGCGCGCCTTTCTGGCTTAGCCCGGGTACGCGCCGGTGATGTAGCCTTCGAGGGCCTGGATGGCGTGCTCCTGGCCGGAGATGACCCACTTGACCATGTCTCCGATGGAGATGATGCCCACCACGCGATCGCCTTCAAGCACGGGCAGATGGCGGAAATGGCCCTCGGTCATGAGGTTCATGCAATCGTCGACGGTGTGCTGCGGAGTGACGGAGACCACCGGGCTGGTCATGATCTCGCGGACCTGAGTCTCTTTGGAGTGGTGGCCCAGCAGGATGCCCTTGCGCGCGTAGTCGCGCTCCGACACGATACCCACCAGGCGCTGCCCGGACATGACGAGCAGGGCGCCGACATCGTACTCGGCCATCAGCGTCAGGGCTTCGTGAACCGACTGCTCGGAGGAAATGGGCAGGATTTTGTTGAAGGTCTTGTTCTGCAGCACCTGGGCAACGGTGTCGGTGATCTTCATCGGGTCCTCCATGGGTCTGAGCCAGGGGTAGGCCGGGGCTGCCCCCTGGGTCCCGAGGGCCTTTGCCGCCGTGGAAGAGCAGTATACGCTGGATGGCATTACCCTGTCGTACAAGTCTTTTCACAAGCCTGGATGTGACAGGAATCACCTTTCCATGTTTACCGCGGCTGCGCCGGGTGGATAAACATGTGAGCAGGGGCACATGTCGATCAGGCAGGCGTGCGGGCCACCGGGGCACGCAGGCGGCGGACCCGGTAGACGATGGTCAGGAGGGTGACCGTGCCGCAGGTGAGGAAACTGGCGCCGAGGCCCACGATGAGGGAGTTGTCGTGCTGGTAGAGGCCATGGACGACGCCGATGATTTGCAGAATGCAGAAACCACCGAAGGTGACCAGTGAGACGCCCTGGTCGCTCTTCTTGCGCCAGACGGCGAGCGCCTGGGGTACGAAGAGGGCCGCGTTGCCCAGCAAAGCCAGCCCGAAGATGAACGCAACAATCTCCCTCATTCTCGATCGACCTCCGCACCAGAGATAAGTTCCTTTCGATGATCTCATTCGGGGGCGCAAGGGGCGGCAAGTCAGCGGGCGGAGGGCCATGCGATCCCGCCCTAGCCGGAAAAACAAGAACCCGGCGAGGGCGGGGCACCCAAGGTTCGAGTGGATTCTTCAGAACTGCAACTTTGCGCCGAACTGAATCTGGCGCGAGGTGGTGGAAGTGGCCGTGACCACGCCCGCGGTGGGTGAGACCGCCGAAGGGGTCACGGTTTCGACTCCGCTGGACGAGGTGATGGTTGGCGCCGAAGAATACACGACCTCGTTCGGCGTGAGGAAGTTGGTGTGGTTGAGAATGTTGAAGAACTCGGCGCGAAACTGCACATCGAGTTTCTCGGTGATGTGTGAGTCTTTGACCGCCGAGAAATCGAGTTCCGAGAGTCCGGGCCCGACAAGCGAGTCGCGCTGCGCATTGCCGTAGGTGCCGTAGATGGTGTTGCCTCCGCTGCCGTTCGGGATGCTGACCGTGGGCTGGATGAAGGCGCTGGGATTGAAGTATTCGGATGCCGTGTGCGGGTAGAGGTTTCCGCTGAACGAGGGGTTCCAACTGGGCCGGATGGGATTGCGCGAGTCGCCGTTACCAGGCGGGTTATAGCCGAGCTGGGGCGTGAACGGGAATCCGGTCTGGACGGCGAAGATCGCGCTCGTGGTCCAGCCGCCGGCGAGAAAGCCCACCGGCTGGGGAGAGTGGTTGAGGAAGCGCCGGTTGGGACCAAAGGGCAGGTCGTAGCTGCCGTTCAGCGAGGCCGACTGGCGGACGTCGGTGGCCGCCAGACCCCAATCCAGCTTGGGATCCAGCGGAAACTCGACATACGCGGGCGTGTTGCCGCTCACGCTCGTGTTCCATGCCGAGCCGTCGTCAAGATTCTTCGACCACGTGTAATTGCCGCGGAGTTGAAGGCCGTTGGCATAGCTGTGCCGCGCGTCGACCTCGAGCGCGTTATACAGGCCCACACCCTGCGAAACCCACGAAGTCGAGTTGGCAAGATTCGGATTCACGTCGGTGGTCGAGGGGTAGTAGACCTGGCCTGTCGAAGCGTAGACCGGCACCGGCTCGTTCATGTCTTCGGAGAGAATCTGGTGGTAGGCGTGCCATCCCACATAACCCACGGTCAACGATGTTTGCGGGGCAATTTGCTGCTCGATACGCAGGCTCCAGGTGATGACGGTAGGCGTTGAAAGATTGGTCTGCACATTGCTCGGCGAAACCTTGGCCGTGGAGGGCGGCGGGACGCCGGCCGTGAAGTTCAGATTGGACACCGCGATGGTCTTGATGGACTCCGCCGTGTTGTACGGCGCGGTCTGGTCAAGCCGGTAGTCGAGCGTGTCGAGCAGGCCGTGATAGAGGCCGACGCCTCCACGCACGGCCGTCTTGCTGTTGCCCAGCACGTCCCAGGCAAAGCCCAGGCGTGGATTGGGCAGAAACTTCGCCCGGTTGGTCCACAGCGCCGAGCTTCCGATGATGGGGGTCGTTTGCAGGACGCCGTTGACGATGGCGTAATTCGAGGCCCGATCCTGCGATTCGTTCCATCCGTCGGTCGACTCCAACCGGAAGCCGGCGCGGACTTCGAGCCGCGGTGTCACCTTGATGGTGTCCTCAAGGAAGGCCGCAGCTTCCAGCGATCGCCAGCCCAACTCAGTGGGAGCAGGGACCAGAGTGAACGTTGCCACAGTGCCCTGCAAGAATGTTGTTTCGGTGGAGAACGAGGCCTGGCCGTACTGATCCTGCGCGAGCAGGTCGTTGGCCTCCACCCGTTGCAGCCATATGCCCGCTTCGATCTGCTGGCGGCCTTTCGACCAGTAGATGTGATCGTCTTCGGTGAACAGGTTTCGCGCCGTCCGGTTATTGCTGCCGGTATTCGCGCCCGCGCCCGTGATCGCCGAGGCGCCGTTTGAAGCCGTGCTGCCGCTGATGACGATAGCGCCGACAGGATCTCCTGAGACCCAACCTGGTACGCCGCTCACCGGCACCAGACCGGTGAAGAAGTAGCTGGCGCGCGAGTAGCCGAAGCGCGCCGTGTTGAGCAGCGAAGGCGAATACACGTGCTGCTCCTGGACGCTCGCCACCTGCTCTCGCAGGCTCTCGTTGACGTAGCTCAGCGGATTGGCCGAAGGCGTGTTCGCGGCGCTCGAATCCACCGTGTAGACGGCAAAGAGCAAGTCCTTGCCGCTCAGGTTGTCGTCGAAGCGTGTGGTGCCGAAGTCCTCGTTGATGTGCTGCGGCGGATGGCTGAACGCTTCAGCGATGCCGCTGGGATTGCCGTTCGACAAGAGCTCCGGCCCATTCTGCACCGGCCAAAGATTGAGGAGCGGAGCAACCGAAGCGTTCACGCCCACGTACTTCTCCACGCCCGACGAGTTCGGTATGTAACCTTGTCGCGCTTCGTTGTCGGGAACCAGCGTCACGTCGCTCAGGCCCCAGTTTTGGCGAAAGCCCTCATAGTTGCCGAAGAGGAGCAGCTTGTC
>Ga0326727_10010509_pt1 | contig 22021 bp, 24 predicted proteins | sample MB2enrmetagenome_FD_207643 | JGI IMG/M metagenome (GOLD analysis project Ga0326727, IMG submission 207643) | Lab enriched peat soil microbial communities from McLean, Ithaca, NY, United States - MB29MY | ecosystem: Environmental > Terrestrial > Soil > Wetlands > Peat | place: USA: New York...
GCGATGACCCTGCTCGGCGCGACCGCGACGCCGGAGGCGGTGGCGGCGCTCGCCCACAAGCTCGGGCTCGACCAGCCCTTCGCCGTCCGCTACGGCGCGTGGGTCGCCGGCGCGCTGCGCGGCGATTTCGGCGTCTCCTACGCCTACGATTCGCCGATCGGCCCGCTGATCGCCGAGCGGCTGGCGGTCAGCGCGCCGTTGGCGCTGCTGTCGATGCTGATCGCCGCCGCGGTGGCGCTGGCCGCCGGCGTCTACGCGGTCGAGCGCCGCGGCCGCCTCGGCGACGCCGCCGTCATGGCGGCGACCCAAGTCGGCCTCGCCGTGCCCAACTTCTGGTTCGGCATCCTGCTGGTGCTCGTCTTCGCCGTCCATTGGCGCCTCGCGCCCGCCGGCGGCTTTCCCGGCTGGGAGGCGGGCCCGGCGCGCGCGCTCGGCGCGCTGATCCTGCCGGCGATCGCGCTCGGCCTGGTGCAGGCGGCGATCCTCACCCGCGTCACCCGCTCGGCGCTGATCGAGGCGCTGGGCGAGGACTTCATCCGCACCGCGCGGGCGAAGGGCCTGTCGCGACGCGCCGCCCTGTGGCGGCACGCGCTGCCCAACGCGATGACGCCGATCCTCACCATCATGGGGCTGCAGTTCGCCAACCTGGTCGCCGGCGCGATCGTGGTCGAGAACGTCTTCGTGCTGCCGGGCCTCGGGCGGCTGATCGTGCAATCGATCGCCAACCGCGACACGCTGGTGGTCGAGGATTGCGTGACGCTGCTCGCCGCCTTCGTCATCGGCCTCAACTTCCTGGTCGATCTCGCCTGCGCGGCGATCGATCCGCGCCTCAGGGCGCGCGCGCCGTGAGCGGCCTCGTCGCCAAAGGCGGGCGCGTCGGAACGAGCCTCAGAGCCGGCGCGACGCTGGTGGGGCTGCTGATCGCCGCCGCCGCGCTGTCGCTGGTCTGGACGCCCTACCCGCCCGAGGCGATCGACATCCCCCATAAGCTGTTGGCGCCGACGGCGGCGCATTGGCTCGGCACCGACTCGCTCGGCCGCGACGTCGCCTCGCTGATCCTCGCCGGCGCGCGGGTGTCGATCCTGGTCGGCCTCGTCGCCGTCGGCGTCGGCCTCCTCTTCGGCGTCGGCCTCGGCCTGGTCGCGGCGACCGCCAAGGGCCTAGTCGAAGACGCGATCATGAAGCTCTGCGACTTCACCTTCGCCTTTCCGGCGCTGTTGTCGGCGATCATGCTGACCTCCGTCTACGGGCCGGGGATCGTCAACGCCATGGCGGCGGTCGGCGTCTACAACGTGCCGATCTTCGCCAAGCTGACGCGGGCCGCCGCCAACAGCGTGCTGACGCGCGAGTTCATCCTCGCGGCGCGCGCGGCCGGGCGGGGGCCGTTCGCCATCGCCTTCGAGCACGTGCTGCCCAACATCGCGCCGCCGCTGATCGTCCAGGCGACCATCCAGTTCGCCGTCGCCATCCTCGCCGAGGCGGCGCTGTCCTATCTCGGGCTCGGCGCGCAGCCGCCGCAGGCTTCGTGGGGACGGATGTTGAGCGACGCGCAGAACTGGATGTACGTCGCCCCGCGCCTGGCGGTGTTCCCTGGCCTCGCGGTGGCGCTCAGCGTGCTCGGGCTCAACCTGCTCGGCGACGGCCTGCGCGACGCGCTCGATCCGCGCCTGAGGGCGCGGCGCTGACATGCTGCTCGAGGTTCGCGATCTCGCCGTCGATCTGCCCTCGCCCGTCGGGCCGCTCAGCGTCGTCCATGACGTCTCCTTCTCGCTCGACGCCGGCGACAGCCTCGGCGTGGTCGGCGAATCGGGCTCCGGCAAGACGATGACCGCGCTGGCGCTGATGGGCCTCTTGCCCGACGGCGCGCGCGTCTCCGGCGCCATCCTGTTCGAGGGGCGCGACCTCGCGCGGCTCGACGAAGCTCAGATGCAGAAGCTGCGCGGCGACCGCATCGCCATGATCTTCCAGGAGCCGATGACGGCGCTGAACCCGATTCGCCGCATCGGCGCGCAGGTCGCCGAGCCGCTCGTGCTGCATCGCGGCATGACGAAGGCGGCGGCCTGGGCGGAGGCGGTGCGGCTGCTCGACCGCGTCCGGCTGCGCGATCCCGCGCGCGCCGCGCGCGCCTATCCGTTCGCGCTCTCGGGCGGCGAGCGCCAGCGCGCGATGATCGCCATGGCGCTGAGCTGCGGGCCGAAGCTGATCGTCGCCGACGAGCCGACGACGGCGCTCGACGTCACCGTGCAGGCGAAGATCCTCGACCTCTTGGCGACGCTCGGCGAGCAGGCGAACATGGCGACGCTGTTGGTGAGCCACGACCTCGCGGTGATCGCGCGCCATTGCCGGCGCGTGCTGGTGATGTACGGCGGCGCCGTGATGGAGAGCGGCCCCGCCGAGGCGGTGCTGCGGCGCGCGCGCCATCCCTATACGCGCGCCCTGCTCGAGGCGCGGCCGCGGCCCGGCGCGTCGCGCGGCGAACGGCTGCTCGCCATCGCCGGCGCCGCTTCGCCGGCCGGCGAAACGCCGAAAGGCTGCCCGTTCGCCGGCCGCTGCCCGCTGACGCTCGAAGCTTGCCGCACGACGACGCCGCCGACCCTCGAATTCGAAACCGATCATCGCGTCCGCTGCCTGCGCGTCGACGCCTCGGGACGGCTGACGTGAGCGCGCCGCTGCTGCAGGTCGCCGATCTCGTCAAGGTCTATTCCCTGGCGCGTCCGGGCTGGTTCGCCCCGCGTCCCACGCGGCTCGCGGTCGACGGCGTCAGCTTCGTCGTCGAGGCGGGACGGTCGTTCGGCGTCGTCGGCGAATCCGGCTCGGGCAAGTCGACGCTCGCGCGCGCCGTGATGGCGCTCGAACGACCGACGTCGGGTTCGGTGCGGCTGGAGGGCCGTTCGCTGCACGACTTGCCGCGCCGGCGGCTGCGCGCCCTGCGCGCGCATATCCAGATGATCTTCCAGGACCCTTACGGCTCGCTCGATCCGCGCCAGAAAGTGGCGCGCATCGTCGCCGAGCCGTTGCTGAGCCTCGCGCGCGTCTCGCGCCGCGAATGCGCCGAGCGCGTCAAAGCGTCGCTCGCCGCCGTCGGTCTCGGCGGCGCCGACGCGGCGAAATACCCGCACGAGTTCTCCGGCGGCCAGCGCCAGCGCATCGCCATCGCGCGCGCGCTCATCACCCGGCCGAAGCTGGTGGTCGCCGACGAGCCGGTCTCGGCGCTCGACGTCTCGATTCAGGCGCAGGTGCTCAACGTGATGACCGACCTGCAGCGCGAGGCGGGCGTCACCTTCATCGTCATCAGCCACGATCTGGCGGTGGTCGGCCACCTCTGCGACGAGATCGCGGTGATGTTCCACGGCCGCTTCGTCGAGACCGGGCCGAGCGCGGCGCTGCTCGCCAAGCCCGCCCACCCCTATACGCGCGAGCTGATCGACGCCGAGCCGAAGCTGGAGGAGGCGCCGGCCGCGGCGCCGGAACCGCCGCCGCGACCCGACGCGCGAAGCGGCTGCGCCTACGCCGCGCGCTGCCCTTGCGCTGAGGCGCGCTGCGTCGAGGAGGCGCCGAGCCTGCGCCTGCGCGCCGACGGGCGGTGGATCGCCTGCCATTTTCCGCTCCGCGGTTGAGGAGCGAGCCGCGACGGCGGCGGCTCGAACGGGCGATCGTCTCCGCCTCGTTCCTATCGCCTCCCTCGGGCGCGGCAAATGTGCTAAGAGCGGTGTGGCGCTTGGTCGCCAAGCCGCGTCGCCAATGATGGAGCCTCCATGTCCCAGCGCGTCATGTCGAAGCCCGTCATCTTCACGATTTCCGCCGCCTGGGACGCGGAGGCGGCGGTGTGGAGCGGGCACTGCGACGACATTCCGGCTGCCGCCGACGCCCCGACGCTCGATGAATTGCTAGCGAAAATTTCCGCGATCGCGCTCGACCTGCTGCCGGACAATCATCCCGACGCCGATCCCGCGTCGCTGTTCCTGCAAATCACCGCCTTGCGCGAAGCCGAGCCGACGGCGGCCTGAATGGCGCCGCCGTTCGATCGCCCATTGCGCGAATTGCTGCGCGCGGCTGGCTGCGCCATCGTGCGGCAAGGCAAGGGTAGCCATGAAATCTGGCATAGCCCCATCACGCAGCGCAATTTCGCCGTGCCGATCGGCGTCCCAAGCCGCCACACCGCCAACGCCATCCTGCGGCAGGCTGGATTGCCGAAGGCGTTCTAAGACGGCGCGCGAGCGGCGACGGCGCGACTCTTCCCGCGCCGCTTGACGCCGGCGCGTCGCCGGATGCTAGTGTCCGGCGCCCTCGCGTCCAGCTGCCGAGCGCCGCATGCGTCCTTCGTCCCGCCTCATTGTCGTCCTCGGCGCAGGGATCGCCGCCTTGCTCGTCGTGATCGCGGGCGGCGCCGGGTTCACGCTCCGCGCCGCCCGGGCGGCGGCCAAGGACAGCGTCTCGATCGGCATGACGCTCGAGCCGCCCGGCCTCGACCCCACCGCCGCCGCGGCGGCGGCGATCGGCGAGATCGTCCACTACAACATCTTCGAGGGGCTGACGAAGATCGAGCAGGATTTCTCCGTCACGCCGCTGCTGGCGGAGAAGTGGACCTTCTCGCCCGACCTCAAGACGCTCACCTTCACGCTGCGCAAGGGAGTCAAGTTCCAGGACGGCGAGCCGTTCACGTCGAAGGACGTGAAGTTCTCCTTCGAGCGCGCCGCCGCAAAAGACTCGACCAACAAGGACAAGGCCTTCTTCGCTTCGATCGCCTCGATCGACGCGAGCGATCCCGACGTCGTCACCCTGAACTTCAAGGCGCCGAGCTATCAGGCGCTGTTCCATCTCGGCCTCAACACCGCGGTGATCCTCGACGAGAAGAGCGCGGCGAGCGAAGCGACCCATCCGGTCGGCACCGGCCCCTACCGGCTCTCGTCGTGGAGCCGGGGCGCGTCGGCGACGCTCGACCAGTGGGACGGCTTCCGCGACGCGGGCAAGATCGCCATCGCCCACGCGACGTTCCGCTTCATCAGCGACCCCTCGGCCCAGGCGGCGGCGTTGCTCGCCGGCGACGTCGACGCCTTCCCGCGCTTCCAGGCGGTGCAGAACCTCGTCCAGTTCCAGAGCGATCCGCGCTTCCGGGTGATGATCGGCGGCTCCGAGGGCAAGACCATCGTGGCGATCAACAACCAGCGCAAGCCGCTCGACGATTTGCGCGTGCGCCAGGCGCTCGCCTACGCGATCGACCGCAAGGCGATCATCGACGGCGTCGAGAACGGCCTTGCCCAGCCGATCGGCAGCCACCTCACCCCCAACGATCCGGGCTACGTCGACCTGACCGGCGTCTATCCCTACGACCCCGAGAAGGCCAAGGCGCTGCTCAGGCAAGCGGGCGTGACGCCGCCGCTGCGGCTGACATTGACGCTGCCGCCGCCCGATTACGCGCGCAAAGGCGGCGAGATCGTCGCCGCCGAGCTCGCCGAGGTCGGAATCGAGGCGAAGATCGAGGACGTCGAATGGGCGCAGTGGCTGTCGGGCGTCTACAAGGCGCACAACTTCGATCTGACGATCATCAGCCACGTCGAGCCGCTCGACATCGGCGTCTACGCCAACCCCGACTATTATTTCCAGTACGACAGCCAGGCGTTCCGCGACATTTTCGCCAGAGTCGAGGCGGCGCCGGACCTCGACGCGTTCAAGCAGGCGATCGGCGACGCTCAGCGCCAGATCGTCAAGGATTGCGTCAACGTCTTTCTGTTCCAGTATCCCAACGTCGCGGTCGCCGACGCGAAGCTCGCCGGCCTGTGGCGCAACGCGCCGATTTTCGCCAACGATCTCTCGGCGATGTCATGGAAATGAGGAGATAGGCCCGCGCGCGGCCGCTTCGCCGACGCGCGCGCGGGCGTGAAACCCGTTCATGCAGCCCTTTCGCCTCGGCGCCGTCGCCCTGATCGACGCCTACCGCCGCAAACTCCTTTCCCCCGTCGAAGCGATGCGCGACGTGCTTGAGCGGGTCGCCGCCTTCGAGCCGCGCGTTCGCGCGACCTATCTCCTCGCCCCCGAGCGCGCGCTCGCCGAAGCGAGAGCCTCGGAAGCGCGCTGGCGGCTGGGCGCGCCGCTCGGTCCGCTCGACGGCGTCCCGGCGACGGTGAAGGAGAACATCGCCACCCAGGGCGAGCCGGTCCCGGTCGGCACGGCGGCGAGCGAGCTCACGCCCGCCGCCGTCGACGCGCCGCCGGCGGCGCGTCTGCGCGAAGCGGGCGCGATCCTGTTCGCCAAGACCACCATGCCCGACTACGGCATGCTGTCGTCGGGGCTGTCGAGCTTCCACCCGCTCGCGCGCAATCCCTGGAATCTCGCGCGCAATCCCGGCGGCTCCTCGGCCGGCGCGGCGGCCGCCGCCGCCGCGGGCTATGGGCCGCTGCACCTCGGCACCGACATCGGCGGCTCGGTGCGCCTGCCCGCCGGTTGGTGCGGCGTTGTCGGGCTGAAGCCGAGCGGCGGCCGCGTCCCGATCGATCCGCCCTATATCGGCCGCGTCGCCGGGCCGCTGACGCGCTCGGTCGCCGACGCGGCGCTGATGATGGCGACGCTTGCGCGGCCCGACCCCGACGCGCGCGACTATTCGAGCCTGCCGCCCGAGGCGCTCGACTGGCGCGTTAAACCGATCGACTGGCGCGGCCTCAAGGTCGGACTATTGCTTGAGGCGGGCTGCGGCGACAAGCCGACGCCGACGGTGAAGCGCGAGATCGAGCGCGCGGCGCGCGAGATCGCCGCGGCGGGCGCGATCGTCGAGCCGCTGGCGCCGTTCCTCTCCCAGGAGACGCTCGACGCCCTCGACCGCTTCTGGCGCATGCGCTCGCTCCTCGAGCTCAAGGCCTTGCCGGCTGAGCGGCGCGCCAAGGTCCTGCCGTTCATTCGCGCCTGGGCGGAAGCCGCGGAAGGCATGAGCGGAGAAGCGGTCTTCCTCGGCTTCAGCGCGATGCTGGCGATGCGCAAGGCGGCGGTCGCCGCGACCCTGCCCTTCGATTACGTGATCTCGCCGACCGCGCCCGACGTCGCCTTCCCCGCCGAATGGGCGATGCCGAGCAACGATCCCGACAACGCCATGGCCCATATCGGCTTCACCGTCGCGTTCAACATGTCGGAGCAGCCGGCGGCGTCGGTCAACTGCGGCTACGACGACGACGGCCTGCCGATCGGCCTGCAGATCGTCGGCCGCCGCTTCGACGATCTCGGCGTGCTCGCCGCGGCGACGGCGTTCGAACAAATGCGCGCCGCCGCGGCGCGCCCGTGGCCCGAGCCGCCGTAAGAAACTGGGAGGAAGCGCAATGACCGACTATTCCAAGCTGTTCGACCTTTCCGGCCGACGCGCGATGGTGATCGGCGGCGCGAGCGGCATCGGCCGCGCGAGCTGCTTCGGCTTGGCGAGTTTCGGCGCGCATGTCGTCTGCGCCGACGTCAATCTCCAATTGGCCGAGGAGACGGCGCAGGAGATCGCGGCGGAGGGGCGGTCGGCCGAGGCGCTCGGCGTCGATCTGCGCGACCGAGAAAGCGTCGAGGCGGCGGCGCGCCGCGTCGGCGTCCCCGACGCGCTGGTGGTCACGCCCTCGATCAACGTGCGCAAACCGCTGCTCGACATCTCCGAGCAGGAGTTCGACCGGGTCGTCGACCTCAATCTCAAAGGCTTGTTCCGCGCGCTCAGCGCCTTCGCGCCGGGCATGGCCGCGCGCGGCAAGGGCTCGATCGTCGCTTTCTCCAGCGTGCGCGCGGCGACCGTCGAACCTGGCCAGGGCGTCTACGCGGCGACCAAGGCGGGCGCGCTGCAGATGATCCGCGCGCTCGCCGCCGAGCTCGGGCCCAAGGGCGTGCGCGCCAACGTCGTCGCCCCGGGCGTGGTCGAGACTCCGCTGACCCAGCAGATCAAGCAGAACGAAGCCTGGCATCGCGCCTACGGCGAGAAGCCGATGCTCAAGCGCTGGGCCGATCCGTCGGAGATGGTCGGCGCGGTGGTGTTCCTGTGTTCCGATGCGAGCTCCTACGTCACCGGCTCGTACCTGCTGGTCGACGGCGGCTGGACCGCCGCCGACGGCCGCTTCGACCCGCCGCTGCCGAAGCGAGAGGGGTAAGGCGAGGCGACGGAAAAGGCGCCGCGCCATCATCGGCTCAGCGGCCGCCTTTGAGCGCGTCGGCGGCGACGGCGAGGGGCAGGACGAGCGACAGCGGCGCGTCGAGCAGCGCGAGCGCCCCATAGCTTTCATACCAACGCGCGGCGCGTTCGTTCTTGGCGTCAATCAGCAGAGCGACGCCGCCGACTTCCTCAGCGACGCGCAGGCAGCGAGCGGCGGCGCGCAGCAGCAGGGCGCCGCCGAGGCCGCGGCCTTGCATCGCCCGATCAACGGCGAGGCGGCCGAGACGAAAGACAGGAACGTCGTAGCGGGCGAGGCCTTTCTTGGCGAACGCGCGCGTCCGCGCATATTCCACCGACGCCGGACTCAGCGTGTGGAAGCCGAGCACGCGCGACGGCAGATCGGACGGGACGGCGACGAAGCACTTGGCGCCGCCGCTTTCATGATTCTGTCGCGCGTAACGACGCAGATAGAGGTCGAGGTCGGAATCGCCGCAGTCGAACGCCGCGCGATCGTGGCTCCGATCGAGCGGCGCTTCCTCCCATTTCATCGTCGCAGCGACAGAATGTCGCCCACGCGTGCGGCGCGGCGCAAGCGCTCCGGCGCCGGCGGCGGATTCTCCAGCAAGGCGAGCACCCGCAGCGAGTCGCGTTCGGACAGCGCCATGCGCTCGGCCTCGGCGATATCGGCCTCCGCCTTTGGCAGCGCGGCGCGGAGGATATAGCCGGTCAGATCGAGCCGCTTGAGCGCGGCGGCGCGCGTCAAGGTGGCCTTGTCTTCCGGTCGAAGCCGCAACTCGACGCGGCCGCTTTCAGTGAGGGCGCGGGGCATGGGAACCTCCTGATCGTCGCCCTTCCTAGTATACGGAATCAATCCGTACCAAACGATTCGGGGCGCCGCCTCTCCCCTTAGCCGACCCGCTCGATGACGAAGCGATAGACTCCCGCCTCGACGGAGGATTCGACCAGGCGGTTTCCGGTGGCGCGGCAGAAGTCGGCGAAATCCGCCGCCGCCAAGGGATCGGCGGCGAGAACATCGAGGGTCCCTCCGACGCGAACGTCCGCGAGCGCCTTTTTCGCCATCAGAACCGGCAGCGGGCAGCGCAGGCCTCTCACGTCGAGGGATTTGTCGGCCACTTTCCATTCCCCGTTTCGCGCACGGCGACGCGCGCCCGCCGCGCCGACGACATCGGCGCGGCGCGCCCTTGGCGACGGCGAATCTACTTTTCCGTCCAGGCGTCGCCCGGCGCGCGCCAGTCCGCCGCGCCGACAGGCGAGTCGAGGCGGGCCGCCTCGGCGTCCGCCCACGCCCGCATCGCCGCGCCCCATTGCGCCGCCGCGGCGGCGTCGAGATCGAGCGCGAGCGACCGCTGGCCGTCGCGGATCGTCACCTGCAGCAGCCTTATGCCGCTGACGAGATCCACTTGCTCGAGCAAGACGACGCGGCCGAAGGGCGCCGCGATCGTCTCCAGCCTGCGCTTTCCCGCCTCGCTCATCGCGCGAGCCTCTCCGCGTCGTCGACGGCGCGTCGCCGGCGCGCGAGCGCGGCGAACGACATCGTCCGCAGCCGATCAATGACGAGACCGCCGATCTGGACCATACGCGCCCTTTTACGCCTTCGCGGCGTCGATGCGGTCGCCCGCGCGGGTCCGGTTGAACGGCGGTCCCGCGGTCGCGGCCAAACAAAGCCCGTTCCTCCACGCGACGGGTTGTCCCAGATCAATCGACGGCGGGGCCGCCGGCGCGCGGCGGAGGCGACAATTCGCTGGCGAGCCTCGGCCGTTTGCGCGATGGTCCGCGTTCTCGTCCTGCGCGGCGGGCCGGCGCGTCCGAAAGCGGAGCAGCGATGGAGACTTTGCCGATCTTTCTCAACCTCGCGGGCAAGCGCGTAGCGGTCGTCGGCGGCGGCGGCGCGGCGGCGCGGCGGGTCGAGGCGCTGGCGCGCGCGGGGGCTCGCGTCCGCGTGTTCGCGGCGCGGCTCGACCACGAATTCGACGCGCTCGGCGAGGCGACGTCGTACGAGCGCGTCGCCCGCGAGCCCACCAAGGACGATCTCGCCGGCTGCGTCCTTTGCTACGTCGCCACCGGCGAGGCGGACGAGGACGAGCGCGCCACCCGCGGGCTGCAAGGCGCGGGCCCGCTCGTCAACGTCGCCGACCGGCCCGACCTCAGCGACTTCATCGCCTCCTCGGTCGTGCGTCGACCGCCGCTGATCGTCGCCATCTCGACCGGCGGCGTCGCGCCGATGCTCGGCCGCATGCTGAAAGCGCGGCTGGAGAGCGCCATTCCCGCCGCCTATGGCCGGCTCGCCGCCTTGATGGGCCGCGCGCGGGAGCGCGTCGCCGAGGCCCTGGCGACGACCCGCGCGCGCCGGCGCTTCTGGGAGCGCGCGCTCGAAGGTCCGATCGCCGAATTAGCGCTCGCCGGCGACGAGGCCGGCGCCGAGGCGGCGCTCGGGCGCGAGATCGACCGCGCCGCGCGCGGCGAAGAGGGCGAGCCGGCGGGCGAGGTCTATCTCGTCGGCGCCGGCCCCGGCGACCCGGACCTCCTCACCTTCCGCGCCGTGCGTCTGATGCAGAAGGCCGACGTCGTCCTCTACGACCGTCTGATCGGCGAAGGCGTTCTCGACCTCGTCCGCCGCGAGGCGGAGCGCATCGACGTCGGCAAGCGCCCCGACCGCCACCCCGCGCCGCAGGACGAGATCAGCGAATTGATGGTGCGGCTGGCGCGGCAGGGCAAGCGGGTGCTGCGGCTCAAGGGCGGCGACCCGTTCATTTTCGGCCGCGGCGGCGAGGAGATCGCGACGCTCGCGGAGCGTGGGATTCCGTTCCAGGTCTGCCCCGGAATCACCGCGGCGGCGGCTTGCTCCGCGTTTTCGGGCATTCCCCTCACCCATCGCGACCACGCGCAGGCCTGCGTTCTGGTCGCCGGCCACGGCAAGGACGGACCGACCGACCTCGACTGGGGCGCGCTGATGCGCCCGAACCAGACCGTGGCGATCTACATGGGTCTCGCCCGCATCGAAGACCTGACGCGCGACTTCGTCGCGCGCGGCGTCGATCCCCGGCTCCCCGCGGCGGTGGTCGACAACGGCGCGCGGGCGAACCAGCGGGTCGTGGTCGGAACGGTGGCGACGATCGCGGCTGAGGCGCGCGCCGCCGAGCTGCGCGGCCCGGCGATCATCATCGTCGGCTCGGTGGTCAAGCTGCGCGACGAGCTCGAATGGCGCGCGGCGGCGCAGGAAGCGAGCGCCGCCGCCGCGGCGGCGACCTTCATGCTCGCCAACCCCGCCGATCGGCCGCGCGCCGAGGGAGAGGACGGCTGATCGCGCGCCCCTTTCCCGCCCGGGCGCGCGACTTCAGACGCGCTCCGCGTCGAGCTCGCGCGGCGCGCCGGCGGGGGCGCAGTAGAGGTCGTGCAGCGTGGCGAGCACCGTCATGGCCTCGCGCCCGCAGAGCCGATAGTAGATGGTCTGGGCCGAGCGGCGCGTCTCGACCAGCTTCATGCGGCGCAACCCCGCCAGATGCTGCGACAGCGCCGATTGGCTGAGGCCGAGCGCGCGCTGGAGCTCGCCGACCGACCTTTCGCCCTGCACGAGGTGACACAGGACGAGCAGCCGCCACTTGTTGGCCATCGAGCGCAGCAATGCCGAGGCCTCCGCGGCGTGGCCTTCAAGCTTGCTCGGCTCGATCTCGGGCGGGACTGTCGTCAAGGCCGGCGCTCCAGGCGCGCCGCGGGCGCAATCGTCGAGAAACTGTCGCGCATCAAGAGAAGGCTCGCCGCTGCGAAGATCGCCGAAGCTAAGCGCGACCGGCGCGGCGAGCAATCGCGCGCCGGCGCGCGCCGCTCCGCGTCGAGGCCTTGCGACAACGCCCCGCCTCGCCCGCCCTGAGTCCCCTCGAGCGTCCACGCTGGCGGACGGAACCCGGGCGGCGAAGCCACGATGGCGCCGGGCCCGACAAAGCCGGCCGACGACAGCCCATAAAGACTGAGCCGGCGCGACAGCCCCAAACTGACGAGAACCGTCGCCCTCGCCTCGCGACCGATCGTCACTCGCATCGCCCTCAACAGCTTAGGCCGTTCCGCCGCCGCCGATGACGGGCGAGCGGCAGGAAGCTCCGTCGCAATTAAATTCACCATTGCTAAATTAGATTATACTAATATATAGGTCAAGCCTCGTTCGAGGGACGCCCCTGCGCCTCGCCCGCCGAGACGCGACAACGTTAGGAGAGAGAGAAGATGGGCAAGACCGATTGGCCGGCGACGACGAAGGAGCTCAACGCCGAGCTGAGAAACCTGCGCGGCGGCGCGAGCGAGGTGATGAAGGGCTTCTCGGCCATCGCCCAGGCGGCCCTCGCCCCCAAGGCGCTCGACGCCAAGACCAAGGAGCTGATCGCGCTGGCGGTCGCGGTCGCGGTGCGCTGCGACGATTGCATCGCCTTCCACGCCAAGGCGGCCGTCGATCAGGGCGCGACGCGCGAAGAGGCGCTCGAGGCGCTGGGGATGGCGATCTACATGGGCGCCGGACCGTCAGCGATGTACGCGAGCCACGCCCTCGGCGCCTTCAGCCAATTCGAGGCGGCCAAGGCCGCTCCGGCGAGCGGGGAGTAAGGCGCGATGATCCTCTCCCGCTTGTTCGGCGAACGCGACGCGAGCGCGTCGTCGCGCGAGATCGGCCACGACGAGCTCGCGCGCGCGTCGCGCGAGGGAGCCTGCGCCATCGTCGATGTGCGCGAGCCGCACGAGTTCGCCGCCGGCCACATCCCCGGCGCGGTCAACCTGCCGCTGTCGCGCTTCCGGCCCGATGAGCTGCCGCAGGGCAAGCCGGCGGCGCTGATCTGCCTCGGCGGCAAACGCTCGGAGGCGGCGCTGCGCCAAGCGCACGCTGCGGGCCGGACCGACGTCCGCCACTACCCCGCCGGCATGAACGGCTGGCGGGCGCGGGGCGGCGACGTCGTCCGATAACGCCGAGGGCGCTCAGCGGCCGGCGCGCAGCTTCAGCGAGGCGATGCCGGCGGCGAGCGCGACGCCCGACTGCGCCTCGACCGATAGCGGCTGCAGCGCGATCGAGCGCTTGAGGCCGCCGACCAGCGCGTTGGCGCCAAGCCCCGCGCCGACCGTGACGGAGGCGTCCACGCCGACGTATTCGCCGGCCAGCGCGCCCGCTCGATCGCCCGCCGTCGGCGCCGGGCGGCAGGGCGAAGATCGCCACGATCGTGGGAACAATTGCGCCCGATCGCGACCACGGCGGCCGCGGCCGGCGCGGCGCGCCTTAGCCGCCCCGCGGGCGCTTCAGCGCGATCAGCGCCTCGACCACCGCATAGTCCTGGTAGCCGCAGCGCGCCAAAAGCCGGGCGGCGGCGGCGGCGAAGCGGCCGTCACGGATCAGCGCGTCGTCGATGTGGAAGCCCACCACCTCGCCGAGCACGAGATGGCAGTCGAGCCGCTCGCCGCGAAGGTCGCGTAGCGTCAGGATTTCCACCACCTTGCATTCCAGCGCGGCCCGGCACTCGGCGACGCGCGGCGCCTTCACCAGCCGGCAGGGCGCCGGCGTCAGCTTGGCGAACGCGAATTCGCTCTCGCCGCGCGGCAGCGGCGCCGAAGTCGCGTTCATCGCCCGCATCAGGTCGGCGGTGGCGAGATTGGCGACGAACTCGCCGCTCTCGCGGGCGAAGGAGGCGGTATCCTTCATCCCGGCGCTGGAGAAGCCGACAATCGGCGGCGCGTCGCAGAAGGCGTTGAAGAAGCTATAGGGGGCGAGATTGACCCGGCCGTCGGCGCTGCGGGTCGAGATCCAGCCGATCGGCCGCGGCGCGACGATCGCCTTGAAGGGATCGTGGGGCAGCGCCGCGAGATCCCTGCGCCCGGTCTCGTAGAACATGGGGATGCATTCCTTCAGGGCGGAAACGACGTCACAATCTGGGAGAGCGGCGGCCGCGGGCGATCCTCAAGCGCGAGCTTTGGCCGCCCGATGTGGATGAAGCCGGCGACGCGCTCGCCGTCGGCGAGCCCGATCGCCGCGCCGAAACGCTTGTCGTAGGCGCACCATCCAGTCACCCACCCCGCGACATAGCCGAGCGCGTGAGCGGCGACGATGAGGTTCATGCACGCCGCCCCCGCCGACAGCGCCTGCTCCCATTCGGGGATTTTCACATGCGGCGCGGCGCGGGAGATCGCCGCCACTACCAGAGGCGCGAGCGAGAAACGCGTCCGCTCGATCGCGCGGGCGGCCTCGCCGAGATCGGGGTCGTCGGCGAGCTTGAGGGCGAGCGCGATCTCGCCCGCCCGCTCCCGCGCGGCGCCCTCGAACAGGATGAAGCGCCAGGGCGCGAGCTTGCCGTGATCGGGCACGCGCGAGGCGATGGCGAGCAGCGTCTCGATTTCGTTGGCGCTCGGACCCGGCCCGGTCAGGTTGGCCGGGGCGGCCGAGCGGCGGCGCTTCAAAAGGGCGATCGTCTCGTTCATTGGCGTCGTTCGTCTCTTCGCCGGGGCGGGTCCTGGAGCGGCCCTCCGCCTCTCCTTGCCGGGAATTGGGCCGCGAGTAAACCGCCTTCGAAACGCCCCATTGGCGGGGCGCCATGTCGCCGCGGCGCTTTCGAGGATTGACCGGCGCCGGCGATCGCGGCATGGCATGGGGTTGATGACGCGTCACCTTTCCTTCCTCCTCGCGGCGATCGCGGCCGCGCTGGCGCTCGCCGGCGCCGGCCGGGCGCAGGAGCCGAGCTTCGGCGTCGAGCAGGGCACGCTCAGGCTGTCGGCGACGCTCGCCGGCTCGGACGCGCCGCTGACCGGCGGCCTGCGCTGGCGCGTATTCGCGGCCAGGCCCGACGCCGACGGCGTCCATGCGCTGATCGTCGAATCGGGCGAGCCGCAGCCGACCTTGACCGCGCCGCCCGGCGACTACGTCGTCCACGTCGCGCTCGGCCTCGCCAGCGCCGCCAAGCGCGTGTCGCTCGGACAGGAGACGCGCGACGAGCGCCTGACCCTCAACGCCGGCGCGCTGCGCGTCGAAGGCGCATTGGGCGGCGCGCCGATCGACCCCGCCAAGCTCTCGCTCGACATCTACGCCTCCGAACGCAACAACCCGCAGGCCAAGCTCGTCTACGCCAAGGCGCGCGCGGGCGACATCATCGGCTTGCCGGAAGGCGCTTATCACGTCGTCTCGACCTTCCTCGACACGGTGGGGACCGGCTCGATCGGCGTCGCCAGGGCGGCCGCCGGCGCGCCCAACGCGCCGACGCCAACCAACTCGATCGTCAGCGCCGACATCCGCGTGCCCGCCGGGAAGCTCATCGACCTGACGCTGCGCCACCGCTGCGCCGCCGTCACCATCAAGCTGGTCAACGCGCCGGGCGCGGAAGCGCTCGCCAACTCGAGCTTCACCGTGCTGACGCCGGGCGGCGACCTCATCCGCGACCTGATCGGCGCCTTCCCTTCCCTCGTGCTCGCCGAAGGCGAATACGTCGTCATCGCCCGGCACGAATCGAAGACCTACCAGGCGACCTTCCAGGTGCAGTCCGGCCAGGACCGCGACGTGGAGGTGATCGCGCAGGACAACGCCAAGCAAGACGACGCCAAGCGACCGAACGCCACACAGGACTGACGACACATGCAGACCTTCTTCGTTCAGATCAAATGCGCGCTGGGACGCACCTACGACGTGGCCAACGCGCTGGCCGAAGCGGAGATCGCTTCCGAGATCTACTCGACCGCCGGCGACTTCGACATCCTGGCGAAGTTCTATGTCGAGCAGGACGTCGACATCGGCCATTTCGTCAGCCACCAGGTCCAGACCATACCCGGCATCGTCGACACGCGAACGGTCATCACCTTCAAGGCGTTTTGACCGCGCGTCGCCGCCCTCCGCAAGAGATCGCCATGCGCCGGATCGCCGCGCGGCTTGTCGCCGCTTCCCTTGCGTTGACGTTCGTCGCCGGCGCCGCTCTCGCCGACGACGCCTCGTTCCTGTTCGACGCGCTGCGGGCGCGGCCCTATCGCGCCGCCTGGGACAAGCTGATGAAGGAAGTCCAGCCGACGCCCGACTGGCTGATGCAGTTCAACCGCAACTTCGATGGCGTGGCCAGCGCGGTGACGCCGATCGTCGTCGACGGCAAGCCCTATCAGCAGGCGTTCGTCTGCAAGCCGCAGGACTGCGCGAGCCGCAAGTTCGAGGTGATGTTCGAAGCAGGCGGCGAGCGCGCCTACGGCGCGCTCGGCGGCCGCGACGAAGCGCCAGCCTTCTTCGGCGCGCCCCCGCCCTCGCTCGAGGCGGCGCTCGCCAAGGCGATCAAGGGTTAGGCGCGTCGTCGGCGAGGCGGTCCTGGTAGCGGAACGGCGCGCCCTCCGGGTCGACCAGGTCATAGGCGCCGTCGGGCCGACGCGCGAGATAGGCGGGTCCGATCGGAACCTTGCCGCGCCCGCCGGGGATGTCGAGCGCATAGGTCGGCATGGCCAGGCCGGAGAGGCGGCGGCGCAGCTCGCGCATCAGCGCCTGGCCCTCGGCGATCGAGACGCGCAGATGCGCCGTCCCCGGCGCGAGGTCGCCGTGGTGAAGGTAGTAGGGCTTGACGCGCGCCTCGACGAACGCGCGCATCAGCGCCTCGAGCGTGTCGGCGTCGTCGTTCACGCCTTTGAGCAGCACGCTTTGGCTGACCATCATCGCGCCGCGGTCGATCAGCCGCCGGCAGGCGGCGCGCGCTTCCGCCGTCAGCTCGCGCGGATGGTTGGCGTGCAGCGCGACCACAACCGTCTTGTCGCAGCCGCGCGTCAGCGCCTCGGCCAGCGCCTTGGTCACGCGCTCCGGCGCGGCGACCGGCAGGCGGGTGTGCCAGCGCAGCGTCTTGAGGTGGGGAATGGCGGAAAGCGCGCGCGTCGCCTCCGCGAGACGGCGCGCCGACAGCGCCAACGGATCGCCGCCGGTCATCACCGCCTCCCAGATCTGCGGGCGGGCGCGGATATAGTCGAGCGCCGCGGCGAACGCCGCCTCGCTCATCGCCCCCGCCCCCGGCCCGACCATCTCGCGCCGGAAGCAGAAGCGGCAGTAGACCGCGCAGACCGCCACCAGCTTGATCAGCACGCGGTCGCGATAGCGATGCACCACGCCATCGAGCGGGCTCTTGGGCGCGTCGCCGATCGGATCGGGGTTCTCGAACGGGTCGCCGACGAGCTCGCGCGCGTCGGGAATGAACTGGCGCGCGATCGGGTCGGCGGGATCGGCCTTGTCGATCAGCCGCGCCAGCGCCGGCGTCAGCGCCACGGCGTAGCGCGCCGCGACCGGCGCCAGCGCCTCGCCGCGCTCAGGCGCGAGGAAGCCCGCGGCGATCAGTTCGTCGAGCGATTTCATCGCGCGCGCGCGGCGGGGAGAGATCATGCGCCGCGTTCTTAAGCGCTGGGCGCGCCAAAGCAAAGGCGGCGCGCCCGCGCCACGGCGCCGACTCTTGCGCCTCTCGCCCTTCGCCCGAGCTCAGAGCTTCTTGGGATTGCCCGCGAGCAGCGTCGCTTCCGGCGGCGCCCCGGCGGGCGCCCCGCGCGACCAGTAGACGCTCGCGCCGATCAGCGTCACCGACGCGCAGTCCCACGCGCCGCCTGCGTCGTCGTCGTCATAGCGGAAGCAGAGCTGATCGCCGGCGACGCGCCAGAAGCCGGCGTACGCGCCGGAGTCGCCCTCCCCGGAGATCGTTCCGTCCGGCGCGAGATACTCCGCGTACGTCTCGCCGTCCTCGACGCCGGTGATGGTGTTGCCGATGAGCCGGGCTTGAATCTCGGCGCCGCTTAACGCGCTCGCGTCCGCGCCGAGGCGAACGGGAGCGCGGCTGCGACTGCTCAACGTTTGCGCCGCTGCGGAAGTAGCCAGCACGATGACGACGGCGGCCAAGTATCCTAGCGCCCGGCGCATCTCGACGCCTTCCGATGAGACGCGCGCGGCGGCCGGGCGCCGCGCGATCGGCGGACCGCGTCTAATACCGGACTATCTTTAGTTCACAAGTTGTTGCGACCTTACTCAGCCACGCTCGGACGTATCTCCGGCGACACGCCGCCACCGGATACCGTCTCTGCGGCCGACTGGACGCCCCGTAGGCAACATAGCGACTTGCCTTGTGAAATATCCTTTTTGCCAGCTCCGGGTTGATGCTTTCCTGTACAGAAATTACGATTTTCTCCGGTTATAGTTAAATTGCGTAAAGCACGTCCTTAACGAAATAGTAATTATTGCGGCGGCAGTGCGGGCGCGGCGCGGCCGGCTCTTCAGCGACCAAATGCCGCACTGTCGCCACGCCGAGTCCTTCGGATAAGCGAACTTTTTCCACAGATTTGTCACCAGGGGGACGAAGCTGCGCCTCGCCCGCCCACCTCCTTGCGCTTTCGCCGCCGCCTGTACTATCGTATTATTCAGTCGAAATCTTGGAGTACCAAGCATAACTACGCTATTCCGTCGTTGACACGCGTTTAGAAAAGGGCGACAATCTTGGTCAAGATGCGACGAACGGGCGTGCAATCGCGGTTCGCACGCCGCCATGCTGGACGTGGCGAGGTGTGGAGGGCGCGCATGAGTAGCATTTCCGAATAAGCTGGCGTTAGCCGCGTCATCGGACCAAGCGTATCACGACACATTGGCGCGACGAGCGACGCCGGCGAATAAAGCAACGACAACGGCGATCAGACGGCCAGCGTCAGGTTCACGGAGAATTTCTTGCGTCTACACTTCCATCCGGCGACGCACAGCGCGCAGTCGGGAGGGACGGTGTGTGCGTATTTGTCAAGAGGTGGGTCATGCGTCAGCTTCAGGATCGTTCCCCGTCGGCCACGCCGCGGCCCGGCGACAACGCGCCGTTGCGCGTCGCGATCGTCGGCGGCGGTCCAGGCGGCATGTTTTCGGCTTGGCAGCTCGCCAACAAGGCCGGCGGCGCTTGCAAGATCACCATCTACGAGGCCAGCAATCGGCTGGGCGGCAAGATTCAAACGAGCCACTTCGCCGGCGTCGGCCCTTATGAAGCGGGAGTCGCCGAGATTTACGACTATTCCGATCTCGGCCCCGATCCGCTGCGCGAGCTGATCGAAAAGGACCTCGAGCTATCGATCAAACACATCGAGGGCGGCGGCTGCGTGCTTGCCGACCAGCCCCTCGCCTGCGTCGACGACCTCGCCGAACATTTTGGCCAGAACGCGCGCGACCAGGCGATGGCGTTCCGCGCGCGCTGCGCCCAGCTGCTCAGCCGCAAGGCGTTCTACAAATGCGCCCGCGACGCCGACAACGCCCACCCGTGGTTCGGCCGGACCGGTGAGGAGATCCTCGAAAGCGAGATCTCCGACGCGACCGCGCGCCGCTACATCCGCGTGATGGCCCACAGCGACGTCGCGGCGCCGCCGCACCTCACGAACGGCCTGAATTTCCTTAAGAACGTCCTGATGGACGTTGGCGACTACATGAGCATCTACTCCGTCGTCGGCGGCAATGAGGAGATCGTCAGAAGGCTCGCCGAAGAGCTCGACGCCGAGGTGCGCCTCAACGCCGGCATTCGTTCGGTCGAGCCGCTCGCCGACGGGACCTACCGGCTGATCGCCGGCGTCAACGGCTCGTCGGAGACGATCATCGCCGACTACGTCATCCTCGCCCTGCCCTTGACCGCGCTGTCGATCATCGAGTGGCGGTCGCCGGCGCTGCACCACGCGATCGTCGACCACGTCCGCTATTTCGACCGGCCAGGCCACTACCTGCGCGCCAGCCTCTTGTTCCAACGCCCGTTCTGGCGCGAACACCTGCAGGGCGCCTGGTGGATGCTCGACGCCTTCGACGGCTGCTGCGTCTACGATGAGGGCGCGCGCCACGACCTCGGCCCCTGGGGCGTGCTCAACTTCCTCATCCCCGGCAACGCCGCCCTCGGGCTCGCCAACATGCCCGACGAGGAAGTCGAGCGGCTGTGCCTCGAAGCGCTGCCCCACAGCCTCGGCGACGCCAAGGGCCTGCTGGTGGACCGGCGCATTCACCGCTGGATGGCGTCGGTCAACGCCATCCCGGGCGGTTTGCCGGTCCGCACCTTGCGCGAGAACCATCACCCCGATCCGACCCGCCTGCCGGGCGTCTTCATCGTCGGCGACTACATCTTCGACGCGACGCTAAACGGCGTGCTCGACTCCGCCGACGCGGCGACCGACATGCTGGTCGCCGACCTGCTGCAGCGCCATCGTCCCGCCGAAGCGGTTCGCGAGGACAGCGAGCCCGCCGACGCGCTGCAGCGGCTCTATGCGCCGGAGTTTCTCGTCGACATGATGCGCGCGGTGTGGGGCGTCGAGCCCGGCGCCAAGACGCTGGTGACTGGATCGGGGGCGGGCGAGACGGTCGCGGCGCTGCGCACGCTCGGCTTCGACGCCTACGGCTTCGAGGCCGACGCCGCGTTGCACGCGCGCACGCCGATCGACCTGCGGCCGTTCAACCTCACCGGCGACGCCGCCCGCCTGCCGTTCGCCGACGGCGGCTTCGAGGTCGCGATCGAGGCGTCCCTGTGCCAGACCCCGCGCGCCCGCCTCGACGTCGCGCTCGCCGAATTGCGGCGCGTCGTCCGCGGCGGCGTCTTCCTCGCCTCGGTGGCGAGCGACCTCGCGGTCGACCTGATCGAGCGCCACGGCCTGCTCGATCGCGTCGAGACGCTGATTTCGCGCTGGGAGTGGTCGGAGCTGCTGATGGCCCACGGCTTCGACCTCGCCTTGTCCGAGCCGGAGAAGCTCGAGGCCGCCTGGCGGCGCGCCGCCGAGGCCGGCGCCGGCCCGGGCCAGTGGTGCGAGGACCCCGAGGGCCTGCTCTATTGCTTCTATGTCGCCGTCGGCGAGCCGGCGCGCGCCGCCGAAAGCGAACGCGTCGCCATTTCCCACTGACGCCTCCATCGAGCCGAGAGGAATCGTTTCATGGATATGCCTGTGGACCAGATCAAAGCGTGGCGCGTCGCCTTCGCCGCCAAGGACGCGCCCCCCGCCGCGACGGCCGAAGCGTCGGTGCTCGTCCTCGACGAGCCGCATCAGGCGTACGCCGTCTCCGAGCCGATCGCGCTCGACGACGTCGCCGGCGACGGCCGGCCGGAAGGCGCGCTCGACATCGTCTGGCTGCCGCCGACCGCCGGCCCCACCGCTGACCTGGAGAAGCGGCTCGAGGCGCGGTCGATCGGCCCCGACGGACGCCCGCGGCCGGCCATCCGCGCCAGCCTGCGCTCGGTGCGCGTGGTGTGGACCGACGCCGGCGCGCTGATCGCCGCGCCGGCCGACCAGCTCGACGAGTCGATCGACGCGGTCATCCGCTTCACCCTCGCCGAGCGCGCCATGGCGCGGATCGAGCGCGAAATGGCCGCGCTGTGGTCGGAGATCGACTTCGTCAAGCCGCTGACCCACTTCGTCGGCCGCCGCCAGCTTTCGCAGCAGCGCAAGCTCGACGCGCTGACCGAGCGCTCGACCGACCTCAACGTCGAATTCTTGAAGCTAGAGAAGGCGATCGAGCAGCTCGACCCCCATATCGCCAGCGGCTCGAAGCGCCTCTACGCCGAGCTGGTGCTGCAGGCGGGGATTTACGATCGCCTAGAGGCGCTCGCCGACCCCGTCGACTACGCCGACGAGTTGTGCGAGCGCGCCAACACCCGCTTGACCGAGATGCGCCACGCGTGGACCGGTTTCTATCTTGAGACGCTGATTATCCTCATCCTGGCGGCCGAGGTTGTCGCCATCGTCTTGCAGAAGATGTGACGCGGCCGCGCCGGCGTCGACGGCGGCGGCGAGCGGCCGGACGGCGAGGCCGAAGGGCTTCGCCCCCACCCTCGCTCGAGGCGGCGCTCGCCAAGGCGATCAAGGGTTAGGCGCGTCGTCGGCGAGGCGGTCCTGGTAGCGGAACGGCGCGCCCTCCGGGTCGACCAGGTCATAGGCGCCGTCGGGCCGACGCGC
>Ga0326727_10010511_pt1 | contig 22016 bp, 14 predicted proteins | sample MB2enrmetagenome_FD_207643 | JGI IMG/M metagenome (GOLD analysis project Ga0326727, IMG submission 207643) | Lab enriched peat soil microbial communities from McLean, Ithaca, NY, United States - MB29MY | ecosystem: Environmental > Terrestrial > Soil > Wetlands > Peat | place: USA: New York...
CAAGCGGCTCCTGGGATTCGACTCGTTGGCCGCCGAGCGGCCGCCCGTCCCAAACCGGCAGAGGGCATCGCGATTGCGGCCAGCGCGGAAGAAGAAACTGCGTCCGGCGCCCTACCCGCCCCGGCTTCCAAGAAGAAAGATTCCGCGCCAAAGGAGACCAAATAATGGCCGCGACGAAAGCAGGCAGGATGGCGAAGCGGACGGCATGGCTTCTGATGCTGCTGGCTGCGTTGCCGGCACTATCTCAGGGCACTGTCCAGAATGAGAGCCGCCTGCATCGCGACTTCCGGGTTGAAGGGGAGTCTCTTGCCGAGTCCTGCGGAAAGTTCAGTTTTGGCAATTTGACTGACTGCGGCCAGACACTGGTTACCGGGCAGCCGCTGCACATCTCCACTGGCGGCCTGGCCCCGCAGAACGGCACGAGTTTTGGCCTGGCTTTCGTCGAACACAAAGACCGGGCCGATGAGTGGCGACTTAACTGGAACGTGGACGCCGGAGCGGCCACCAGCGGATCCTGGCAGGCTGGTGCGTATATGAAGGCCTATAAGCTCTCCGGCGGAAAAATGCACGAGGATTTCCCAGGGACGAGTTCTGAGACCAAGCACAGCAGCGCGCCACTCTTCGGCGTGGCGCCCTTGTTCAATCTCTACTCAGAGACCGACTCGTTGAACCGCATCGATTACTTTGGCCTGGGACCCAATACCCTGCCGGCGAACCATACCACTTACGGGTTCACTGAGAACATCACCGGCGTCAGCGCCATAGTTGGCGTGAAAGGCGTGCTCGCCCCGGCTAGGCTGTCGCTTGTCGGCGAGATGAACGGCCGCTTTCCCTCGCTTCGTCCTGGGACTGACGCCTCAATTCCATCCATCGAGTCGCTCTTCAGCGAAGCCACGGCCCCCGGTCTTACGTACCAGCTCGCCTATCTTCAGCCTTCCGAGGGGCTGCGCATCGAGCCGGCTCTCTTCAAGGACCTGGTGCGCCTCAACTACCTGCTTCAGTTCCAGCAGTACGTCGCTCCCGGCGACTCGGCCTATTCCTTCCGCCGCTTCAATGCCGATTTCAGCCACGAGATTCCTCTCTATCGCATTGTGGGTCCTAAGCTCGCAAAGCAGTATTACAAGAATCGGGCCACCGATCTCGGTTACAACGGCCCCGACGATTGCACCGGGAGTTCCGCGGGCAAGAACATCTCCCTGAAGCGTGTCGCAACGGCCAAGGTGGACCCTGCTAGCCCCTGTCCGATTATTTCGACTACGGAGAATCTTGAGGGCGCCATCTCGCTGCGTCTCTTCCTCTCTGAATCCATCGCCAAGGCCGGCAGCGTGGTTCCGTTCTACTTTTCGCCTACCCTCGGCGGCTCCGACATCGACGGGACTGCGGCGCTGGCCAGCTATCCGGACTATCGTTTCCGCGGCCCCGATCTGCTATTGCTTCAAGGGAGCTTCGAACACTCGCTGGGCAAGCTCCCGGTCGGTGCCTTCTTCGGTGTCGATCAAGGGAAGGTCGGCCTGCGCCGCGACGACATCGACTTCAACCATCTGCGCCACACTTTGTCGGTCGGCCTCACGGTTCATGCCGGCGGACTGCCGGTTGCCTACCTGACCTTTGGCTGGGGCGGCCACGAAGGCACCCACACCACTGCCAACATCAGCAATTCCCTTCTCGGAGGATCTGCCCGTCCCTCGCTTTTCTGATGCGGGCGCGGCCTGATGCCGTGGGCAATTCACTTGCCAGTATTCTCGGCCGGCCGCAGGTGGCGTGCAAGCGACCATTTCAGCTCTTCGATCCCCTGGCCGGTTACGGCGGAGATGGCGTGGAACTCCAGCTTGCGGCGCTTAACGTGTGCGGCCAGCTTCTTGAGCTTTTCCGGGCTGGCGCTGTCGATCTTGGTGGCGCAGACGATCATGGGCTTGTTGGCCAGGGGATGGTTCGGCTCAGATTTCTCGCCATAGCCGTCCGAGAAAGGATCGTACTCCTGAGTCGTGGCGGTGCCGGTGAAGCTGGCCAGCTCCTTGTTAATGACTTTGAAGTCCTCGACGGGATCGGGGCGGCCGGAGGCGTCGGATACATCGACAAGGTGAACCAGCAGGCGGGTACGCTCGATGTGGCGGAGAAACTGGGTGCCGAGGCCGGAACCGAGGTGCGCGCCTTCGATCAGGCCGGGCATGTCGGCGACGACAAAGGACTCCTGATTCGGCTCCTCGCCCACTGTAACGACGCCCAAGTTGGGTTCGAGGGTGGTGAAGGGGTAGTCGGCGATCTTGGGCCGGGCGGCGGAGATGCGCGAGATGAGCGTGGACTTGCCGGCGTTGGGGTATCCGACCAGGCCCACGTCGGCCAGCAGTTTCAGCTCCAATCTGTAGTTGCGCTCTTCACCGGCCCGTCCCAGTTCATGTTCGCGCGGGGCCTGATGCGTGCTGGTAGCGAAGTGCTGGTTGCCGCGGCCGCCGCGACCGCCCCTGGCGATGACGACTTGTTCATCGGGAAGCTGGAAGTCGTGGATCAGTTCGCCGGATTCCTGGTCGTAGAGGGATGTGCCGACGGGAACCTGGAGGGTTACGGACTCGCCGTCGAGCCCGGTGCAGTTGGAACCCATGCCATGCTGGCCGCGCTGGCCCTTGTGCTCAGGGTTGTAGCGGAAGTGGATTAGAGTGTTGTGGCGCTGCGAAGAGACCATGATGACGTCGCCGCCGCGGCCGCCGTCGCCGCCCGAGGGTCCGCCGCGCGGAACGAACTTCTCGCGCCGGAAGGCCATGCAGCCGTTGCCGCCGTCGCCGGCCTTGACGCGTATTCTTGCTTCATCGATAAACATGGGAAACCAATTGTCAGGGTTCGGTTGTCAGTGGCCGGTGCGGCCAAAGTGCGCCATCGATCCCGAAATTGAAGATGCCGTCTTTTCAGTTTACCGAATCGGGCTTAGAATCGTTTGCAAGTTCACTCCTGGGCAATTGGGGCGCAGTTTGCGGAGTTCCCTCAGGGGGTAAGGACTTTGCTTCCGCTTTCCAGCTTGTGGCGTTGCTGAATTCCTGGCCTTTGAGGGCGCGGGAATGCCAGTGACGATGATGCCCCATCCGGACCTGCCGGTAGAGCAGGACGGTGAATGAACGTGTCACGCGTTTTCCCACGGTCTGCCGCGAGCGAGTGTCTCGATGGCAGAGGCAAGGCAAAGTTGGACCAAGGCGCTGGCTGTGGCTGTGCTCTGCGGGTTTGCGGGCATGGGGCAGGCAGGCGCGCTTGGCCAATCGCCGGCGAGCGGGGCGATAACGGGCAAGCTCACCGATCTGCATTCGGCCCCGCTGGATGGCGTGACGGTGGTTGTGCGCAATGAGGCCACCGGCGTCGAGGCGCGAACCACCACGGCCCGGAACGGAAGCTACCGCTTTGCTGGACTGGATGCAGGCGAGTACACGCTGGAAGCCGAGAGCGCGCAACTGGGCCGCGGGGGTTTGGAGGGCATCTTTGTGGCTGCCGGCCACGAAGCGCGGGTGCAGACGGCGATTCAATTTGAGCCTTCTCCGGCCGAACCCGCTTTGGCCGCGGCCCGTGAGGTCCAGCCGACAGAAACAGCGGCGGGGCCGGTCAGGCAGCAACCGCCGCCGAGGGTTGACGGGTGGCGCCTGCCGGATCTGCCTCGGAGGACGCCCGGAGTGGTGGTGCCTGAGTTGACCGCAATGGTGGCTGCGGAGCCGTTGCTGGGGCTTCCGGTGACCGGCTGGCGATTGCCGGAACCGGCGCGGGAGATGCCCGAGGCCGTGACGCCGGAGTTGACCGCGACCTTGGCCGCAGAGCCACTACGGTTGCTGTCTTTGAGCGGACGGCTCCTGCTGGCCGGTAAGCAGCCGATTTTCTCGGCCGTGACGCCCGTGCTGGTTGCCGCGATTCCGCCTGAGCCGCTGCTGACGCTGCCTTTGGCTGGACGGCCTTGGCCCGCTACGGCCCAGCCGCCGCTCACGGCCGCCGCGCAGTTCGCCGATCTGGTGGCTCCCGTGGTCACCTCGACGGTGACCGCTGCCCAGTTGCAAGCGCTGCCGGTGAGCGGGCGGCGATGGCAGGATTTTGCATTGGATGCGCCCACGGCCGCCACCCCAGCGGGCGGCGCGTCGCAGACCTCTCTGCGCGGAGCCGGGCAGGAGCCAGTTGAAAGCTCGGTGGACGGAGCGAGTATGCGCCTGGCCTTCGGGGGCTCGGGCGGCTCCGGGCCTCAGTCGTCGGGACCGGGCGCCAGTGGGCAGGGCGGGGCCGAGCAGAACGGCATGGGTCAGGCCTGGGCCGGCGGGCATGGAGCACCGGTGGCTGAGGCGGCGATCCGCGAGGTGGAGACGGAAGCCGGCAATGTGGAAGCCGCTGGGGCGCGCGCCGCCGGCGGGCGCATGAACGTGGAGACCCAGCGCGGCGGCAACGGGCTGCACGGCCAAGGGTTTGTCTTCGATCGCCAGAACACCTGGGGTGCGCAAAACCCGTTTACGCAATGGATAACGGAGACCTCGGAGGTCGCGCCGCTTGCGCCGTTCAACCTCACACAGTTCCCGGTCTTCGATAATTCTCAATATCCAAGCGGGCAAAGCGGCCCGCCTCAGTCCTATACGCCGTCGGACCACGAAATGGTCTGGGGCTTGGGCGTGGGCAGCCAGATTCGCCGCGATAAACTCTTCTGGTTTGCCGCCATAGATAGTTACCGGCGCAACGATCCGGGGCTGGCAATGGTGAAGCATCCCTACCTGTCTCCCCCCGCATGCGAAATCCCCCCTTGTTCCCCAACCGGATTCTTTGCCCAGCCCTCAAACAACCAGTTGCAGGTGCTGAGCGCGCGGCTGGGGTTGAGCAGCACCAATCCGGTGGCGGAAGGGCTGGCGGCCTACTCGCCGATGCTAGAAACGCTCGCCGGGCTGCTCGGACCGGCTCCGCGGACGGCCGCGCAGTGGGTCGGCTTTGGACGTCTCGACTGGCAGGCGGCGGAGCGGCAACGCTTCACGCTGGAAGGAATCGGCGCCACCTGGAACTCGCCGGGCGGAGGGTTGGCTCGCGTCTCGGAGAATTACGGCAACCACAGCTTTGGCTCGAGCCAGGCCAGCGAGGAGTGGCTGCTGGGCCGCTGGGAAGCATTCCTCACCCCCAATCTTCTGGCTGTAACTCAGGGCTCGTTTGGGCAAAACATTCTTAGCGCGCACGCCGAATCGCCCCCTGCCGGCTCCTTCGAGCAGACGCTGCTTCGCCCGAATGTGTGGGGCCAGTTGCCGCAGATCGTGGTGGACAATCGCTACGGCTTTACCATCGGCAATCCCTCGCGCTTCGGGCAGGGAAGTTATCCGGACGAGCGTGTTTACGAGGCGCAAGAGTCGGTGGACTGGGTAAGTGGCAGCCTGCTGGTGAAGGCCGGCTTCGACTTGAGCCATAACTCCGACGCGACGAGCCTGCTGCGCAACCAGACCGGAACTTACACTTATTCGAACGTTGAGAACTTTGTCTCCGACGCGCTGGTATTCGGCAAGTTTGGCCTGGCCGACGCGCTGGACCCCTATAACCAGCACAACTGCGATCAGACGGGGAAGGTCTGGACGGACCCGGCGGGCACGGTGCACGGGCTTGGCTATCTTCCCTGTTACTCCTCTTACTCGCAGGTTATAGGTCCGTCTAACTGGCATCTAAGCACCAACGACTGGGCCGGGTTTGCGACCGCGCAATGGCAGGCGGGCAAGCTGTTTGTGCTCTCCGCCGGGTTGCGCTGGGAGCGGGAGCAGTTGCCGCCACCGATCGCCGCGCTCGACAATCCCGAGCTTTCACTGACGGAGAAGTCGCCCGGCCTGGGCAATAACTGGGGTCCGCGAGTTAGCGTGGCAGTGGGAAAGAGCGAGACGCACTGGCCGGTGCTGCGGCTGGGCTACGGGATGTACTTCGGGCGCGTGGAGAACGCCACGGTTGAGACGGAGCAGACCCAGACCGGCAGCCCCAACAGCGACCTGAGCTTCTTCCTGCGCCCCACGGATGACCTGAACGCAGGTGGCGCGCCGCCGTTTCCTTACGTGCTGGCCGGCGAGCCGGGCAGCGTGGTCAAGCCGGGAGCGGTGGAGTTTGCGCCCAATTTCCGCAATCCCGAGGTACATCAGGCCGTTGCGGCGGTGGAGGAAACGCTGCCCAGCCATGTGCAACTGACCGGGAGCGCCATTGTGAGTCTAGGGCGCAGGCTGCCTATCTCGATCGATACCAACTTCGACCCCAAGGTCAATCCACAAACCATAACCTATGCCGTTGTGGACGGAACCGGGCTGGGGCCGATCAAGACCCCGCGGATCACGGTCCCATTTTATGCATCCTGGCCCTCCACGGCTTGTCCCGCCGGCTCGCTGTTGAACCTGGGCGGGCAGTGTGGGCGGCTGAATCCGGACTACCAGCAGATCGCTGAGATTATGAGCCGGGCTAACTCGACTTATGAAGCTGCAATGCTCAAAGTAACGCGGTATGGCCGCCGCGGGCTGAGCCTGCACGCCCACTACACCTACTCGCACGCCATGGACTGGAACCCCAACGAGAGCACGCTGGTGGCCGGCAGCGACGTGCTGGACCCGGCCAACTTCAGCCCGGAATATGGAATCAGCAACCTGGATATGCGCCACTCGGCTGCCGCGGTGGTCATCTACGAAGCGCCGTGGAATCTGCGCAGCGGGGCCAGGTGGCTGGCGAACGGCTGGATGGTTTCCGGAGTCGGGAACTTCCGCAGCGGCCTGCCATACACCATGCGTACCTCGGGCTCGCTGGCCAAGGAGTTTAGCGTAACGACCGGGGCGGCCATTGTTGGGCTGGGGCCGGGCATGAACGGCTCCGGTGGCGACAACCGGATCTACTGGCTGGATGGCGGCGGCAATTACTCCGGCGTCGGCCGCAACACCTACCGCTATCCCGCCACCTGGAAGGCCGACATGCGCCTGGGCAAGCGCTTCGACCTGGGAGCGATGCGCCAACTGGAGCTACTCGTCGAGAGCTTCAACCTCTTCAACCACCAAAACGTCACCGAAGTGGAGACGACCGGCTACTCCCTGGAGCCCGGCGACCCCTCCGGCGGGCTTCCCACGCTGAACTTTATGACCGGATTGAAAGCCAACACCACGGCCTTCGGCCAGCCGCTGAACATCAATGCGACCGACTTCTACCGGGAGCGGCAGGTGCAGGTGGGGTTGCGGATGAGGTTTTGAGGAAAGCCAAAAGCGGTTTCGTGTTACATTACAGGGATTGTTTCTCGCTCGCGCTGACTTAATCCGTTATGGAGAGACTCTCTATGACAATCGAACCATCCACAGCGGCCAGCGTCCTGACAGACCTTGTTCGAGAGGACCGGAATGAGGCGCGCATCTGGCGCACCCGGCTGGAGAATCTCACCTCCAGCGTCCTTCTGGCATCGTTTGGAATCAGCGCCTTCTTCCTGGGCAAGGCGGCTCAGCCGAGCGCCGTGCAGTTGCGCGCCATCACCTTGCTCGTCGATTGCTGCCTTATGGCAGTGACGTCGATCTTCTTTTTTCGGGTCAAGCGCGATCTCGTTGCGCTGCGAAAAGGACAGCGATACCGGCAGGATATGCTGATTTGCGCAGTCAAGGGACTAATCGAGGGTTTCGATCCGTTCAACTACCCTGCCGGCACTAAGCCGGCCATTACGGATACCGACTTGATCTGGCTCTTCGCTTTGTCCCTTGGGTTGATTTTAGTAAAGATGCTTGCGGTGTCCTTGTGCCCGGCCGTCTTTCTGACGCTCGCGCAGGCACATTGACCTTGCCCTTCCAACAGCGCTTTGTTCCGCGTCGGCTTCATCGCGCTTGCCCCCAGCCGCAGTCGGGCTGCAATGCAGTGGTCTTGCCGTCGAGGCAGAAGCAGGTGGCGCCGTCGAGGTCGGTGCGGAAGGTGCGGACGTGGGCGGCTTGCAGCTCTTCGAGCACTTCCTCTCGGGGATGGCCATAGCGGTTATGGAGGCCGCAGGAGATGACAGCCCATTGCGGAGCCACACGCGCGAGGAACGCGGGGCGCGTGGAGGTGATGCTGCCGTGGTGGCCTACCTTGAGCAGCGTACTCTGGAGGCCGCGCTCGGCCAGCATGGCTTCTTCGATGGGCGCTTCGGCGTCGCCTTCGAGCATCGCAGAGGTTGCGCCGTAGGCCATGTGCAGAACCAGCGAGTCGTTGTTGGCGGGTTCGGGGCCGGGCTGATAGTTGGGGAAGGGCGCAAGAACGTTGATTTGCGTGCCGCCGAATGAGAGCGCGTCGCCGGCGCGGAACGATCGCACCCGCACGTGCAGATCGGCGGCTTCGTTGAGCAAGGCGTTGTAGGCGCCGAAGCGGGGATTGTTGCCCACCCATAACTCGGCGGGATGGAAGTTGCGCAGGACAGCGGGCAGGCCCCCCATGTGGTCGGAGTGGGCGTGGGTGAGCGCCACCGCGTCAAGATGGCGGATGCCGCGCGCCCAGAGGGCCTCGGAAACCACCTCCTCGCCGATGTCGAAGTCCTGCGGAGCCTGATGCGGGCCGCCGCCAAAGCCGCCGCCGTCGATGAGCAGGGTCTTGCCGTCTGGCGTGATGAGAAGCAGCGAATCGCCCTGGCCCACGTCGATGGCCTCCATCAGAAGGGCATCGCGGGGATGATCGACGGGGCGCGGGACGACGGCGGCGAGGGCGGCAAGCAGCAGGGCAACCCAGGCAGCCCTGCGCGGCCAGCGGATTGCGGACGTCAGAGCACGGTTGAGGATTGAGGCTTCCCACCCTTGCCGCAAAGACCGCGTCCAGGATGGGGTACCCGGATTGGTGGGATGGTGGGCCAGCACGATGGCCGCTGCAAGCAGGGCGCAGAAGACCGCCGATTGCCAGAGAAGCGGCGCGGAAATGCGGAAATCGCCAAGAGAGAGTGACCCGAAATGTCGCACCAGCCCGACGCCGAAGTGGAGTGGCAGCGCAACAAACACGGCCGGAACTACTGCGTAGGCAGGACCAATCAGAGCAAAGAGCAAAGTAACCAGCGCGGCCGGCATCAACACCACGAGCAGCGGCAGGATAAACACATTCACCGGCAAAGCAAAGACAGTGATGCGGTGAAAGTAGAGGGCCATGGGCAGGGCCATGGCCAGCTCGACTACGCAGGAGACAACCATCAATTCGCCGATGCGGAGAAAGAAACGAACAGTCCAGGGAAGGATACGCCAGGCGATGCGGCCTGCCCATCGCCCCTGGACCGCTGCCTGGAGCGCCACGGCGACCGATCGCAGCGTGACGCGGAACTGGGCCAGGGGCGGGGCGAGCTTGGGGTCGATGGCGATGAGTCGGAGGTCGCGCGTGGCGGTGACATAGGGGTGAAGCGTGCTCTGAAGCAGCGGCGCGGCGATGCCGGCGATGGCGACCACAGCCAGCAGCGTCATTTGAAAGCCGGCGTCGAGCAGACTGCGGGGGCTGGCGGCCAGCAGGCAGAGCGCGGCAAAGCCAATGGTGTTTAGCGGGCTGCGTTCGCGGTAGAGGAGTTGTGCGAGCAGGTAAAGGGTGACCATCCACAGGGAGCGCTGCACAGGGGTGGCGAAGCCGGTGAAGAGCGCGTAGGCGAATGAGACAAGGATGGTAAGGAAGGTGGCCGGAACGCGGGGCAGGCGCAGGCGGCGCGCCAGCCAGAAGATGCATCCGGCGACGATGGCCAGGTGGAAGCCGGAAACCACCAGCATGTGAAAGGAGCCGGTGCGCTCAAAGCCCACGCGCAGGGAGCGGGTGAGGTAGGTGCGGTCGCCGGTGACCATGGCGGCCAGCATGATGGCGTCGTCCGGCGTGAGGCGGAGCGGCGCGGGCAGGCGGCGCATGGCCGCGGGCAGGGCAAGCAGGCGCGCGCTGGAGGCGTGCTGCAATCCGCTGATACGGCAGCCGAGAAAAGCGCCGGGGGACGGGCCGAGGCGCTCTACGCGGTCAATGCTCACCGTGGCCGTGGAGGTGATGCCCTGATCGAGGAAGAAATCCTGTCGGCTCCAGGCGCCGGGATCGTGGTAGACCTCGGGCGGGAGCAGCCGAACGACGGCGCGGAGCCGTTCGCCACAACGAAAGGGTTGCGGATTCGGCTGGGCGGAGGGGCTGGAGGCGGCCGAATCTGAACCAGCCAAACTGGGCGTGGCTGGGGTCGGCCAGCGGACGGTGAGGCGCACGCCGCCCTTCACGGGACTCTGCGCGTCCTCGGAATCGGTGACAACTTCGAGCGAGGAAACACGCAGGTCGATCCGCTGCGAGGGTTGCTGCCGGGGCGCGGCGGCGGACTGGGTGGAATCGCTGTCGTTCAGGTTCTGTTCGACCTCGCCGCGCACCGGCCCGGCATCGACGACGACCCCCTCGACGGTGCGCAGCAGGCCGTCGGAGAGCGCTGCCAGCGCGGGCGCTGGGGCCGGCTGCGGCTCCATCTCAGCGCACCATGTGCCCAGCAGAAGCCACAAAACTGCCAGCGGCAGCCAAACGATTCGCTCCGCGCGGAATGCGGCCATGCAGCAGAGAGCGGCTGCCAGCGCCACCGCTACCAGCACCAGGCTGGGCCGCAGCCAGAGCCAATGGGCGGCGGCAATGCCAGCGGCAAAGAGCCATGCGGCATGGAAGAGCGGTACGGCGCTCAAGCCGGCAGACGCAGGACTGTTGGGGATGTGGCCGGAGGTGGTCGAATCGGTTTGCATCGCGCCTGAAACTTGAAAAGCCTTGATGGAGGACAAGCCTATCAGGAGCGGCGCAACTGGACCACTGTTTCCAGATGGAAGGTCTGGGGAAACAGGTCGGCGAGGGCGATGGACTCGATCGCGTAGCCCGAGTCGGCGAGGGCGCGCAGGTCGCGGGCCAGGGTAGCCGGATCGCAGGAGACATAGACCAGCGCGGGCGCGGCTATCTCAGCGAGCAGGGCGGTAATCTCCGGGCCGAGGCCGGTGCGCGGAGGATCGACGACAATCAAGCCGGGAACGGCCGGGTCTGGGCGACGGCTCTTCCGCACGCGGCGGAGAAAGTCGAGGGTTGTGGATCGGACAACGGTCCCTGTCGTTCCCTTGAGGTTGGCCGCGAGCGCCTGGGTCGCCGCAGGCGCTGACTCGACGGCGACTACGCGGGCAAAGCTGGCCGTGAGCCGGCGGGCGAAGAGGCCGACGCCTGCGAAGAGATCCCAGGCGAGTTCACCTTGGTGACCGGCGGCGACACGCTCGACGAGGGCGTCGACAAGAAAGCGGTTCACCTGGAAGAATGCGCCGTGATCGACGCGGTAGCCGAAGTTGGCGGCGCGATAGGCGAGCGAGGCCGCGCCCCACTGGGCGACGGTACGGGGCTGCTCGGCCTTGCCGCCTATGGCCGCAAGCTCCGCGCCTTTGAGGGCGGGAATACACTCGGCGAGAGCCTGTGCGAAGCCGCCGAAGCTGCTCCGCGCCGTCGCCGGGCTGGAGTGCGCCGCGCTGGAGGAAAAGACGCTGGCCAGCAGCGAGTTCTCGCCGGCGTCGCAGAATAGCGAAATCTCGGCGGGGCGCAGGGCCGGGGCAAACTGCCGGGCAACTTCGGCCGCGGCGTGGGCGGCCCGGACCAAGAGTGGCGCGGCGATGGGACACTCGCTTACAGGGATAACAGCATTGGAACGCCGGCCGCGGTAGCCGGGGTTTCCGGATGCGTCGAAGGCCAGGCGGATGCGATTGCGATAGCTCCAAGGCTCACCGGCCAGAACGTCGATCTCGACCGGCGATGCTACGCCTCCGCGCTCCAGCGTCTCGCGCAGGATGGCTTGCTTGAAGGCCAGTTGCGTCTCGTAGTTTGCGTGCTGATAGTGGCAGCCTCCGCACGCGCCAAAGTGAGGGCAGGCGGGCGCGATGCGGTTCGGAGAGGCGATGACGATCTCTTCCGCTTCGGCGGTCGAATAGCCAGGCCGGTCCTCAACGATGCGCACCCGCGCCTGTTCGCCGGGCATGGTGAGCGGCACAAAGACGGCCTTGCCCTCCAGACGAGCCAGGAATGCGCCGCCGTAGATGGGCTTCTCGATCTCAACAAGCAAGGGTGCCCCACCTGGGCGCCCTCTGGGCACCGCGTTCTTGTCTCTGCGGCTAGGGTGGGAAGCCGCGGCGGATTGTTGGTTGGGTGCCCCATCCTTTCCGCGCTGTTTGCGGAAAGGGTGGGAAACCACTGCGGATTGCTGCCTGGGCCTTTTCATTGCTGGCTCATGTAGAAGAGGCTGAGCCGTGGCAGGTTGTAATGAACCAGCAGTTGCTTCTGCTCAAACTGCTGCATAACCTGGCGCAATTGCACAGCGCCCAGCCGGCTTCGATAAGGAGCGAGTTCGCGCGCCGCATGTTCTTTGAGTCCTACGACCAGATCTTCAGGAGCCGCAGCCTTCAGCGCGGCAAAGAGCTTTTCTTCGAGGACGGTGAGAGTGCGCTCCAAGGCTTCGAGATCGTGGGCTGCGGCATTCTCCGCGGCGGCGACGCGGGCTTCGGAAGCCAGTTGGCGCAGGCGGAGGGCGGTTGCGGCGCAGGCTTCGGTGGCGACGGTGGCGGCGTCAAGCGCCGCCGCGGCCGATTCAAGATGAGCGGCCACCCGCTCCCGCTCAAAGCCGGATTCACGGCTCTCGCCAGGCTGGGTCGCGGTGCCGGCGGAGGCCTCGCGGAGTTCTTCGGCGGCCACCATCACCGCCTGCGCGCACCACGCCAGGCCATTGATGCGCCGCATCCGGCCGCGCTTTTGCCGCGCCTCGTACTTGTCGAAGGCCGCATCGATGCCGCGCAGGACCGCGTCCAGGGGAATGCCGGCATCGCGCCAGGTCTCGATCAGCGCCCAGTCGAGGGTCGAGAGCAGCAGCAGCGCCCCGCGCCGCTGCTGGAAGCGCTCTTCGATCTCGGTGAAGTAGTTGAAATAGTTCAGCACGGTCTAACTCGAGACCTCGCTATCACTTTGAGGGAGCTTTGAACACTGGTGTCAAGAGTGATACGGCTGCATTGTCGTATCGCATGGATTTCGCCTCAGCCCAGGCATCCAGCGTGACACGCAGAGGCTCACCTTTCCGAACTCCAAAATATCTTGTCGAAAATGAATACAAAAAGAAATTGTTATTGCCCGGAGTGATAATAACTGGCTTCCACTGGTCAATGCCTTCCATACCGAGGACGTATTCGTGGATTCTTGGCCTCGCCCTGCGCCAGGCTGTCCCGTCAAAACGTTCCAACCAAGCGCTGCAAAGGGCATCTTCATCCGAGTTGTCCTCCGGGCAATACGGGACCACAAGCTGCTTATCGGTGGCCCGAACCTCAATGCGGACAGTAACAATCCAATCGTCTGGGAGACCAGTGCCTGGCTTGACACTAACAACATCTGCGTTAGGAATCCGGTCGTCCAGTTGGGGCAGGGTTTGGCAGTAAGAGCTTTCAAAATTACATATCAGCGAAAAGGCTCCAAGCAGAATCAGGTGAGCCACAACAGTCCATTGGACCGCAACCCTATCCCTCCCTCGCATTGGCAACCTCCTCCCAAAGGCACTGTCTATAACAAGTCCCAGCTAAGAACTTCTCAGTGCGCCTTCCCGCGCGGCTTCACAACGCGGTTGCGCTCAAACAGAATCAGCAGGCCATCGAGGGTGAGCATGTCGTCTATCTCGGAGATGAAGCGGGAGTCCTCGGAGATTTGCCGCGCCAGGCCGCCGGTTGCGATGACCCTCGGCTTAGCACCCAGCTCGGCGACAATGCGCTCCAGAATGCCGTCCACCAGGCCGATGTAGCCGTAGTACAGGCCGGTTTGCAGGTGGGTGACCGTGTTGGTGCCGATTACCTTGGCGGGACGCTTGATATCTACGCGGCTGAGGCGCGCGGCGCGCGAAAAGAGCGCATCGGCGCTGATTCCCAGCCCCGGAGCGATGGCTCCGCCCAGGTACTCGCCCTTGGCAGAAATCACATCGAAGGTGGTGGCCGTGCCGAAGTCCACGACTATGCATGGGCCGCCGTAGCGCTCGAAGGCGGCGATGGCGTTGACAAGGCGGTCCGCGCCCAGCTCCGAAGGATTGTCGACCAGCACCGGCATTCCGGTCTTGATGCCCGGCTCGACAAACAAAGGCTGGACGTGGAAGTAAGTTTCGCAGACCTGGCGCAGCGTGGACTCCACCGGCGGCACCACCGAAGAGATGATGATGGCTTGCACCTGGCTGGGAGTCATGCCGTTCATCTCGAAGAGATTGACGAAGAGCACGCCGTACTCGTCCGCGGTCTGGTTGCGGTGGGTGGTGACGCGCCAGTGCGCGGCCAGCTCCGGCTTTTCGCCATCGGGCCGGTAGAGGCCCAGCACCGTGTTCGTATTGCCCACATCGAGAGCAAGCAGCATGAAAGGCAGCTCCTAGCTTCTAGCCTCTAGCTATCCGTGCGAGAACTGAATTGGCCGTCTGGCCCGAAGCAGGCTAGAAGCTAGTGGCTAGAAGCTAGCAGCTAGTCATTTTCCGCGGCGCGAATACCGCCGGTTTGCACCGTCACAAGACCGGCCTCGGTGCGCACCAGCAGGAACCCGCGCTCGTCCAGCCGGGCCGTAACGCCCGCGCAGGCTTGCGGGCCATGCACCTGAACCCGCCGCCCGCGCACCCAGGTCGAAGCTTCTTCCACCCGCCGAGGAATTCTCTTTGCCGCCGCCGGATCGAGCAGCCCAAGCACCTCGCGCTGCAGCGATTCTAGCAGGGAGACGAGCAAATTCTGGCGGTCTATCTCCCGGCCGGCCTCCAGATCGAGAGAACTGGCGAGCGTCGGCAATCCGGCCGCAAAGCCGCGCTGATGCACGTTGATGCCGACGCCCACCACGGCAAAGGCAACCTTCCCGGCCACGGTTTTCGATTCGACCAGAATGCCACCTGCCTTGCGTTCGCTGATGAGCAGATCGTTAGGCCAACGGAGATCAATACTAAGCCCGGAGACGGCGCGAATGGCATCGGCGGCAGCCAGTCCCGCGGCCAGGGGCAGCAGCGGCAGGCGGCGGTCGGGCATGGGCGGACGCAGCAGCACGCTCACATAGAGTCCCTCGCCGGCAGGCGATTGCCATGCGTGATCGCCGCGCCCGCGCCCGGCCAGTTGCTCATCGGCCAAATAGACCGAGCCGTGGGCTGCGCCGCTGTGCGCGGCATTCAATGCATCGGTGTTGGTGGAGTCGGTTACCGGAACAAAATGCAGCTTGCCGGCAAAGATGCTTCCCGCCAGGGCGGCTTCAAGCGCAGCCAGATCGAACACTGGGCTCACTCCGCGGCGATGCTCATGGAGATATCCGCTGCCTTGGCCGAGTGGGTCAGAGCGCCCACGCTGATGAAATCCACGCCGGTCTCGGCATAGGAGCGGATGTTCTCAAGCACGATGCCGCCCGAGGCCTCGGTGGGAATCCAGCGCGCCTGCGGTTCGACGCCGGGCTGGCCCTGCGACTGATGCCCAGGCGCCACTTCCTTGATGCGCTCGACGGAGCGTCGCACTTCAGTGGGCGTCATATTGTCGAGCAGGATGGCCTCCGCGCCGAACTCCAGCGCCTCTTCGAGTTCCTGGGCCGAGCGCACCTCCACCTGTACGCGCTGGCCCTTCCTGCGCCTTTCCAGAGCCATCGTCAGCACCGCGGGCAAGCCGCCGCCCAGCGAAATGTGGTTGTTCTTGATAAGGATGCCGCTGGCCAGGTCGATGCGGTGATTGGTTCCTCCACCGCACTGCACGGCGTATTTTTCCAGGAGCCTGAGGCCGGGCACCGTCTTGCGCGTGTCGAGCACATGGGCAGAGGTCCCGTGAATGGCGTCTGCGTACTTTCGCGTGAGCGTGGCGATGCCGCTCAGGTGTTGCATGAGATTGAGGATCACGCGCTCGCAACTGAGCAGCACGCGGGCATTGTGGCGAATGACAGCCAGCACCTGGCCATTGCGAACGCGCACGCCGTCGAAGATCTCTGGATTGCTGATGACCTGAAAGCGGGCCTGAGACTGCGGACGGCGGTCGAGGCGGGCAAAGATCTCAAGCAAACGCGGCACCGCGCCCAAGCCGGCAACTACCAGTTCCTGGCGGGCGACGATCGAGGCCGTGGCGCGCAGGTCGGGGTCGATGGTGAGGTTGGTGGTGGCGTCGCTGACGGCCTTATCTTCCAACAGGGCCTGCTCCAGCGTTGCGTCGATGCGGCTGCTCTTCCAATCCATGGTTCTTCTTCCGCTTGGTCAAGGCTGGGTTTGACGCTTCCTGTTCTGAAGAAACTCGTAAATGACCGTCTTCACGCCGTCGTCCACCTGACCTGAGATGGAATAAAAAAGCATGCCATTGTTCCGGCAGATATCAAGCGCAAACTTGCCCTGGCTGCCGGAAACACTCCCGACGAAACTTTGCCACATGCCGAGCTTGCCTTGCCTTTGCCTGTCAATCAGGTTGATCTCTCCCAGATCCTTATACCAGAGCAGAGAGACGATGTTACGCCCATCCCGCACCACGATCCCAAGCTGAGCGAGCAGAATAAATTGGGCGAAGTTGCCGCCGAGGTCGACAATCGCAAGGGGCGTGCCGAGCTTTCCCAGGTAGCGAGAGATAATCTCTTCGGCTTCCGGGGTGAATTTCGGTCCAACCAGACAACCGCGCGCGCCGCCAAACGAGATGGTGGGCGTTTCCTTGGGCGCTTCACGAACAACTTCCTCCCGAAGGCCTTGGGCCGGCGAGTCTGTCCGAACGCCCGGAGCCGGCGAGCCTGTCCGAATGCTCTGGGCCGGCGCTTCCCCCTCGATCGAGTTGTGCTCCTTCAGTTCCCTGTAAGCAACCTGAATCTGCTTGAAACGTTCTTCCGCATCCGCGCGCAAGCTGGCGAAATTCTCATAGAGATCGGGATGCCATTGCTTCACCGCTTCACGATAAGCCGCTTCTATCTCGGCCTCTGTGGGGATTCCGTACCCTATTCCAAGGGTTCTGTAGTGCTCCCGGCATTTACCGCAGTCACAGGACATTTCTCATTCCTCCCCGGTCAGGTTCTCCAGCGCCGCGCGGGCTTTTTCCAGCAGCAGCCGCGTCTCCGCTTCCTGCTTCTTCAATCCCTCAACCACGTGCGCCGGCGCCTTGGACAAAAAGCTCTCATTGCCCAACTGACGCTCGGCGGCGGCGAGACCTTTCTCATACTTCGAAATGTCTCTTGTCAAGCGCTCGCGTTCGACGGAGAGGTCTCTTGGCTTGTCGTAATCAACGAAAACGTCGGTTGGTCCAACTGCAGACCACGCAAGGTTTTCAAATTGACCGCCCGTGCCTCTTTCAGCGAACGGGATAAATTCGAGAACTGACACTTGAGCAAGCTTCATTACGATGTCAGGATTGTCTTCTGCTGTCTGTGAGCCACCAAAAGCCCCAGCCCACTGGACTACTTTTACCGCCGCTGTCAGCCGTTCAGGAACGCCGAGTTCTTTACGCCGGGCGCGAATACTAGCGATTAAGAACCCGATCCCATTCATCTGATCTCTAACCTGATCGAGGCTTACGTCGCTATCCCCCTGCGGATAGCGCGTCAGCGCGATGGACTTGGCCGGCGGGTTGCCGTCGTAGACGGCGTGCCACAGCTCTTCAGTTAGGAACGGCATGAAAGGCGAAAGCAGTCGTAAAGAAGTTTCAAAGACTGCTACCAGCGTTGTCAATGCAGCTTTTGTACCATTGAGCCTGCTGTCTCGCTGACTTGCCGATTCGCCGGCCAGCCCCTCTGAAAAATCCAGCCGCAGCTTTACGATCTCCAAATACCAGTCACAGAAACTCCCCCAGAAGAACTGGTAGATCGTGTTGGCAGCATCGTCGAAGCGATAGTTTTCGAACGACAGATTGACCTTTGCGGCGGTCGAGTGCAATTCGGCCACAATCCAGCGGGCTTCTAGGGGCGCGTCGGCGGCAGCCGTGGGCATCCCGCCCAGCGCGGAGGGATCAATCGTGATGCCAATCTCCCCAGCGCGGTCTACGTTCTGGAACAGGAAGCGCGCAACGTTCCAAATCTTGTTGGCGAAAGCCCGGTAGCCTTCGGTGCGTGCCACATTGAAGGCGATGTCGGTGCCGGGCGAGGCCATCGAGGCCAGCGTAAAGCGGACCGCATCCGTTCCGTACTGCTTGACGATCTCGATGGGGTCGACAACGTTGCCCTTGGTCTTGGACATCTTCTCGCGGTTGGCGTCGCGCACCAGCGCGTGAATGTAGACCTCGCGGAAGGGGACGGAATCCTTCAGCTCGCGTTCCGTACCGTCGGGCAGCGGCACATCGGCGGCGAACCAGCAGCCGAGCATGATCATGCGCGCCACCCAGAAGAAGAGAATGTCGAAGCCGGTGACCAGCAGGCTGGTGGGATAGAAGGCGTCGAAGTCGGCGCGACTCTCCATGCCGAAGTTCGGCCAGCCGAAGACGGAGACCGGCAGCAGGCCCGAAGAGAACCACGTGTCCAGCACGTCGGTCTCCTGCGTAATCCGTTCTGAGCCGCAATGGCCGCAGGCGGTGGGATCGAGGCGCGCGACGGTGACTTTGCGGCAGCTTGCGCAGTGCCAGGCGGGGATGCGATGGCCCCACCAAAGCTGCCGCGAGATGCACCAGTCGTGGATGTTGCGCATCCATTCGAAGTAGGTCTTGGCGTACTGCTCGGGCGTGAAGCGGATGTAGCCCTTTTCGACCGCCTCGATGGCTCGATCGGCGAGCGGCTGAATCCTGACGAACCATTGCGTGGAAAGGCGCGGCTCGACGACCGTCTTGCAGCGGTCGCAGTGGCCCACGTTGTTGACGTGGTCCTTGATGCCCGCCAGCAGGCCCAGAGCCTCGAGGTCGGCGACGATTCTCTTGCGGGCCACGTATCGGTCGAGCCCGGCATACGCCCCACCCTCGGCGTTGATGTGGCCGGTCGCGTCCATCACGTTGATCGAGGGCAGATGGTGGCGCTCGCCGATGGCGAAGTCGTTGGGGTCGTGCGCCGGGGTCACCTTCACCGCGCCAGTGCCGAAGTCGCGGCTGACCCACTCGTCGAGGACGATGGGGATCTCGCGGTCCATCAATGGCAGGCGGAGCTTGCGGCCGTGCAGATGCAGGTAGCGCTCGTCCTGGGGATGAATGGCGACCGCCGTGTCGCCGAGCATGGTTTCGGGGCGGGTAGTAGCTACCGTTAGAAACTCGCCCGTGTCTTTACCATCCGTGTCAACAACCGGGTACCGAATCTCCCAAAGATGCCCTTTGTGCTCGTCGTAGACCACTTCGAGGTCGCTGATGGCGGTCTGGCAGCGGGGGCACCAGTTGACGATGTACGCGCCGCGATAGATAAGTCCCTGCACATGCAACCGGACAAAAGCCTCGCGCACCGCAACGGAGAGCTTCTCGTCCATGGTGAAGTATTCGCGCTGCCAGTCGACCGACGCGCCGAGCCGCTTCATCTGGCCGAGGATTGCGCCGCCATAGTGCCGCTTCCACTCCCACACGCGCTCTATGAAGGCCTCGCGGCCAAGCTGCTGGCGGGAAGTTCCTTCGGCAACCAACTGACGTTCCACCATCATCTGGGTGGCGATGCCGGCGTGGTCGGTGCCGGGCAGCCACAGGGCGCGGCGGCCGCTCATGCGCCGCCAGCGGGTAAGGATGTCCATCTCCGTCTGGTTGAGCATGTGGCCCATGTGCAGGCGGCCGGTGACGTTGGGCGGAGGCAGCAGGATGGTGAACGCCGACTGGGCGTCGGGGCCGGAGCGCGCACCGCGCCCTTCGGCGGTCTCGGTTGCTGACGAAGGCGTGGGCTGGGCGAAAAGCTGCTCGCGCACCCAATACTCGGCCCAATGATCTTCAATGGCTGTGGGGTCGTAGGCTTTTGGCAGGTCGTGAGGCATGGGGGTTCAAATCCGAGCCCCCGGCATCTGCGCCGAAACCTCTTCCAGAGAGGGTTTCAAGCGAGGGGACCACCCCTCACTCTAGCAGATGGGAGGCTGAGAGACCGAATCTGAATTGGCTTTTCACCCCGCGCCGCAAGAAGCCGAAAACCTCATAAGGTATTCTCGACTTGACGGTCAAGCGCAAGTCGAGCGGCCGCGCAAAGGAGCGAGAACGATGGCAAATCGAAGTGGAAATCCAGCGTTGGGCGGCTGGTGTTGCGTTGCAGGGCGGTGCGTCTTGCTGGCTTGCGTGTTTTTGCCGTGCGGCGGTGCGGTCGCCCAGGGCGGCCAACCCGCGGCGGCCGGCCAGCCGCGGCAACCGGCGGCGAAGGCCGTTCTGCCAGCCGCCCTGCCCGGCAAGGAGACGGTCCCGGCCCTTTTCCTCAGCGATATTCATTTCGAGCCGTTTTGGGATCCCGGCAAAGCTTCGCAACTGGCCGCTACGCCGGTTAGCGGCTGGAAGGCGATTCTGGCCGCGCCGCCGTCGGCGGATCGCGCACAGCGTTTTGCGGCGATCCAACAGACCTGCCATGCCCGCGGCGAAGATACATCCTACCCACTGTTCGAATCCAGCATGCGAGCCGTGCATACTCACGCCGCCGGAACCGCCTTCGTCGCGGTCAGCGGCGATCTGATCGCGCACGCCTTCCCCTGCAAGTTCGGTGCGCTCTTTCCCCATGCCTCGCCGGGCGAATACCGGGCGTTTGTCGAGAAGACGGTGAACTACGTCATCGACGAGCTGGGCGGCGCGCTGCCCGGCGTACCGCTTTATGTGGCACTGGGAAACAACGATTCCGATTGCGGCGACTACCGCCTCGACGCGCATAGCCAGTTCCTCGCCGACACCGCCGGTGAAGTTGAAAAGGGCTTCCCTGCCCCTGAACGGCAGACCGCGCTGGAGACCTTTGCCGCCGGAGGCTATTACAGCGTCTCGCTGCCGGCCTCCGCAGGCAAGGCGCGCCTGCTGGTCTTGAACGATCTCTTCATGTCGAGCAAGTACGCAAGCTGCGCTGGCAAGGCCGATGCGACCGCCGCCGACGAGCAGCTTGCCTGGCTTCAGCAGCAACTCGCCAGCGCACGCGCCGGCAAACAGAAGGTCTGGGTGATGGGCCACATCCCGCCGGGAGTGGATGTGCATGCCACCGTCGCCAAAATGCGCGATCTTTGCGGCGGCGCCCGGCCGGAGATGTATCTTTCCTCAGAGAAGATGGCCGACGAATTGGTCGAGTTCAGCGATGTGGTGGAATTGGCCATCTTTGCCCACACCCATATGGACGAGGCGCACATCCTGAAAGCGGATGGGCTCAAAGGCTCAGGAGCGGCCAACAGCGTCGCGGTCAAGATGGTCCCGTCGATCTCGCCCATCGACGGCAACGCCCCGTCGTTCACTCTTGCCCGCATCGACCCCTCCTCGGCTGCGCTGGTGGACTATCGCGTCATCGTGGCGTCTAACCAAACCGGCGTGAATACGGCCTGGAAGGAAGAGTACGACTTCGCGCGCACTTACCACGAGCCCGCATTCTCCGCTGCTGCGGTGAGCGAGCTGATCGCCGGCTTCCAGGCCGATCCCGGCGCCAAGACAGAAGCCAGCCGTGACTATATTCGCAACTTCTTTGCGGGCAACGCCTCGCCCCTGCTCGAACTGGTTTGGCCGCAGTATATTTGCAGCCTCTCGAATCACTCGGCAGAGGGATTCAAGACTTGCATCTGCCCCGCGGCGCGGTAAGCTCGCCGGCAAGCACTTCCCAACCGCGCAAATCTTGCGCTGGGAGAGTGCGCCGGTTGACACCGGCTTCCGCATTTGCGAGACTCAGAGTTGCTGCCGGTTCAGCGGAGAGCGCTGAATCTGTGTACCGTGCCGAAGTGGCGGAATTGGCAGACGCGCGTGGTTCAGGTCCACGTACTCGCAAGGGTGTGGGGGTTCGAGTCCCTTCTTCGGCACCATATGAAACTAAGCTGTTTAGAATGAGCCGCCTTCGGGTGGCTCTAATCGTTTAGTTGGGTCTTGGATAGGTCAAAGGCTGCAAAACCTGGGAGGTGGCCCGTCTGGCCGTTTCTCGTTCCGCAGCTTCCTGACCGCCGGAAGTACGGCAGAATTCGTGCGAAACGGGTCGATCGAGGGTGAGCAAACACGTGTGTCCGTCGGTTTGTGCCCTTGCTTCCCGCCATAAGGAAC